>Ga0222668_1001396_pt1 | contig 10976 bp, 10 predicted proteins | sample AntAcemetagen728_FD_179823 | JGI IMG/M metagenome (GOLD analysis project Ga0222668, IMG submission 179823) | Saline water microbial communities from Ace Lake, Antarctica - #728 | ecosystem: Environmental > Aquatic > Non-marine Saline and Alkaline > Saline | place: Antarctica: Ace Lake... | reverse complement strand
TCGCGCCAAGATTCCCCTGGACGTGCTCGATGGCATCCAGGCCCACCTTGTGGACCGCATCCAGACCCGCATTCCCCACAACGCGCTTTGGCACGGTCGTCACGTCAAGCTCGTGGACGGAACCGGCATCTCCATGCCCGACACCCCCGAAAATCAAGCCTCCTGGCCTCAGAGCAAAGGCCAGAAGCCGGGTTGCGGATTCCCGGCGATCAATCTGGTTGGCATCTTTTGTCTGCTCACCGGAGCCCTCATCAAAACCGCACACTCCGACCGTCACTCTCCCCGAAAGCCTCCCCGTTCGCGTGGTCCGCTACACCATCGCTCACCACGGTTTTCGCACTCAAGTCGTGACCATCATCACCACCCTGCTCGACGCCGATATCTCCGCCAGCGACCTCGACCCCCATCGTCCGTTTCGCACCGAACCTCGTGTCCGAAAACGCCGACCCAAAAACTACCGCCTCATGACAAAACCTCGTCGGGAAATCTGCCCTCTACCCCACCGAAAAATCGGCGTCGAAAACCCTCCCAAATCCCGCTTAAGTTAGTGCCATTCATTGCTAGTCTCCGTCGAGGAGGAATCCGCTGACAGGGGAGCCAGATGCGGGCTGAAAATCTGAGGTTCGAGGCTTGCAAATCTGCCCGCCCGGTTCGGAGTGAGGGAGGGGGCGCAGCACAATCTGCCGGGGCGTGGTTGGATTGGCCCGATGCTCTGCGGCTACGCCCCGAAACGAAACTCGCCCGTTTTGTGCCGGAGTGTTGCCAGAGGAAGAGAACCGCAGCCTGATCGCAAAATCCTGCGCCGTTCTCAGAGGGTCTTATCGCGCCGCGGCGGCGTGGACGAGATTGGAAACCCGGACCACCTCGGCGGCGCTTTCGGCGGTGACGACAGGTTCGGCCTGCCCGGTGAGCACATCGAAAATATTCTCGTGGAAGGGTTTCACCGGCAAAGGACCGATCTCCTCGGTTCGCTCCTCCCAGGGGAGTTCCTCCCTGAGGTATTTTCTTCCCGGGGCGGCCGTGTCCAAGACGCTGAGCGCTTCGACCTTGCTGCGATCGAAATAGCGAAGGGTGCAGGTGTTCCCATCGGAAGTCATACTCCCCTGGTCGCCGAAAAACATCCACTTCGGACCTGATTGGGCCATGGCGCCTGAAACCACAATATCGGCGGTCAGGCCGGAGCCGGTCTGCAGCACCATGTGCACATGATCTTCCGCATCGCCGACGTCCTTGATGTTGCGCAAATCCGCAAAGACATTCTCAACCGTTCCATCCAACCAGGGCAAAACCACACTGAGGACATGCGGGCAGGTGTTGTTCAACTGACCTCCTCCGTTCTTACGCAGCGTTTGCCAGTCCCATCGCCGGGCAAAATTCCCCCAGCAAACCCGGATGGAGAAAAGTGTTCCTAAAACTCCACTCTCGAGAACTTTCTTGAAGTGGTGGAAATACGGGAGGTGCAAATGACTGTGATTCACGAAAAGGCCCAAGCCCTTTTCCTTGGCCAAGGCCACCAATTCATCCGCCTGAGCGGTCTCCAGAGCCAGCGGTTTTTCCGCAATGCAGTGGCGCCCGGCCTGAAGAACCTTGAGAACGTCTTCGTAATGGGTCGAACTCGGAGTGGCCACCACAATCAGACGGGCGTCGGAGTTTTTGAGCAAGTCGTCCAGGGCGGCGTATTCCTGGCATCCGGTGCGTTCGGCGGCTTCCGCACAACGCTCAGCCAGCGGATCCGCTACCGCCACGATCTGAAATCCGGCGAGTTTCGAGAGGGGTTCCAGATGGAGGCTCCAGCCGGCGCGTCCGAGTCCGACGATGCCAACCGTGACGGGAGAGTCAAGAGAGGTGGGAAGTGTCATAAAATAGTGTGTTGGAAAATTAACAAAAAAATCAAAGATTAGAGGGACTCCCAGATTTGGGACTCCCGGCTGCGGTTAGCCGCATCGAGAAAGCCGATCACTTCGATCATTTCCGGGAGGGAGACGACTTCAGCTTCACCGGCAAGGAACGGAATCACCTTCTCTAGCAGACTGGCGTAGTAGGGCTTTTTGCCGGTGGAGAGATCAAAGGCAAGGCTTCCGGTCTTCCGGTGAATGGTTCCTCCAAAGCTGTTGTTGCCAGCCCGGTTTCCCCGGACCGCGCCGAGCCGCCCATCCGCCCAACGGCCCACGAGGACATCGTGCGATTCGGCACTCGCCACCATGACTTCCTGGCAGCCAGGCCCCATGGCTGCGAAGAGCATTTCCACCGAATGGATCCCATACCAGAAATAGCCCGGACATCCGTCTACGAAGGCCATGGGGCCAAAGAGATCGGCGCCCAAGAGCGGCTCGTCCCCACCCGCGGCCAAGGTGAACCTGAAAGCCTCGGCAAATCGAATGGCGGAGGCGCTGGTCACGCGCACCTGCTTCTCTTCCGCAATTTTCGCAATCTCCCGCGCGTCTGCGACCGATATGGCCAGCGGTTTGTCGATGAAGACCGGAAGTCCCCATTCGGCCACTTCACGGAATTGGGCGGCATGAACACGACCATCAACCGACTCGAGCATGACGGCGTCACATTTTCCCCGAAGGGCGGCCAGAGAATCGACAATCTCAACCTTGTGGGTCTCCCGCAGATCGGTCGTGAATTTTTCGACCCGATCAATGCTGAGGGGGAAATCCGGTGACCCACCTGGAAAAGCGACCGTGATCCGTCCCCCGGGGACATGATGTTCGTTGGAAGAGTCATGAAGGAGGTTGGCGAATGCCCCGACATGCGAGGTATCCAGTCCGGCTATGCCTATTTGAAGAGTTTTCATGAAATCGAGAAGCAAACTTTGAACCCAATCCCGATTTCGCACCATTCAAAAACAGGCTTCTCTTTTATATTTTTCGGCCATACTTTATATTTCCCTTATGGTCCCATGAAGCTCACTCCCTGGTCGCAAACCACCCCGCTGGCCCACCAGGCGGCTATGGCCACCGCGGCTCCCGGCTATGTCATTCCCAACGCCTGGTTCCGGGATCAGGTCCGGGATTTTGACCTCTGGTTGATTTGCGATGGAGAAGTGGTCCTGACCCAAGTCGATGGCACGACGAGCACTTTGAGGCGAGGATCGGCCGTCTGGCTCAGTCCTGGTCGGATTCGTGAACTCCGGGTCAATCCCGGTTCCCCTTACACCAATGCCTATATCCATTTCGATCTTTTGGATGCGGCGGGTGCGGTCATTCCTCCCGATTGCATTGAGACACCGCCTCTGATCAGCACGATCCAGGATATGCACTATTTTGAAGCCACCATGCGCCGGATCATGTACTTGCAGTATCAATATGCGCAAACCGGCTCCATCGGTAATCCGCAGGTCAAAACCCAGATATCGCTTCTCCTCAAGGGCCTCCTCCATGATTACGAACTGGCCCAATCCCCGGACGATGCTCTTGCCGGCATCCAAAAACACCAGTCCCAAGTGGTTTCCTCCGCCCTTTCCTGGATCTACCTCCATCCCAAGACCACCTTGTCGATCAAGGCGCTGGCGGAAAAATTCGGTTACAGCCAGCGCCATTTTTGCCGAATTTTCCGCCAGGAAACCAAAAGATCTCCGCGTCAGGCTCTCATTGCCGCCCGCATCGATCGCGCCAAAAACCTCCTGACCTCCTCGGCTCTCAACGTCAGCGAAATCGCGGAAAGCCTAGCCTACGAAAACGTCTTCTATTTTTCCCGCCAGTTTAAAAAAGTCACCGGGCTTTCTCCCATCCGATTCCGGCAAGGACGTTCCAAAATATGAACACTTCGATAAATTATCCAAAGGCTTCTCTCGGATTTTTTCCAACGCCTCTTGTGGAAATGAAAAAGCTCTCTCGGTACCTTGGCGGGCCGCAGATCTGGATCAAACGGGACGACCAAACCGGACTGGCCTTCGGTGGCAATAAGGCGAGAAAATTAGAGTACCTCTTGGGGGAAGCATTGGAAAACGGCTGCGACTGCGTCATTACCGCCGGTGCTGCGCAATCAAATCATTGCCGACAGACGGCGGCGGGCGCGGCCAGTCTCGGGTTGGGCTGCCACCTGGCATTAGGAGGCTCGGCACCCGCGATCCCTAATGGCAACTTGCTCTTGGATGAGCTGCTCGGCGCGAAGATTTATTGGAGTGGAGATGCCCGAAAGGGTGAACTGATCCCCGAGGTGGAGCGTAAATTGCGGGAGAGAGGATTTAATCCGTTTATCATTCCCTACGGAGGTTCGAACTCCACCGGGGCTCTCGGATTCGTTGCCGCTATGGAGGAAATCAATGGTCAATTTATTTCGCAGAATGTCCAGGCGGATGCTTTGATTTTTGCGTCGTCCTCAGGAGCAACGCAAGCGGGCTTGATGGTGGGAAATACCTTCTTCAAAAGCGCTCCGGCTATCATTGGTGTGGCCATTGACAAAGGAGAGGCTGGCGAAGGCGAGTTTGGTGACCGGGTCATCCAGATTGCCAATGAGACCGTTGTGCGCATGGGGGGCGATCCAAAATTCAAGAGGGACGATTTGATCTTGAAGGAAGAATATGTTGGCGCTGGGTATGGCGTCGTGGGCGACTTAGAACGCGAAGCTATTCGGTTACTGGCGCGGGAGGAGGGCATCCTTCTTGATCCCGTTTACACCGCTCGTGCCTTTGGAGCAATGCTCGATCTGATCGCGCAGCGGAAATTTGGTCGGAGCGACACGATTGTCTTTTGGCACACGGGCGGAACCCCGGCACTTTTCGCTTATGCCAATGATTTCTTTGAGTCGTAGGAGCGTAAGGGGAGGCTTTGGGATGTTTGGGGGCAGGAAAGAGAAAGCCGTGAGTGAGACAACAAGGAAAGCAAAACCGCAGCAAGTGCCCATAGGGGCTTATACGCTGCGGGGGAAAGTCTGGAGAGCCAGTGGGGTACACTGAGGCTTTCGACAGAATCCCTTCTTGTGTGGAAGAAACGGATGCGGGAAATTCGCCAGTCCGGTTCGGAGGGAGGGGCGGGGAGCAATCCTTGTCCCTACCCCGATAACGGTCAGAGAGGGTCAGCGGCTTTCCTCGCTCGATCTTGTGATCCAGGTGACCTCAGGATGTCTGTTGGGCCAAGCTTTTTGCCCTCATTCGGTCAGACGCCGATGGTGGAAGAGCCCCTCGGCGACGATTAAGGCCAATGCGGCCAAGGCCAGCCATTGCCAGGGACGGAGGCTGATCCCGATTTGCCGAAGGAGAAACGTTTTGCGATTGGCCTCGGCTCCGCGAAGGTCGGATTCGTCGCGATCGACGGTGTTGACGGCGATCCAACGGGAGGAAGATTCGAGGTCTGGCGAAGGCACTTCATAGAACCCGTTTTGGGTCAGACGCCGGGGAGTTTTTGAGAACGAGGATTCAGGAGCGGGCGAGGCAGTTGTTCCCCATGGCTTGATCGAGAATTGCTCTCCGGCGGCAGGGACAAAAACCCGTCCGGCCGTGCGGGATGTGACCGGTTCCTGTGAATGTCCGGCCAGCCAATGGACGACGTTGCTGACGAAGATTGGAAATCCCACCCGAAGCGGAAATGTCGAGGAATTAACGCCAAAGGCGGCCACCACCACGCGGGCCTGACCGGAACGTTCGAGGGTCATCAGGGCGGGGCCGGTTGGCGTTTCCAGTGGAGTGGTCAACCGCCATCCTGCCGGCGGTTGGAGCGGATGGATGGTGCGGAGTTGGAAGCCCGAGACGTCCACATGCCAAAGCAGCGGACTCTCCGGATCGGAAACTTTCACCGGAGACGCGGCAGGATCATCGCCAGGGACAGCCCAAGGGGATTGTCCGAAAAAGAAGAAATTCCCCCGGGTATAATTTTCGGCGGTGGTGCCTTCCGGCCACCAATTGTCAAAGATCACCGCTTGGAATCCGGTGGCCATCTCCGGTCGCCAGGCTGCGGGATCGAGGATCTCGACCTGAAGACCAGGATCCGCCTTGAGGGCATTTTCGAGGAAGGGATTGCCGTCGGAGAGCAAAAGCACGCGAAGGCTTCGTTCGGTGGGAAGAGCGGCCCGGGCGGTGTCGTCTGCGGCGAGCGCATTGGGAGCGGTCAACCGGGCCGTCAATTTTCCGGCCTCCGCGCCCCCCAGCATTTCCCCGGGAAGTAAAGTCGTGAAATTTCGCTCTTCGCCGGCGGGAAGGGTGATTTTTTTAAGATCGAAAACCCGGTCATCGAGGGCCAGTTCGAGTTCAACATTCCGATCCTCGGAGGAAAAATTTCCCAAGGTGGCAAAGACCTCTTCGGACTGGGGGCTGGCCGGAAGTGGACGATGCGCCAGGGCCAGGATGGCCACATTGTCCTGCGGAGTGCCAACGAGGACCATTTTCAGTTTTTGCGATCCTTCGGTGGTCGGGAGAGGGCGGTCGGTGATGACGACGATCCGGGCGGTCCCTGGGCGTCCGGCGAGCAGGCGTTGGGCCAAAGTGAGCGTCTCCGGCATGCCCCCACCAGCATCGGAGGGGGCGAGGACGTCGAGGGCCTCTCGGAGGCCCCGGGGGTCGGTCGAGAAGGGAGAAAGAATTCGCGGAGCGCCATCATTGGCGAGGAGGGCAATTTCGTGGTCCGGACCGGCTTGAGCGATGACCTCGAGGGCGGCGTTGCGGGCGAGACGAAAGGTGTCTCCGGCTTGCATGCGGGCCCGGGCATCGACCACGACGAGGGTGCTTTGACCTCCGGAGACCCGGCCCCATTCCGGACGGGCCAGGGCGAGAAGCAGAAGGAAAAAAATGAGCAACTGGAGGAGCAGCGAAAGCGGGTTGCGCAGCCGACCGAAGAAGCGCCGATGAGGTTCGCGTTTCAGGACCACCTGCCAAAACCGAAGAGACGAGACGACTTCGGAACGCCTCCGGGGTCGGTGCAGATAGAACAACGCGATCACGGGCGCGAGCAACCCGAGGAAGAGCGTGAAGGGAAAAAGAAAGCTCACGGTGGGGTTGGTTTAGGATGGGGACACGGGGAAATTCATCGCACGAGACCATCTTGGCGGAACATCCGCAGGACGACATCGTCAAAGGGCATGTCCGCGAGAATAAACGAGTAACCGGAGTCATGGCGGGCACACCAGGATTTGATGCTCGCGCGAAAATTGCTGATTTCGGTCCGATAGGCGGTCAGGAGAGCGGGGTTGGCGGTGACATCCAATTCGCCCAGGCCTTCACAATCTTGGAGTCGGAGGTCGCCGCGGAGGGTGGGGTCGCATTCGGAGGGATCCATGATGTGGAGGAAATGCATGGAGAAGTGGCGTCCGGTCACGGCAGCCAATCCCAGCTCGAACCCGTCGGGATCGAGCCCATCGCTCAAGACGAGGACGAGCCCGCGACGATTTTGCGAACGCCCAAACCGGGCCAGACTGGCGGCGAGATTGGTCGGACCCGGCATGTCCGGAGTGGTCCGGAGAACGCGAAGGACATCATGAAAGGCGGATTTTCCGCGGTAGGGGGTGCTCTCCTGGCGCAGGGTGGAGTCAAAATATCCCACGCGAACGCGGTCGAGATTGTGAAGTGAAAGGTAGGCGAGGGCGGCGGCCAACTGCCGGGCGAGGGTGAGTTTGCTTGGTCCTGCGGTGTCGGCGGACCGCCAGGTCATGGAGGCGCTGGTGTCGATGAGAATGGTCACGTCGAGGTCATCCTCTTCTTCATAGAGTTTCACCATCAAACGCTCCAGACGGCCATAAATTCCCCAGTCGATCCGGCGGGGATCGTCGCCGGGCGTGTAGTTGCGATGGTCGGCAAACTCCAGGCTGGATCCGGTCCGCCGCGAGCGACGTTCTGCCCGCCGGGCTCCGGAAAAAATTCGCCGCAGTTGGAGGCGGACGCGTTCCAATCGGGCCAAATAGTTCCCGCCAAAAAGATCAATCGCATCGGCAGCAGGCATGAAATAAAATCATGAAGGATGCAGGATGAATTTGGAAGGAATTCACCAGAAAATCCCTGGCGTGATATCGGAGGGGGGCGTCAGCCTAAACCGTAAAGCCGGTCCGATTCCCTGCTTGGTGCGGTTGAGTATGCTGTCCACCCGACCAATCTCGGGGATCTCGCCCCCAAGGATCGGGGCATGGCTGACAAATCACGCCATTGTGGACTTTGCAGGATCCTTCAACTGCCGTTTTTTTAGGTTGAATTGTCCCTCCGGGACTGAGGGATTCCCGAGCGCCAGTTGCCAGTTGCGCTAGACGTGGATGGCGAGGCCTTCTGCGCTGAGGGCCGCTTCGTGGACGGCTTCGCTTAGAGTCGGGTGGGCGTGGATGGTGGCGTGGATCTCGTCGAGAGTGAGTTCGCTGGAAATGGCCAGGCCGAGTTCAGCGATCATCTCCGTGGCGTCGGCTCCGATGATGTGGGCCCCAAGGATTTCGCCATGCGGTTCGCCGACAATCAATTTGACGAAGCCTTCGCTTTCTCCGATCGCGCGGGCTTTCCCGCTGGCCATGAAGGGGAATTTTCCCACTTTGAACTTGAGGCCTTTTTCTTTGGCCGCCCGTTCGGTCAATCCGACGCTGGCCACTTGGGGGTGGCAATAGGTGCAACCGGGGAAGACGGTGACCTTCTTCGGCTGGCTGCCTTTTTCGAATAATCCCTTGACCACCTCGAGAGCTTCAAACGTCGCGACATGGGCAAGCCACGGCGGCCCGATGATGTCGCCGGCGGCATAGACGCCGGGGAGGCTGGTTTGGTAGCGGTCATCGACTTTGAGATACCCTCGATCAGTCAACTCGGGCTTGAGCGCTCCGCCGGGAAGGACGGGAGCCACCCCGATGGCCACGAGCGCGATCTCGGCTTCGAGCACCTGTTCGGCCCCTTTGGCATCGGCGACGGTGATTTTCACGCCCTTTCCGGTGGCTTCGGTCTTGGTTGTCTTATGGCTGGTGAGAAGGGTGATCCCCTGTTTTTTGAAAGACTTGCCGAGGGTTTGGGAGACTTCGGTGTCTTCCACCGGGAGGATCTCCGGCAGCATTTCCACCACGGTCACTTTGGTGCCAAAGGCATTAAAGATGTAGGCAAACTCGATCCCGATGGCTCCAGCTCCGATGATGACAGCGGATTTGGGGAGTTTTTCCAAAACGAGGGCTTCTTTCGATCCAATGACGGTTTGGCCGTTGAAGGGCAACCCAGGCATGGGGCGCGACACACAGCCGGTGGCGATGAGGATGTTGGTGCCGGTGAGGACTTCGTCCTTCCCGTCCTCCAGGGTCACTTTCACTTCGCCTTTTTTTTCCAGGGAAGCGGTTCCTCGGAAGGAGTCGATTTTGTTCTTCTTAAAGAGAAAATCCACTCCGGCGGCACCCTTTTGGCTGATGTCGCGCGAACGCTTGATGATCTTGCTCCAGTCGAAATCGACGCCATCGACCTTAAGGCCAAATTCCCCCGCCCGGTGGGCGATGTCATGGTAGAGCTCGGCGTTTTTCAGCAGAGCCTTGGTGGGAATGCAGCCCCAGTTGTTGCAGGTGCCGCCGCCGCGTTCTTTGTCCACGCAGGCAACTTTTTTCCCCATTTGTGCCGCTTTGATAGCGGCGACATAGCCGGCAGGGCCGGCACCGATGACGATGAGATCGTAGTTGGCCATATGACCCGAGATTGTGCAGAAATCTCCCTGAAGCGCAAATGATTCAGCGGAAAAAGGCGGCCGGCGTCCGGTTTTTGGGCAGGCGATCCGTCGGGGCGAAGCTATTTCTTGGCGAGAAGGTCGCGGATCTCGGACAAAAGGGTCTCGGTTTTGCTCGGAGTGGTGGAGGGCGCGGCGGCTTCTTTGCGGTTGAAGGCATTGATGGCCTTCATGAGGGCAAAGACACAGAGCGCCGTGATGAGAAACTGAATCAAAACTGTCAGAAACGACCCGTAGGCAAAGACGGCGGTCTGCGCCTGGGCTTTTTCGAGGGTGCTGTAGGCGTCGAATTTTCCATCGAGGGGGATGAAATAATTATTGAAATTCATGGCGTCGGCTCCACCGGAAACCTTGGCGATGATGGGGGTCATCAGGTCGCTGGCAAACGATTTGACGACCGAGCCAAAGGCCGCCCCGATTAAGACCGCCACCGCGAGATCGACCACATTTCCCCGCGCGACAAATTCTTTGAATTCTTGGACAATTTTCATGGGGGAATTTTTAGGCCGGAGGTGAAGGGGCGGCAATTCCGAACTTGGACGCCGGCGGAAGAACGGCCAGCAGGGCGATGACGCCTTGGATCAGGGCAAAGCCGACCAGCCAGCGAAACCCCGAATCGGTGAATCCATACGAATGGAGCCCAATCCCGAGCAAATTGGTGCCGAACCAGGAAAATGCGGTCACGATATTGCCGACGATGGCACAAACCGCCAGGCCCCGACCGCGGAGGAATCCGCCCCAGCGGGCATGAAGGATGATGGCATTCCAGAGGACAATGAGGAGGGCACCATTTTCTTTGGGATCCCAGCCCCAGAAGCGCCCCCAGGATTGATCGGCCCAGATGCCGCCAAGAATGGTGCCAGTGAAACTGAAGAGGAGAGCAAAACAAACGACGCCATAGGTGGTGCCCGTGAGGCGTTTTTGGGCCGCATCGTCTAGGACAAATCGGGCACTACTGACCCGCAAAATGAGATAGGCGATACCGAGAAACCCGGCCAGGAAAGTGGCCGCGTAGCCGATGGTAATGGCGACGACATGGGTCGCGAGCCAGAAGTTGCTGTCGAGGACGGCGATGAGGACGCCGAGGGTGTCGCCACCCAAATTGTGGGCAATGAGGAGGGAGGCAAACCCGAGAGCGGAAGCGGCCGCGAGGACGAGGCCATCGCGGGTGAAACGCTCCGCCAGCAGACCCAGGCCGACTGCCACCCAGGCGATAAAGAGGGCGGAAGAATGGAGGTTGGTCACTGGCGACGGCCTCGTTGATGGCATTCGGGATCAGGCGATTGAAGTCCAACCATTCGTGGGCAAAGGAGGGGGTCTCCGAGACGGGGCGGAAACTGAGACGAAGGGCGGAGTAGGTGTAGAGGGCATTGTCGA
>Ga0222668_1001394_pt1 | contig 10998 bp, 1 predicted proteins | sample AntAcemetagen728_FD_179823 | JGI IMG/M metagenome (GOLD analysis project Ga0222668, IMG submission 179823) | Saline water microbial communities from Ace Lake, Antarctica - #728 | ecosystem: Environmental > Aquatic > Non-marine Saline and Alkaline > Saline | place: Antarctica: Ace Lake | collected... | reverse complement strand
CCGTTTTAGGGTTTCGGAAAAAAAGCCGCTTTTTTCGCCCCCTCGCTCCAGGTGAGCGAAGGGGGCGGGATTTATTGCAAGCATCATTGCTCTGAAATATTGGAACTTATAAGGGGGAAAAAAAGAAATTTAAAGCGACCAAAACCATTGACAATGGCGACCAGTAGCACCAACCAGCTCCAATTACCAGTAAAGACCTACGCAGAAACGACAAAAAGACATGATGCAAATAGAATCCCGCCCCAAAACAACAAAATCAACACAAACACAAACTACAAAAACAAAAAAAACAAAAACAAAGAAACAAACCAGCCTGCCCTTACCAAAAGAACAAAGCAACCCAATCACCAGTATTCGCTCTGGTCAAAAACCCATCACCAGTATTCGCTCTGGTCATTTACCTACCTCAGATTCGCTCTGGGAAAAAAACTAACCAGAACAACACCACCACTCCCTACACACAATTCCTACCTTGTCTTGGATGGACTGAACGTGCAGGAAATGATTCCGGTACAGGGAGCACGCATAGGTAAGCTGGCAAAGCACGGATCGACATGGTCGAAAGCGACTAGAGATGCAGGCACAGGCATAACTGTCAGATGGGTACTGTATCGTTTCGAGAACCAAGACACTATGAAAAGACCAATCATGTCAGAAAGCCACGCAAGAACGGCAATGGGGCACATGACACGACGAATCAGAGAAGCAGTAGGTGCAATTGGAATAAGAAAGGAATCAGTCCCAGGACCGACACCACCTCTTGGAACCACTGGAACACATTCAAAGAACTGGACTCTCGTGGTAGACTTCAAAGAAACCCCCGGAAGCACTGCGCAGCAAAATGCACAACGTTTCGTCAACACACACTCGGAGATTTCTCTGGAAGTGACAACCCAAGTGAACCCAACATTCGGAAAGTTTCGAGCGGAACCACATGACACAAGTGGAACACACAAGCTTGACCTGAGGGCCGTACTCGAATTTCAAAGAGACGGAGTGATGGTGACACACCAGGCGCCAAACCAATGGCTGTATGGAACTGACCAGACTTACCCGCTGATTGAAACGAAAGTAAATGAACAACTCGGCCAGATAAAGTTGTACGAGTACACGACAAACGACAAGGGACAAAACGGAGTCTCACTTTGGGTCGACTTAAAACCGGAACAACAAGAAGCACTGGAAGCAATAAAGGTCGCGACAGCAAGCGCACCAAGGCTGATAAAACAGCGAAGAGAGAACAAATTCCACGCGGAAATAGCTGACAAGGTAGCAAAAAGGATCAGCCTAGAGATTCTCATGACAGGACAAACAACGGAGACCCACACAGTTGAGGGAGGCGACCTCGCAGGAACTTACCTAATTCACGCGTATCATCTCACTGACCAGAGACTCCTAGGAAATATGACGTGCACACATTGCACCCAAGCCCTCGAACGCCAGAAGGATCCCAACTACGAACTAGGACGGGACGAGAAGGTAACAAAGGAGCGCGAGAAAACATCGCATGTCTCAGCGATGTGCAAGTCTGCAGAGGGCTGGGCACAACGCAAGCTCGAAGCGGACAATGCCAAAGCGGAGAAGGCACTAGCAGCAACGATGGCAGAGGCGGAAGAGGCGAAACAACAAGAGGAGGAAGAAGCGGCAGCGAGGGAATGGGAGGACGAAGAGACCAAGGCACAAGCAGGTAACCAAACAAAGGGCTTGCAAAAAGGGGAAAACCAAGTGAACCTCACATGTCTAGAAACCCAATGGTTGTGCAAAAGACAAACAATTCCTAATAATCACGCCCGCAAACCCCTCAGATCCGAGCGCTGCAACGGAACGGAATTTATGTACACAGTTCCAGAACGTATTAAGCCCCAAACAAGTGCCAAGACACGACAGGCCACAGACATCCACACCGAGCCCTGCAGCCAAAAACTCCCGATATATCTAGAAGGTACACACAAAAACCCTCGCTCACAACCACCTGCAAAACCTTTCGAAACAAAATGTGCAAACCGAGGTTACGAAACCTTATACTCACCATACCCTAACCAAGAAACCGAAAACTCAAAACAAAAACCATCCCAACCCTCAAAAGTACAAAAAACGAAACAAACCACGAAGCAAGATGAACACGGTCCAAACACCGCACAAAAATATATCCGGAAAAATATAAAAGTGATACGAGGAGGAGCAGAAAACACCCAAACAGAACCAGAAGGAACACATCATATAGAAACATGGCTTACAAATCTTGACATTCAACAGGGAATGAGACAAAACTCACATAGAACCACGGTACCTTATGACATAATGCAACTTAAAAAGGCTTTAGATCGAATACGTAAAGGAAAACGAAGAACAGGAGACCCTTTACGAAATATACGAACAAGAGATACACTCATCCCTTTACATATTGACAAACATTGGATAACAATACTAATTGACCATAAAACAAAAACCATATATATATTCGACCCCCTTGGGAAAGAGCAAGATAAAGACCTTATACTCGAACTAAGCACAACCTTTTGCATATATCACATAAAATACCTAAACATAAAAGTTCAAACCGATGCCCACAGCTGTGGAGTATGGATCATATGGCTCAACAAGATATGGAACGAACACATTAGCCAAAGACTACAGGACGAACAATATAACAAACAAATACATCAAAAAATAAAGGAGAACATGGAAAAAAATAAAATACAAAACCTTCACCCACAACATACACAGGAACAACTACCACACTCAAAAAATATTGAATTCATAACGAACCTAAGGGAAAAAATAAAGTTAGAAGCCCTTAAGCACACAGAAACGACCGCATCCGCAATTAAAAATGCACCAAATAATAAACCCAACAAACTAAAGACTGCCCAGCAAAAGATGAAACATCTATTCCAAAATATAAGTAAATTAAAAGAAGTACTAGAGCTCAAAGAAAACATGAACCGCAGAATTGGCAAAAACATCAATATATGGCGCACAAAAAACAAAACAATACATAATCAAAACAAAAAACATAATAAGACTAATAAAAAAACACCCAATTATAGCATCGAGAGTGAGCAACTTGCACATTTGTACTCACAAAATACACAAGAAAGATATATCATCGCATGCACTAACACCGAAGGCGTGAACAGCGAGATTGCCCACCTACATGGCGACCTACCTAAGCTAGAAATTCTATTCCAACAAGTAAGCCAAAACAAGATACACGTATTAGGCATATGTGGGCATTGGCTTCAACGCAAACACGCTGAAACGCTTGAAAACCTCTCGAAAAAGTACGGAAACTTAAAATATAGAATATCTAGTCTGGATGGTAAGGGATCACGCGGGGCATTAATAGTATGGAACAAGGAAACCTTTCCATTTGAAGTAGAAGAGGCTTTCCTAGATGATAATAAACGAATAGTTGGAATACGTATGCGAGGTGTCAAGAAAACAATTAACATAATGTGCGGGTATTTTGAGAAAGTGACACTACCCAAAGAAGAACACACAAAGTTCTACAACTTTCTATCGAGAGGAGTCCCAAAAAGTAACGACCCAAACCAACTTTATATCGAAATGGGAGACAAAAACTGCGCTCTAGACCCACCAAATCAAAGATTCCCCTATAGAAGCGACCATGTTGAAGCAAATCAATCGCTATTGAACTTTATACAAACACACAACCTGATAGAACCAATTATGGAATCACACCCGAACCAACAAATATTTACGAGAACAGGGAAAAATGGTAAAAGTAAAGCAAAACTAGACCACATCTTATTAAATAATGCAGCATACGACCACGTAGTCGAGACAGGATGGATTGAGAGCAATCCACTAATACCGTCAGACCATGGAATAATATGGATCGCACTGGACAAAGAAACACTGGCACCGACAACAAAAACAACTCCAACAGAAACAAAGAAAAACGAAAGCACAATAAGAGTAAAGGGAGCTAAGGAAAAAACTCACGAAAAATACACTGGCTGCCCGATTAGACTAATACAACAAAACACTTGTGAAACCACGCACAAAGAAGAACACGGAAGCAACATCGAAACTACATTATACGAACTCTTGAGACTTAATGGATACCATGAAGAATTCTTTACACCACACAAGAACCACATAAATGAACTAAGAAAGCAAGTGGCCCAAATAGAACCAATAATATCGGACAAAACTGAAACGTTGAGAGAAAGCATAACAAGGAGAAACGACAAAAAAGAAGTTTGGATACACTGCGCACACGAATGGGTAGCAAATCACCTAATCGGAAAAGGTAAAAAACCAAACGAGGCAGAAATAGGATACCAAATTAAGTTCCCACAAACCACACGAAGGATAAATGAAACAAAATGGAACATAAGCACAATAGGGGAGAACGTCAAACAGAAAAATATAAGGAACCTGCTTCACAACATAATGAAAGTTGAAAAAACGCATATTACCAAAATAAATCAACTAAAAGACACACCTACAAAAGCCAACAAAAAAACCGAGTATACCAATCAAACACAAAAAGGAACACCAACACAGCAACCACCAAACCCCAAAGAGAGTAAATGGGAAATCACATTCGCGACACCAAACCTGTACACAATTTGGGCTCATTACTATGAGGCTTGGAAAATACCAACAAACGGGGCGGGAGAACTAGATAGCGAAATCCAATTCAAATATGCGACTGGATGGATAGCGTACGAAGAGAGAGCATCGGAATACCTTAAAAAGGAAAACACGGCCCACATTGAGAACAATCGAGTTCGAGATGTAATTGAATCATACCACAGTGACACCGAAGGTTTTAAGTCCCCCGGTTGGTCAGCAAACCCAACAGATGACTTATGGGAAACATGCAAACACATATGGATAGAAAGCGCATCAAAGAGTTTTGGTCACCACACACACCAAACCCAACATAAAAGAACAGGCCTAACAATACAACTTTACAAATGGACAACGAGAATGAAACGAGCAATTAGTAAAGCAAACCAATCGGGGGATTGGGAACTAACGAAATTTGAACAAACCAAAGAACTAAGAAATATACCAATACCCAGCATACAGCCTGGACGATACAAAGAAATGAATGAGTGGTTGCACCACATAATACAAGCCAAAGACCAAGCAACAAAACTGTATAGATTCTATAGAAAAAGAGAGATAAAGGATAATAAAAGAGACACCCAAAGGAAGCTAGACGGATGGTTCATGCACAACCTAGACAAGTATCTAGATACCATTATAAGAATACCAAAAGAGCACACAGGAGGACTAGATTGGCCCAAAGATGCACACGGCGAAATACCACTAGACCCACAAGCCCGAATAGATCACCACAAGAGCACTTGGGAGAGTAAAACAGCAACAAAAACACCTGTAAGCCAAGAAGTACTGAATAAGAAATGGATACAAGAAATACTATCAACACCTGCTAAATTCACAGAAAAAATGAACGCTACACTTATAAAAGATATCGAAATGTGCGAACTAAAAGCAACATATACACAAAATAAAACCAACGCGGCACCTGGACCCACAGGTATAACAAATATGCAATGGAAAAAGGCACCCCAAGCAGCCCAATCCATAATACTAGACATGCTGAACAGCATATACAACACTGGAAAAATACCGCAAGAATTAAAAAACGGAACCATATACCCAATACCTAAAGACCCCTCTCTACCGTGCACTTCGGACAACGCAAGACCTCTAACGATGTTAGAATCGGGACTCAAAATGCTCACTTCTATCCTAGCAACAAGAATAAACGAAATCCTCAGAAAAGATCCTGTATACAACCCCGTACAATTTGCCTTCCTTCCTGGAAGGAATATCATGGACCCCCTTCATATCATAGAAAACGTGCAATCAAATGCAAGAACAAACAACGCAGAGATTCACCAAACCTTTCTTGATTTAACACAAGCATTTGACAGATTGGAATTTTGGGCAAGCGATTTGGCCATCAAAAGAATGAACTACCCGCAAAAATTCACTAACCTAATTGACAACCTCAATACTGACTCAGAACGTAAAATAATCACAAAAGATGGAATCACCACCCCATGGAAACTAGAATGTGGTGTCGCACAAGGAGAAGTACTGAGCCCAATAAGATTTATCACACTAATGGACATGCTAGCCACTTGGATAACAATACGCAGCAACAAGCAAAACCCAACAAACAAAATAATAGGGTACCAAATGAAACACAAAGCAGCAAACCAACACAAAGCTAAACTAAAAACAACTTCTCAAGAAACAATTGATCAACCACCCTACAACAAACTGCCAACCGTGATAACCGTACTCATGTATTGCGATGACCTCGTAATAACAACAGACAACTTCGAAGATATGCAAGACCTAATTGGAGTAATCAGTGAATTCATGAACACATTTGGAATACCAATTAACAACAAAAAATCCTTTTACACCGCCAGTATGCCAAAAAGCCAACAACATGACATAGTAACGGCACCCACAACGGAAGGCCACTGGGAAGGAGGAATAGCTGGAAAATGGATAGCAAACCGAAGCCCGACCACCAACATAACCATCCGTCAGCAACACGAGTCAATTAGATACCTAGGAGTACATTTTTCGTTGAATGGAAGCTGGAAAACACAAAAAGAAATACTCGAAACAACTCTAACAACCAGCCTAGCGAGACTCAGACAAAAAGACTTACCACCCGAACAACTAGCTTACCTAATTAACACAATCATCTTACCCAAACTAATCTATCCCTTGAACATCATAAGTATCCTAACGCAAGATTTAGCGGCTGACATAACTGTTAAATTAGATAACATAATAGCGAAGTTTGCAATCCTCTACCTCGGGTATCCGCCCGGAATTAATCATAAATTCCTATACACATCACAAACAAAGAAAGGCATAGGATTAGACTCGATACAAGATCTAGTCGGCATAAACACAATCACCAACACAACAATAACATTAAACGATTGGAACGATACACAATATTGGAGCAAACAGATACAGAAGAGCCCCAAAACAGATAACACCACAATCGACAATGTAGCAAAACATTACTTGATGGTCTCAAACCTATACCCTCGAATACTTCTGGAATCACTTAATCAAGTATCAACGCAACATTCTTTTTACCTGAAAGGACACCTAAAGGGAAACAACAACAAGGATGACATTGCAAACAATCTGGCTCGACAATTCACAAAACTAGGATACTCCATTGAGAGAGCGAACCAAATAGAAGAGGCTGAGGATAGCCACACATGGTTAATAAGAGTACTTACAAGGAAAACTTATAACAAACTAAGCAACGAATGCATGAAACATAATCTGTGGAAGATGGGAGACTTTACTCTACCCTGTGGGACACACTTGGACACTTGGGAAAGCTACAACACATGGGAAAGATCGGTAGGAATCAGAACGAGGAAAAAACCGGAATGGTTTCAAGCACTGGAAGAAGAAACACTACAAAACCCATATGCAAATAGTACAGACCGAACTCTTAAATTAAACTATTGGGATAGCCCAAAGGGAATTCTTCTAAACCGACCTTTTTGCATGGCGGAAGGAGACAACCTTAAACTGGCGATGCCATCAACGTACACACAACTAGACCCAAATACAACAGATTTGAGTGTACTCATGTATGACACCAAGCTAATCCAAAATCAATGGAAAGTGGAAAACCCAAGATTACGGAATATCCAAATGGACACAAATCAAGTGGCATCACAATACACAACAAAACAAAATGACGCTCTCGTCTCTATGGAAGGTATCATAGACAAACTCGATGACAACACCACGATCACAACAACCACGTACGAAGCTCTACTCCAACAATGCGAAAAACAATCCAAAAACCGAACCACTAAAGAATGCGCGGAACAAGAAAGTGATGGTGGCTCAATGAACTCGGATAGTGAAACAGCGGAAGAAAACAACACTATGACACCAATAAAGAAGAAACAAACTGAAGAACCGGACTATCACACTTGCTCTGACGGATCGGTATATCACTTCACAAAGGGGATAAATGCAGCAGGATATGCGGTAGCACAAATTAAAGACGAAACCCGTGACATATATAGACGCAACATACCTTGCCACCAAACATGGTCTGCTCCAGACGCAATCCTTAATTACAACCCAGAGAGTACCCAATCAACCGATGCAGAACTCGAAGGCCTATCAGCAGCAATTGACCAATACTTTCCACCATACGATGAAAATGCAGCAACACATGAAGTGAAACACAAGCATGTTCTCGACAACGACGGCGTTCTCAAAACCACCTCAAAACCCGAACGATCAACAAAAATTAGACATGCAATGAGAGAACACAACCACTATAAATTAGATAAAATAAGAAATCAATTAACCGAGAGAAAACACTATAAATCGGAAAGCAACAGCCAATTTGAAATAAGTTGGATTAAAGGACACTCAGGAGACAGGTTGCATGAATGCTCGGACAGACATGCAGCAAGAATAGCATTCCGGCACACCGAAACTGAACCTAACAGAAACCCAACTTACATAAACTACCCATTTGTACTTTACTTTTACCAATGCCTCATAGAGGGAGATGTAAGAAAGCACGTGAAAGAAGTGAGCAAACAAATATGGCTCAAAAAATGGGAACAACTACCCTCACAAGGATGGGTAGCTAAATACACCTCAAAATTAACCAAAAAGTTACCAGATTATAAAAATAAAGGAACACCAACAAATATAAGCAAATTCTTCGCGAAACTTATTAACTCGGTCTCGTACACCCCACACCATGCACATAAGATACAAAAAATACAAACCCCACAATGTCCCATTTGCCAAGATGTGGATGCCACAATTGAGCACATTCTTTTTGAATGCCCCTCAGCAAAACTTAAGCAACACAAGGAAAAACTTGATGAAACACTAACAAATATCATCGTAAATAAGACACACTTCTACGATCAGCCGCACTTGGAAACCAAACATCCAATTGAAGCAATACCTATGTCCAAATTGTATCCATACGCGTCACAAATACACAACGAAAACCACCGTTGTGTAATAGAGGCCCTGCCCGAATCACGGTGGTACCGAAAGTCAAAATCGCATACTGGAATGGTCACAATCCAAGAGCCAAGCATGAACCAAAATACTCCACACTCGGACTCACAACACACAGAAAACGCGACATCAAACCACGAGAACACACAAGTACAAATCCCTCTAAACAGTTTTTGGACTTTAATAGCATGGCATAAGCTCACTCACTCTGATAAACCACTAACCTTGCCTGAATATGACAAGAGAGCCACGCACATATGGGAAGCGGTGACACAAGCAAAAGCATCCTCCGGGGCATCTTCTCTTTGTTGGGCGGCAGACAGACTACTACTAGATATCCTTATAGATGAATGTGGTTGTGAAAGAGAACTCTTCTCCAATATACTAAACACATACCATAGATTTAAAAACAGACGCATGCTAAAAGTTCACCATGCCTTTGAGCGACATGGAGGACTACAATTAGATGGACTAGCTGACGAAGCATATGTTGGAGCGGTGTATGGAAACCCACCTTTTGATGGAAACCTAACAAATTGTGACACCATAAACACAACACTAGACAAAGCAGCAATGGCAGCCAATCACACCAACGGATTTCGTGCGGTTTTCTTTCTTCCACTAACTGATGCCAAAATTAACGAGAGATGTAGACACCCGCAGGCCAAATTGATCATGAAATTCCCAAATAACTCTGTCTCATTTATACCGGACGGCCACTGGTATGGAGGAAATAAACATGCGGGTTGCTATAACGAAAAGAATACACACATGATCCTAATAATGTACGAGAGCACAAACATCAGAAACCTGAGACCGATCGACCAACACACACTGGAGTCAAAACTAGCGGCGTGGTACCTACATACAACACCAAAACGAAATCACACCCGAGAAAATATCAAATACACGGGTATACCATTTAAACACTTCCACGCAATCCTAACCAAAACTATGAGTACAGAGTGGAAATTCTGGGAGAGAACACATAATCATAACACAACATCAGAAAATTCTCGTGAACAATACATAGGCTCTGCACACGACTCAACTTTTCTAAATAAGTCACCAATAAAAGACATTATCCAGTGGGACCGCAAGATTGCACACATGGGATACATGCCGGATACTTTCAAAGACTTCCTAAACATAATGGGGATACCAAAAGCAAAAACGACCCAAACAGAGAACAATATATGTACTATAATGCGTAAGCATACATACCAAATGTTTAAAACCTATTGGAGACAATGCCAATTGCTAAATGAAAAAGGAGAACTTATTCTGCTCTCAACTGAAAACTCTCATTCCACACAACAGACGGAGCTGGAAGCGATTGAAGAAGAGATGTCAGAAAACGACACCCCCTCTGAGAACGACAGTAACACAGATGAGGAAGCTGAAGAGGAATACTGGCAGAAAGCTGGAAAGAACCAAGGAAGCGATGATGAGGAGACCTGCGTCTTTGCAACCGTAGCCATACCCCTCCCATGAAGGAGGGCTGAGGGGACCCCCCCAAGGGGGGGGGCGACTTCAGACCACGCACGACCCCTCCCGGGTGGGAGGGTAGAGGGGACCTCCCCCTAGGGGGGGGGAACTTCTGACCCATAGACAGAGGAGGAAACCCCCGCAAAGAGGGAGACTGAGTAGATGGGTAGCAAGACCAGATATCTTGCTGATTGGTCGAGCCAGAAATCGACCACGATTTTGTAGCCTGAACAGACTTAGGCATGTGGAGACGTAGAAGGAGTAGAGAAGGTAGGCGCCAGTAAAAACCCCAATGTTGCCCCCCAGTATTAGACATTGGAGACCCGACCTGCCCATGCCCCTGCCGCAGACCACACCACGCTGGCGTATTTAAGTTCACCCGCAAGGGGTTCTAAGGAGAGTAAAACAATCCAATTAATCCAGTGTAGCATTTTGTAAAAAGAG
>Ga0222668_1001392_pt1 | contig 11007 bp, 12 predicted proteins | sample AntAcemetagen728_FD_179823 | JGI IMG/M metagenome (GOLD analysis project Ga0222668, IMG submission 179823) | Saline water microbial communities from Ace Lake, Antarctica - #728 | ecosystem: Environmental > Aquatic > Non-marine Saline and Alkaline > Saline | place: Antarctica: Ace Lake... | reverse complement strand
CCCGAATGGCACTGCCTGTTGTGGCGTAACAGTTTGCGTTCATACGATCGTCCTCCTTTGTTGATGATAATGGTACCTTGGTTGCTTCAGTAGAGCCAGCACTTTAGTTCGGCGTTTATTGGCTCTGGGTTCTGTTCGGCCGGTGCGATGTCCCACACGTTCGCTGCAGGGGACCTGCTGTCCGAGCGTGGCTAATTCCTTGGTCGTTTTCATAACGGCTCCCAACAACCAACTTGCAGCCAGCATCTGTTGCGTGGTGGTAAACGAGAGGGAGCGCGGATCACGGCCTGTCGCAATGCCACTCTGCAGCATCTTGAACCGAATCAGATTATACGCCAGCAGGCACGACCAGAGTTCCGTGAGTACCATGGCCGGAGACTTCGCACGCAGAATATCCATTCCCAGAGAACACTTGATACTGCGAATATCCAGTTCGATCAGCCAGCGGCTCTGATATACGGCGGCGATCCAGTGCGCCGAGCATGCTTTCCGATCTGTGATGGTGGTGGCAATCGTAAACGTTTTGGCGCGATATCCCGGCTGACTGATCTGCACATCTACCAGACGCAGAGTGAGCGTCAGCGGTTGTCGCCAGTATTCCTGACGGGGCATCCAGGCAGGACGGACAAGGGGACGTGACCAGGTCACCAATCTCTCCCGTTTGCTCAGCCGCCGTGCGGTTTGAGGATGATCGTCACGCAAGTGATGATTCTTCATCAGAATCTGAACGCCCCGCGCACGGCACGCACTCACCAGCCAGTACGTGCAGTAATACGAATCCGCTACCAGTGTGTCTCCCGACTGGAGTGTATTGAGCATTTGCCAGAACAGGGCCGTTTCGCCACTCCCTTTACCGCTGTAAGGCCCGCTCACCAGATCGATCAGCAGTCCGGTCGTCATCGAGATCAGAGAAACGCAGCGTAGAACGGGGAACCCGAGCCCCGGTTTCTGAGTCGGGTTCTGCGGATAGGCACGCTGATTCTCGGGAGTATCGGCGGCGGTGATGGTGAAGCCGTCAACAAGCAGAATGCGACCGCCAGTGCGCCGTGACTTCGCATCGGCTACGCTGGAAGGACTGAGGCGAGCCACTGACTGCTCTCTGGTCTGAACACGATTCTGGTCGCAGGCCGTTTCAGCATCGGTTGCGATTTGCTGGACAATGTCTCGAATGGCAATAAACGGCATTTTGAGTCGCGCCCGACAGTAAGCCCCGGTATTCGTACTGCAGACCCGCCGGCCCAGTGCCGCCCCTAAGCTGGCAACACGGATGACGGCTGCTTTACAGCTGCGTTGCTCACCGGCAAAGAAGACCTGAGAGATTAACGCCCAGAGCGTAATTGCCGGTGTGTAAACGTCATCGGGATCATTGCCGAAATCGATGTCGTGTTTGTCAAACACCTGCTGCCAGCGCTGATCGTTGATTACATCAGATAGCGGAAGCGAAGCATCTTGCATCATCGAACGTTTGAAAAGGGAAAATGATGCTGTATTCACACGGGAAGCTGATATAAATGGCATAGAACCTTCCTTGGTCAAATGTCTTCACACACCAACCCAAGGAAGGCCTTGCCAGAACGCAGCATAATGCCAGGAGAGGTTTTGCCAAACACAATTTCCAGCGAACTGGCAAAAAATTAGAAAATTAAACTCGTGACTGTGTCACGCCGGAATCGTTGCGCAAACACAAATCAAAAAAATAGCGGCAGTGCCATTCGTCGCTGATCCTTTTTATTCAAGCCGGAGCCAACCGCCACGGCGTTGAAGCGAATGTCCGGCGTGTGAATTATTCTTCGATACGTTCGCTACCGAAGTCATCTTCTGTCGCTTTCAATTCAGATAGTTTGACAAGCCACAACTCAGCAAACCGTGCCGGAATCTCGATTGTTATGGTCAGGCTTCCGTCAGGATGTTCGGATGCGAGATATGACGACGTACATTCCTGAATCATGCTGATCTCTTCTTGTGTCATTCGTTTCGGTCACCTTTATTTTTTCAGAGACCATTTCGAAATTAAAAAAGTAAAAAAACAATAAGTCAGCATAATGATTCCGTAATAAACGCCCAACAAGAATGAATGCAATAAAATTGCTAAAGCAAAAATAATATCAAAGTCAGAGTCTGGCGCGATTTTTTCAAGATAGATTGCGCGATTTGTTAACAGATATGCACCAAGCAACCAGACACCAAGAAAAATAAAGAATTTATTCGCTTTTGTTAGGCGAATCAGTAACAGCAAGATGATAGGTATCACTATGAGACTTCCCCATTGGACTAATGCACCTGACATAAATCTGATCCTCATCTAAAAACTTGCTCAGGCGTTTATACTTTCCCGTTTTTTCCGGCAGAGACATTCGTCGCTGCCACTTTTCCATTTATTCGACACTGAAATGCTGAAAATCTTGGAAGGCATCGTGGAGATCAAGTAAAGGAGCATCGGTAGTGGGAGATACAGCACTTGCATCCAAATACTCGATGAATCGTAAGACAGATGCTTCGATATCTGCTTTTAATTGTCTAGCATTAGTTGTTTCGATGAGACACTTATCCACAAGTATGTCGATCTTTCCATCGTTCTTTTTGGAAAAAACGACTGCAAAGGATGAGTCGACACCTACGAACTTATACTCTTTTTGTGGAGTAGATAGAAAACGTCGGACACCATCCAGCAATGGTGAGATAGATAGTACAATCATCATGGATTGGTCTGGAACCCTTGAATGTGATGAGGCAGTTCCTAGATCACCTCGTAAGTCCATATCACCCAAATCGAAACTAGATAAATTATCCATTTTGGAAGACTTGTCCGAGAATTTAAATTCTATTTGAAGCATGAGGCGCCTCCTTACCACAGGGAAGATCATCATCAGTAAGAATGAGAGCAAACCTGATCCAGCCCTGTTCGGCGTGCTTCATGCTACCGATTTACAAGTACCGCGAACAGGAAATTGTTGTGTATTTCGTGTCGTTCTTGGTTTAAATAAATCAGGCTTATATAAAGGTTCCCGCTTCGAACCGGATCAAGTGAAAATAATATTTGACATTAGAGACACATTGTCTTAGTATTTGAAGACAACCTGTCTCTTAATAGCAAAATCGAAATCACCAACGCTTTCTTAACCCGGGCTGGATCGATGGCAAAGAAGAAGCAAGCGGTTACCGATGCGGAATTCTCTCTCCTGGAATTTCTCTGGGATAACGGCCCCGCTACGAAACGAGAAATTGTCGAGGCCGTCTATCCCCAATGCCGCGATGCCGACTATTCGACGGTGCAAAAACTGCTCGAACGTCTTGAGGCAAAAAAATATATTCGCCGCGATCGCAGTTCGTTCGCGCATGTCATCCAGCCGACGCTTTCGCGTGAAGCATTTGCAGGCCAGCAACTACAGGCGGTAGCCAATAAGCTCTCGGCTGGCTCGCTCGTTCCCCTGTTAATTCAACTGGTCGAAGGCGAGCAGATCAACGCGCAGGACCGAAAGAAAATTCGTAAACTTCTCGATGATCAAGATTAAATGAACAAGGCGATTTAATTCTGGGAACTGAAAACGGGTATGAACGATCCAATCTGTCTGGGAATTCTTCCATGAACTTGCTACTTGAAATGGGGCTGATCAATACGGTGAGCACTGCTCTATTGGCTGCAGTGGTGCTGATTGTGACGCGATTGTGGTGGAACTCACACATCGCCTGGGCTCTCTGGTTCGTTGTATTGCTCAAACTGGTCGTGCCACCATTCATATCGGTACCATTGCCTGAGCAGCTCTCGTTGCGTTTAGAACCGATTCAAGAAACGACCGTCCCCCTGACGCATCAACAACCAGATCCTTTAGAGCAGCTTGCTTCTGTAACGGCTTCTGACCGCGTCAGTGAAACAGAACCCCCTGCTTCGCCTGCGACTGCGCAGGCTGTCGCACGGCAAAAAAACGAGCCTGCCGATGTCGCAGCGGGCAAGACAGCAACAGTCACGGTGCAACCTGCGTGGTTCATCGCTTTAAACTGGGCCGGCCGGGTGTGGCTCCTGGGTTCTGCCATTTGGTTTATGATGGCAACTGTCCGCATTTTCCGGTTTCACCGGCAAGTTCAAAAAGCGGTTCCTGCCTCAGAAAAGCTACAATCGCTTGTCGATTCGCTGGCGATGCAAATGAAAATCGAGCGTCCGCCCCGGGCGCTGGTGTTTGAAGGCCGCGTTTCGCCTATGCTTTGGCCGGTCGGCCTTCGGCTTTCTATTTTGCTTCCCAGCGACCTGCTCAGTCGGCTCGACAACGACCAGCAAACGACGCTCATCGCCCATGAACTGGCTCACGTGCGACGCCGCGATTATCTAGTTCGCTGGTTCGAGTTGTTCGTGCTGGGGCTTTATTGGTGGAATCCCATCGCCTGGTGGGCGCGTCAACAACTGCAACAGGCTGAAGAGCAATGCTGTGATGCGCTGGTCATAGCGACGTTACCAACCAAGTCAAAACAATACGCACAAGCCATTTTCGAAACGGTGGAATTTCTCTCCACCTCCCAGCCGCTGCGCACTCCGGTAGTCAGTGGATTCATGTTTCACTTCAACATTCACAGGAGACTCGAAATGATCGTCCAAGGCAAAACTAAATCTCATCTCTCCCCTGCCCGGAAATCGTTGCTACTTTTTATCGGGCTTGCCTTGCTGGCAGTCGGCCCGATGTCATTACTGGCAGAACCTCAGGAGCAGGAGGCACAGCCTGAAAAAAGCGAATCCGAAAATGCAGTAGCAGCACCCGCCGACCCCGGTCAGCCGTCAGAAGCTGCTGAAAAAAGTGAGGAGGAGACGAGCCCTGCAGAGAAGCCGTCTGCGATAGATCCCGACTCGACTAACGAATCAATAAAGGCGATGGCGCGCGACCCGGAACTGCTCAATGATCTCAGGCAAATACAAGGGACCTGGGAGCTGTATCATGGCAACGAACACAACGGCGCCCCCAACACGCACAGCGTAAAAACCATCAAAGGCAATGTTGAAACGTTACGACGCTACAGTATGCAAGGAAAATTGGTCCGCCAGCATTCCGTCGAATTCATTCTCGAAAAAGATGGCGATTTCAAAATTTTCACCTTCTATCCCGTCGGCGGCGAACCTGAGCAGGGATATTCCTTTCTGTACCGTGTTCAAGGAGATCGTTTTTTTGATGTACCAGGTTTGTTTGCGGGCAAAAAACATCGCAACTATCTGAAGGAACCTGCCTTTTGGGTCTGGCACCGGGTTAAGAAAGAGGATCAATCAAAAGCGAGTGCCCCAAAACCGAGCAGCGAATCGCCCAGCACTCCGCCAGCAGCAGACGCTGCCCCCAAACCAAATCAGCCGCAGCCGAAAACAACGAATCAGGAAAAACAAACCGCGGTCACGCCTCCGCTGAAGTTTATTATTTCGATCACGCCCGGCGATCATATTTTTGTCGGCCATAAACATAACAAAAAATATAACCACCATACGCTCAGTTCACTTCAGGAGCACCTGATAAAAACTAAACCGAAGCAAGTGACCCTTGCCGTTGATGCAAAAGCAGACGCCGCATTCGCCCAGCGCGTCACCGATATCTGCAAAGAACTCGACGTCCAGACAATCGACGTACGAAAAACAAGTAACGTTCCAGCAGTGAAAGCAAAACCGCCCGCCGACAAAAAATAGCACGGTTTGTGTGCCGATGGGCGAAACGGATCGCTTTTCGCGAATTCCGATTTGTCAACAAGTTCTATCTGGGCTCCAGCAAAAAAAGGTAAACCAAAGTCGTCTTCCCGGCCACACAATTTTACGGTTGAAGAACTTTCACAATGGCCTCGGCAATCGCCTGCATTCCCCGGTCGCCAGGGTGGGCGGCGACGCCGGCGTGCTGAAAGTCACGTTCCGAGCGGGCGTAGTTCGCTTCATCCTTGCCGAGACTGCTGATATCGACAAACACACCACCGGCCTGCTGGCAAGCCTGACGCAGCGCTGCGTCTTTCGCGGGATCAGGCCAGAAGCAACTCCGCACGATGATCGTCGGATCGTAGTCTGACTTTACTTCCTTGAGCAGTTTTTCAACGCTGGCTTGAAACTGGGCTTTCGCCTCCGCTGACTCCAGCTTCGGCACATTTTCTCCAATCGCAAGCACAACCAGATCAGGCTTAAAGGCGAAGGCGTCCTTCAAGTTTTTTCTCAGGTCATATGTGGCGTACTGCCGCTCCAAAGCGGCGATATTCTTCACCATCGTTTTCGGTGTCATTCCTGACGATTTGGCAAGAGAACGCACCACGATGTGAACGTAATCATTTTCCAGTTTGCTCGCCGCCATCCCCCAGTTGCCTTCCCAGCCAATCTTCTTCGACGGTCCATGCAGCGTAATACTGTTACCCAGGAACAATATTTTCGCAAACTTGGGTGCGGCTTTTGACTCGTCCGCGCGGACATTTCCACCAAAGGTTCCGAGGACCAAGGCAAGTCCGACCAGGCCGCATAACCCCAGACAGTGCGTTTTGCCAAGCGTGTGTTTCATCATTTCGTGGCTCTCTCTATTTCTATTCTCTCTCGTTGAGGTGGTTCAATAATCAATCACTGACAAAAAACACCGACAAAAAACAAACGGGGCTCTGCGACTGACTGCTGGAATTTCCTATCGGTGGAATGCCCGCCGGTCGATCACTCCGGCTGATAACCGCGCCAGGTCCAGATCAGTGTATCGGCCAGCGTTTTTTCGAACACTTTACGATCACAGTGCCGGGTAGCACGACTGAAAACATAGCGGTAGTCGTAACCTTTCGCCTTGAGAGCCGCAGCCGTGCGTTTGTTGGCCATCACCCAGTTGTGATAGGTGGATTCCGGATCTTGGGAACGCAGGTCATTTTCTGCAACGTGAGTAAAAATACGCAGCGGCTTCTTCTCACTGTTTTCGATCAGCTTCATGCTGGAATGATATTCCCACGCACCGAGGGGGTAATTCGCTTCTTCGGGGGCATCATCATCCTGTTGATCAACGAACGTCCCCGAGTAGGTAATCAGACGACGAAATAAATCGGGCCGAAACCAGCCCATCGTCAACGCAGCCGCCCCGCCGGAACTACAGCCCATTGTGGCGCGGCCCCAGGGATTGTCGGTAAAGGCAATGTGGGGATAGGCGGCTCTGATCTTCTTATTCTTCAGCACGGCCGGCAACACTTCGTCATTGATAAACCGGGCGTAGCGGTCGGACATCGTATCATATTCCAGACCGCGTTCGCTCCCCTTGCCATCGTTGCCGCCGTTTTGGACGCCGATGACGATGAACGCCGGCAGCCGGCGCTCCGGGTCTTTTGAGATGGTCAGATTATCCAGTGCATTCCGAACCAGATCCAGGCGGCTCGGCCCATCATGGGTCACCAGAATGGGGGCTTTTGTGCCGTCTTTGTAAGCCGCGGGTACATAGACGAAAATCTTGCGAGTTTCGCGTACGGGCTTCCTGGAGTCGAGCGTCTTGTCATCACCGGGAAAAATTTTGCTGTCCGCCAGTGGCATGGAGAATTCGAAACTCTTGCCTTTGGGATTGCCCTGGTCGGTCAGATCAGGATCGATTTTATAGTCGGGACCAATCACAAAATTACCATTGCCTTGTGTGCCGGGATTCTCCGTAGATTTCGCGGCATGTTTTTCAGCGGAAAATACAAATTGAGAAGCAAAACCAACAACAGCCATTGTGAGAACACAACAGGTACGATTCAACAGGCGCTTGGAATTCAACATCATAATCAATTCACTCAAATGCAGGAGGTTCTTGGGAAATACGATCGAACTGAAATAACAGGCTACCCTATTTGACATCCGTATTCAATTTATCAATCAAGAAATGCAGGGATGAACACAATTCCGGCAGGATGCGTGACATGACGCCGTGAATCGATTAAGCTGATCGCGTCTATGATGTTCATTGTTTCCATTGAAAATAAAGGAGTTTGTGATGACGATTAAAAGAACGGGATCTGCAGTCTGGCAGGGTGGCTTAAAGGATGGTAAAGGGACCGTCTCAACCGAGAGCGGCGCGTTAAGCGATTTACCATATGGGTTCTCCAGCCGCTTTGAAGATCAGCAGGGAACGAATCCCGAAGAATTGCTGGGAGCCGCGCATGCCGGCTGTTTCTCGATGGCGCTCTCAAAGATTCTGGGAGACGCCGGTCTTACGGCTGACAAACTGGAGACGTCTGCCGAAGTCTCTTTGAATCAGGTCGATGGCGGCTTTGCGATTAACGCCATTCATCTGACATTGAAAGCCAGCGTTCCCGGCGCCGATGCCGCCAAACTGGACGAGCTGGCAGGCATGGCCAAAGCCGGCTGTCCCGTCTCAAAACTGTTCAACGCCGACATCACGCTGGATGTAACTTTGGTCGATTAAAGACGGGTTACCGGAATCCATCAAAGCCTCAGCATCGAAACAGGGTTTGACAATTGATACTGAGGTTTTATTCTAAATTTGGCTTACCAGTTTTTCCTGGCGAACTGTTTTGAGGCTCTGCTTTTTTTACTCTGAAAACGATAAACGGTTCCTCGCAACATTTTTTCTCCAGAATCAGAGGCCGATCATGTCATTTCACATTCAAGTCAGCAACCCATCCGTGACTGAACAAGTCAACGAAGATGATGAGACAATTGGTGAAGCAATTGAGTCGATTTTCCCACTTGATACCGAGCACGCATTCATTTCATGGAACGGAATCTATATTCCAGTGAGCTACAAGTATGATCTCAGCCTGATGTATGATGACATCGTTCAGATGATCGAAGCCCTTTTGGACTCTCCTGATGGTGAATTGAGAATTCAGTGGCCATCAAATACGTTTGCCGCGGTATGGAACATCAAATGGGCTAAAGGGCAAATGAAACTCAATGCCGAGTGGCGGCAGTTGCTCGGATCAACCGAACGTCTTTTAGATGGCAGCGAGATTGTCGATATGGATGTTGAGAGTTTTGTCGCCGAGTGGAGACCGTTACTAGTAAAATTATATGATGCGCTTACTAGAGCAGAAAGTTCGGGGTCCCTTTCGATCGAGATAGCGAAGCTCCAGTCGTTACTTTCTCGGTTAGACGAATAAATTTTGGCGATGAGAATGGAAAGGTGTCAGCGACGATTGGCACTGTCGAGTTACGTTTTGATCTTAATCCAAATACGGGAGAACCGCTGAATAATAACCGCCGCAAATAGAACGCGACAAATACGATTTACCACGACCAGGACCACCCTTCACACAGTCTGTTGCCGGTGAGACCGCAGTAAGATCAAGCCATGAAAAAAACGGCCAGCAGATTGAATTCCGCTGGCCGTTTCTGCTTGACTGGTTGTCAGAACACATCTGGCTTAATACTCGCCAACAATATTCCCGTCAGACATATTCCCCAGGTTCTGCCAGGTACCAAGGTGAATGTTCTCTGAGACAAACTGGATTCTGCCATCAGCAAAGAGAACGTGCACACCGCCGACATGCTTGCTGCGGGCTCCCATCAGCGCAGCGCCGCCGGTACTGCTGGAACATTCTTCCAGATCCGAGTTCGGTCCGATCAGAGTCGAATAACTCCACATGTGCATGGCCTGTCCCCAGAACCAGGTATACCCTCTGAGTTTCTGGCTGGCAGTCCCCGTGCAAATGGTACTTGCGGTGGCATTTGCACCGATATAGGGATGCGCCACGTTGCATTCGGAAGCGATCATCGTGTTGGAAGTTCCATCCGTAATATCTCTGATTTTCGTTGCACTATTCAGAAACATCACTGATTTACCATTATTCGCAAAGTCCGTACCGCCGGCAGAGAAACGTCCAGAATTTGCTGAGCAGACGACATAGTTCGTCGGTCCATACGCCGATTGTCCCGTATCACCACGATTTCCGGGATCACTGGGGCAACGATAGGCGGGCATTTCCGTTTTCATGACTGTCGTATTTGCAGTTCCTGTGTTTCCAGGCTGAATACTCCAGTCAATCATATTGAACATAGGCCCCTGGTCCATGTAAGGTAAAATTCTCGCCTGCCAGCCAATCTGACTTGAAAGCCAACTGTTGGCGACAGTTCGGATATGTGATGCAGGAAACGTAAGGGCTGCGTCATGGTAGTTATGAAGAGCCAGCCCGATTTGTTTCAGATTGTTCTTGCAGGTGGATCGGCGTGCCGCTTCCCGCGCCTGTTGCACTGCAGGTAACAAGAGGGCAATCAAAATTGCAATGATGGCAATCACGACCAGCAATTCAATCAATGTAAATCCTTGTCGACGCTTTAGAAATAGTTTTGTCATCGTTTTAAATTATCCCAATAAAAGTAAAAAAGAACGGTGAGATCAATACAGTGTCAGCCAAAGGTATTACTTTGACTCAAGTGAAAAATCAGCCTGATTCGGGACTGATTCCACATCAAATTTCAGCGTGGAAAAAGTGTTGTATTTTTCGGGGATGTATTGCTTCTGGATCTCTGTTTTTATACCGTCAAAATTCTGGAATTTCCCCGTTTTCTGCGTCGCATTAATCAGGATTTTATTAGAGCCGACAGTGGGACCCTGAGCTGCTTCCAGAGCGTATTTTCCGTCAGAAATAATTGCCTGAACGGCTTTACCGCGAATGGTTTTGCCGGTGGAATCGACGTCGGGGACAAATTGAATGCTTCCCTCAGGCAGCGGCTTTCCGTCAAAGGTAACCGTCCCGGAGACGGCAGCCCGCTCAATGTGTTCCGCAGAGCCGCCAAAACAGCCAGTCACAGTTAATGCGCAGAAAACGAGCGCACAGCGAAGATAGCCGGAAACGTAAAACATAGTGTGCCTGCATCTCAAACAAAGGGTGTAAAACGGTGGGTGTAAAAGCAAGATTTGTTGAAACGGGTAGGAATCAGGACTTTAAAAGGAGGGGTACTCAAATCAGAAGTCGTAATCTTGGGAAGTGTCCCAATAATTGTTGAAACTTGAAAGGTGGTCTCCCGAGGGACGATAATCGGCCCTCGCAATTTCAAGTTTTAATCGTCGGTTGACGCCGACGGGGAGACCACCATGAATGACTCTA
>Ga0222668_1001388_pt1 | contig 11047 bp, 11 predicted proteins | sample AntAcemetagen728_FD_179823 | JGI IMG/M metagenome (GOLD analysis project Ga0222668, IMG submission 179823) | Saline water microbial communities from Ace Lake, Antarctica - #728 | ecosystem: Environmental > Aquatic > Non-marine Saline and Alkaline > Saline | place: Antarctica: Ace Lake... | reverse complement strand
CAAGTTCCCCCGAATACCTGCCCCTCCGAGGCTTCCGACGTTCTCTTGCGCTCATTGCCATCTGATGGCCGCTTTTTACCCACAAATTTCTTTGGAGAGCCCAAAAAATAAGATCGATCTTCCCCGGCGTGATTTCTTCCAGATCCTCGCAAAATTCAAGGAACTTAATGAGAAATACGAACTCTGCCTCGGTGGCGTATTGATATATGATAAGAAACCACCCGCTCAACCTCATGAGGTATGCAGCGAATGCTTCCAGCGCGGTCAACACATCGGCGGCGACTCGATTGGACGCCCGATACGCAGCCAACTACCGTCCCGGAAGAAGCGGCATTAGCCGCGATCCTGTTCGGGAATCTGGAGAATCACTGCGGCCATATCGAAGTCGCCCGAGCACCAATAGCCGGGTTGGATTTCATCAGCCTGCCTGAGACAGTGTCATCAATCGTCTCAAGTCTCAACGACGGGCTCAAATTTTTCCTCAATTTCAAAGGTCCAGGCGACGGCTTCTCTTGCGGTCTCAATTTCCGGGGGCACGCGAAAGATGTGAGTCTGCTGATATTTCCCCAAACCAAAACCCACCTCGGAAACCCTGTTGGTCTTGTGGCCATTACTTCTTGGGCGGACCCGGTTTCTTGCCCGACTCAAGATCAGGGATCCAGCCCAGCCAATCCTGCTGGAGAATGACCGGCACGCCGTGGTTGCGGCAGACGCGAATGGTATGTCCTGTCCCGCCGGCCATGGGGTCGTCGGGATCCGCGTAGAAAAATCCAGCCACCGGCGGAGGAAAGGCCGAACCGTATCCGGTGACCTTCAAAGTGTCCCGGAGAAGGTAGTTTCCTTTGGCTCGAAGGCGGGGCACCTTGGAATCAAACAGACCACGATTCCGGGGGGAAGCCTTCACGGCAGATTCCGCAACGACCACACGGGACTCCGGCGTAAGACTCCCGACCGAAAGAGTCCGGGGACCGGCGACCGCCTTGCGGTGTCCGACATGAGGCAGGAATAGTTCCAGGCGATTTGAGTCATGATCGTTGATCCCGCTGGCAAACGCGGCGTCGGTCCCTGGGGCATTTCCGGAACGGAAACGCATTGAGGGAAAACTAGTCGAGAGAAGGAATGCAAACCGCCGGGCAGCCGGAACAATTGATTCCGGAATTTCCCGCCTCCCCTCGAGCAGAACCACGGGATTAGTATGCGCTGAGATTAGATCTCTAAAATCGTCGAAGGTCATGAGGAACCCATACTCTCCATGGCCAGGGACATCTGCGGGGTCTGAGAAGAAGCGGCCGCCCGATGATTTTGAGCTCCTGATGGAAAATTTGCGCGAATTGCAGATCGCCCGGGATGCGCTGGCGATCATTTTTAGGATTCGGGTTGGGGCTTATCACATCGTTTATCAGATTCAAGACGAGGTGTTGGTTGTCCTGACTGTGGACATCGGCCACCGTCGTGAGATTTACCGTTAACGAGAGACCGCAGGAATACTGGAACAATAGGCTGAGGATGACCTGAGCCGGGACGAAAATACTCCGTCACGCCTTCCCGTCGCCCTCCCGTCTCTTTTTCCTGATGACCAAATCGGCGTGTTCTTCCCACGAGTTCATGATTCTCTTCCCGAGTGCGCCCTCCCTCCGAACACCAATACCTCGATGACGTCCTCCCGGGGTTTTCAGACGCTCGGGCCCTCATCAAGGCAAATGGTGACGACCTCAGTCCCTTCGGATTCGTCGGAGACAAGTTCCAATTCTATCGCTTTGCCAACCGCTACCGCATGGCGGTGCGATTTTCCGGAATCTCGCTGGAAGGGTTCGGCGAGGAAACCGAACGCGGTTATTCGGCCCTGACCCGGACCTTCTTCGCCTGGTCGGTCTTCGAGCGCTACACCGACCTCTGCGAGATCCATTGTCCCTTTGGCCCCTTTTTTTCCTATATCCCTAAGATCGAGTTGAGCAAACTGGCCCAGGTCATTGATCGAGCCGACCCGGAATATAAACTCTTCGACCACCTGCACTCCCAGTCCCTCCCTCAAAATCAGACCCAACTCGACGCATTCCGCTCGGGGGACCGCCGGGCGGTCGTTTTCTACGCGGCGGCGATCCGTCATATTTACGTCCACGGACACCTCACCGCCCACCCCAACGGATGCTCCAGCGAAAACGTGGAAACCATTTGCAATTCCATCAGCGACTTCCTCCTCGATGCGATCCGAGCCGACTTTCAACGCAGACTCAAACTCGCCTCCGCCGCAGTTCAACGCATCGGACTGCTGCCGGCAGCATAGAGTCGCAGCTACCCGCTAAAGACGGTTCCCCGGTGCCAAGCAAGGTGTTCTCTAGCAGGACGGAGGGAAACGCCATCGAGGTAGAAAACCGGCTTTCCGCGGCGCGCCTTCAGCCATTGAGCCTCCGGCCCCCACTCGGTAAAAATTTCTTCTGAAACCAAAACCCTGTTTCCTTCATCTACCGACCAAAGCCCCTCATCGAACATCCAGTGAGCATCACGGGAGAGGGCAAGTCCATTGTCTGGACTGTCGTTCCGACTTTTGGAAAAACTGTGAATATGGGCAGCCTCGACAATTGTCGCGCCCTTGTTCGTGTGGCAACCGTATCCGGTGAGTGCGCATGTGAAGCGGTATTGGGTCACCACGATGATCCGAAATCTCGCATCCCTGCCTTTCGTTTGATACTCAGAGGAATCCTTCCGCATTTTGAATTCCTCCCGCTTCGCATCGGCCTTGGAAATCCCAAGTGCTGTCAGCAGTGCCTGCTGCTCGTTGTCCGGAAACCATGTGCGGATGAGAACAAACCGTGCCTCGCGCCGGAACTTACGATCGTTCAGGCAGGCGAGGAATTCGGGATCGAACTGCAAACGGGCGGTCGTGTCCGGTGAAGTGCTCGTCCTTTCGTCCAGCGTGAGCGGAGTCCAGAACCTCTGGTTCCCGAGATGGTGAAACGGCAAATCCAATCCCGGACGCCCACCCCAGCGGGCCTGAACAATTCTCCAATAAGAATCAAACCGCAGGCGCAGTTCCGGTGTCTTGCCAAGCTCCGGCTCCGGCAACTCTCCCGCCTCCGCCAGATCGATCATGCACAACAGAAGAAGTGCCTTGTGCGGCGCAAATCGCGCATTGCCCGCCCCTTTCGTCTTCCTGACGTTGGGGTTCAGTTTGCCAAGTTTACTGATCCAATCGGGCGGCATCATTCCGAGTAATTGCTACACGAATCCCGGCACGGCATGCAATCGTGGCGAACCGAATCCTCGACCAAACGCCCGGACAGAATATTCTACTCCGCATGGCCGACTCCCTCTCCCCTGAGCATCGCAGTTGGAACATGAGCAGGATCCGTGGCCGGGACACCTCGCCGGAAAAAAGGGTGCGCAGCATTCTCCACCGGATGGGATTGCGGTTTTCCCTCCACCGGAAAGACCTCCCGGGGAAGCCCGACATCGTCATGCCTCGCCATGCCACGGTTGTCTTTGTCCACGGCTGCTTCTGGCATTTGCATAAGAATTGCAAAAATGCCCGAATCCCTCAAACCCGTCGAGCCTGGTGGAAGAAGAAACTGGAAGGGAACGCCGACCGTGATCTTCGCATCCGCGCCGCACTGCGGAAGTTTGGTTGGCGGGTTCTCACAGTCTCGGAATGCGAGACGGAAAAGTCAAAAAAGCTTATGCGGAGGCTGGCACGGCACTTTAATTTGCACGGCCACCCGCAACTCCGTCTGTTTGTTCCTCTGTGACCGGATCGCCGCCATCACCTCGCTGCGCTTGGCCTTGGTGAAAACGTCAGGCATGGGTGGCCCGCAGAAGTGGCTTAGGCCGCTGCCAATTCTGCCACCAGCGGCTTGTCCTTGTTGAAACGGCTCACCCCAAGGACGCTGAACCCGATGACATGCCCCTCCGCATCCACCCTCTCCATTACGGCGTCGTTCCCGGTTTCTTTCATCACGCCGATCCCATCCGAAAACCTGACTTCGAGGTAATCCGCTTCGGCATCGAACCAAACTTTTATTTTTTCGGCCATAGGTTTTCTCCTGCTTTGGGTTTATCGGTCAGGTAAGCCGTGACGATAAACGCGTCATCCTGCGAATACTTAACCACAACACAAAGCCATTTGCCACCCACAATCGTCTCCGCGTAAAACTCGTAGAACAACCGCACGGCATCATCCGTGCGCGAAGACCGCACGAGAAATGGCTGCCGAAGCACCCGGTCCACCTCCTCCGCCATCCCCTTCATTTCCGGATGCTCCAGAATGTGGGCAAGCCGTTCCTCGGTAAGCCGCACTTTCCGGCCAAAACAATCATCCAGAACCCTCATCCACAACCATCTTGGCAGAATGCCTTCCGGCCACCCAGCCCGATCCTTCCTGGAATCTACTGAAACTCCACACCGATCAGGCCGCCATCACCTTCCTCTCTCGTCACCCCGCAAGTCACCCCGCAAGTCACCCCGCAAGTCGAAGCACTGCTTCGGGCCACCGATGCTGACCTTTCAAGAGAAGATTTGCAGACGCGGCTGGGCTTGGCTGACAGGGAGAACTTCCGGAAATCCGTCCTCACACCCGCCCTCGACGCCGGACTTATCGAACGCACCATCCCCGACAAACCCAACAGCCGCCTCCAGAAATACCGTCTCACCGCCAAGGGGCGCGCCCTCCTTCCCTGACCTTTGCTTCACTCTCAATTTCAGCTTCTCAGCATTTCATTCCATGCCTGCAAAATCCAAATCTCCCACCAAATCATCCAGCACTCCGCCTGTCCCCGAACAGAAATCGACACGCTACTCGGCGTTTGACGAGACTGGATTTCAACCAACCATCGATTCCCTTTGTGATGAAGTTCGTGAGCTTTATGTCGCTGATGAAGTGCCTTGGATCCTCGGCTATTCTGGCGGGAAGGATTCCACCGCGACACTCCAGTTAATTTGGGCGGCGCTGGCCGGGTTATCCGCAGATCAGAGAAAAAAAGTGGTCCACGTGATCTCTACGGATACGTTGGTTGAAAATCCGATTGTGGCCGCCTGGGTCACCAATTCTCTATTGGTAATGGACGCTGCCGCCCGCGATCAAAAATTACCAATCAAGACCCACCGGCTAACTCCCGATGTAGCCAGCACGTTCTGGGTTAACCTTATCGGATGCGGCTACCCCGCTCCTCGTCATAAGTTCCGTTGGTGTACGGAGAGGCTTAAAATTCGGCCTTCCAACACATTCATCAACGGCATTGTAAAATCGAGTGGAGAAGCAATCCTCGTGCTCGGAACAAGGAAAGCAGAGAGCACCCGGCGGGCGGCAAATATGAAAAAGCACGAGAAAGGACGAGTTCGTGATCGGCTAAGTCCGAATTCCAGCCTGCCCGGATCACTTGTGTACTCCCCCATCGAAGATTGGAGCAACGACGATGTTTGGTTCTATCTGATGCAGCAAAAGAATCCATGGGGTTACAACAATCGGGACCTTCTTGGTATGTATGCCGGAGCTTCCGAAGACGGCGAATGCCCGCTCGTCGTCGACTCATCAACCCCGTCGTGCGGAGATTCACGATTCGGCTGCTGGGTTTGCACTTTGGTTGAACAAGACAAATCAATGACCGCCATGATCCAAAACGACGAAGAGAAGGAATGGATGATGCCTCTATTGAATCTGAGAAATGCACTGGATTTCCGAGGCAAAGACCCAAACGGAGATCCTGAAAGCACAGATCGCCATTTACGAGATTTCCGACGCATGAGAGGCGGGGTCGACATGATGAAGAATGGAACTCCCATTCCTGGACCTTACCTTCAAAGTTCACGTGAGGATTGGTTGAAAAGGCTTCTTGAAGCTCAGACTCACATTCGAAAAAAGGGACCGCCTGATGTTCAAAAAATCGAATTGATCACCCCCGAAGAGCTTCAGGAGATCCGCCGGATCTGGGTGGTGGACAAACACGAACTGGAGGACACCCTTCCGAGCATCTACGAGGAAGCGACCGGCGAGCGGTACCCAGGAGCGGTTCTTGACGATGACCTGGTCCTGGGAGCGACCGAGATGACCCATCTAAAGGAAATCTGCGAGGAAGACCGACTTCACTACGAATTGTCCCGGGAGCTCTTGAGCCTCACCCGGCAGCAGCGCAGCTCGGCCCGCCGTGCGGGTTTGTTTGAAAAACTCGAAAAGACATTCAGCAAGCATTTCTACGAGGATGAGGAGGATGCCCTGGGACGCGCACAGAACATTGCCGACGAAAAAAAGCGCTTTAGCGAGAGCAACTCCAATTTCTCAAGAGTCGAGGAAGACCCCACATCCAACAACTCAACGACCGATCAAATATGATTCTCGACTATATCCGCCTTGAAAACTTTGGCGCCTACGAGGGATTCCAAGAAGCCTATCTACTAGCGGCATGATGCACGAGCCCACCGTTACCATTCCCGTGCTTGCAGCAGGAAATGCCAAGCGGCAACAGTATCTCACCACGTTGTCGCTCAAATCGATCCTGATGCTGGTCGAACCCATTCTCCAACAGAAATCCAAAGGCGCAGGCCTTCGCGAAAACCCACTCCTCACTCGCAAAATCGCTGCTATGTGGGAACGCCGGGGCGAAGTCGAATCGATCAAACCCATCGTCATCGCCATTGACAGGGGATGCCGCTTCAAACCTTTGGACGAAACAGGTTTTGCCAAAGCGGGAATGCTGGAATGTCCGTGGTCGGCTTTCCTTGATGTTTCCGATGGAGTCCAACGCATCGCTGCACTCCGGATCATAGCGAAGAAAAAAACGAATCTCGCCACGACCGACTGGCCGGTTCAACTGATCGAAACGTACGGCACGGATGACCTCGCCGCCGTCGTCACGATGATACAGAATCAAACAAATGCACCAAGTGAAAGGCTCCGGACGACGAGCGACAGGCCAAATGCCCGCGGATGGATCCGATCAGTTTTCGCAGAATCGCATTTTCTTCGCCGAGCCATTGACACAACAAAATCTTCGCTCTCATTACGCAGTAGCCATTTATGGACTGGATCCGCCATGACCAAAGCACTGCAGGCAGTTATTGAGTCCGGTCTGATCCAATCCACCAGGGAATACGCGAGCAACCTCGTGGCCCTTTGGGACCGCTTGCCCGCTGCGATCCCAGCCCTCGGCGAGTACACCGACGGACGCAGGCACGCCTCAGAACTCCGACAAGACACCATCTTGTCCCAAGCTCCAACCGTTCATGCACTCACAACCCTCCTCGCCCACACCCTCGCCCTCCCAGAAACAGAACAAACCGCCGTCCTGGAAAAATTAGGTCACTACGATTGGACGAACACCCACCAGCCTCCACACATCCTCAGGCGTCTAGAGCTCCGCAAAGAAAGAACACGCGCACTTCTCAATTTCTGCGGCTTGCAAGCTGAACCGAAACATACGAAATGAGCAACAACCCTGACAACAAACAACAGGCTTACTGGCTCGGTAAGTTCGGCAACCTCAACGCATCGAAAACTGCCGCCCTCGGCATTGCCCCACACAAGCCGTTGATGATTCTCAGCGTGATGGATCTGATCGAATCGCACGTAATCACTGACCGCTGGATTCCGTATGATGCCAGACTGGTCACACAATTCCGCGACTACTGGAGTCTGGTCGTTGAACGCCGCCAAAACCGCCCGGAAATCACCATGCCATTCAACGCCCTCGGCGGCGAGGCCGATGCAATCTGGGAACGCTTCGATGAAAACGGCAACCCATCCAAATCCAAGCTCACCACCCGCCGCTGCCTTTTGGACGAAGACCTGCGGGACTGCCTTTTGGATTCCACTTTTCGGCGAAAGACACGTCAGATTCTCATCGCCAACTATTTCACCGCTCGGGAACAAGTCGGCTTGTGCGAGCGATTAAAAATACCACTGCCCGAAACATCAGACATCGCCGAACTCAAAAAAGACGCGGCCACCTTCAAAGCCAGCCAGAAAAAAGGTCGCGACAGTCGCTTCAAAAGCGAGGTTGGTCCCGGATACCAATACACCTGTGCGCTTACCGGATACTGTCTGCAGACCACCGAGGGCTACATGGTCCAAGCTGCTCACATTCATGAGCATTCCCAATCCGGCAATGACGATCCCCGCAACGGCCTCGCCCTCACTCCCGACGCCCACTGGATGTTCGACGAGGGGCTTTGGACCGTCACCCCGAAGGGCGATCATTTTCTTGTCCAAGTCGCTATCGGTCGTTTCTCCGAATCATCGCCACTTGGGCGCCTACTGGCAACATTCGACCAGAAACCGCTCCATTTCCACAATCACGCCCGGCTCAGACCGGATCCGAAGCATTTCGAGTGGCATCGGAAAAAACACCAGATTTGACAAAATTCGCACTTTCGCCCGCTATCCTATCAAGTGCTTTCTGGAGCATGGCAAATGGAATTCTCTCCTGCTCCAGACGTAGGCTTGTTGAGTTCAGCCCGTTACGAAGTCGATCTAAGGTTGCGTTTTCATCGTCTGTAAGTCTCCAAAGTTCGCTGCGGTGAGGATCAGGCTCTATGCTGCAGAGTTCATGCAAATGACTCAAGGTTTCCAAGTTCATCAAAAATGAACGAACGTGCGGAAAGTGAGAACGCAGTTGATCGAGGATGGCGAAACCATGGCTGTCAATATCACCCCAGTAGTGAATCTCACAGTGGCGGAGCCAATCAGCTTTTGCCAGCGAGGACCATCCGTAACCCGATCCGAAAATCACAAGGCTGGCCGCTTGACGCGGAAATGCGAGGAAGTTGATTTCATTTTCGGTGATAAACACGCGATCAATCTTCGGCTTCAGCGTGGCGAATGCCGAGTCCGTTATTGTGAGATCCATGCCGAGGCGCTCGGGCTCGATGGCACACCGCTCATCGAGAAAACGAAGACGAATTCGATCAGGTTTGTCACAAAACCCGTAGCGGCGATTAAATGCGGAGACGCCACGCTCATCATCACAGATGAATTCCGTCGGCAACACAAGATTCAGCAACTCGGTGAGCGTGCCGCGATGCCGCTCGATGAGTTTGGTGTGCACGCCAGGTGCATCCATTTGGCGAAGGTAGACGCCGCTGCGTGGGTGTTCCCGGATCCAGCCGACCACAGTGAGAAGGGCCTTCCAATCCGGCGAGATCGCGAGTGCCGACATCGTCCGCTTGCCAAGCCATGGCAACAATTCAGGAAAGCTCGCGCGGGTCTGATCCACCACCGATTGGAAAGTTTCCCATTCCGCCTGAACTCCAAGCAAACGAACGACAGGCGGCACGTCGGGAAACACGACGGCGACAGGCATTTCGTTGTTGCCGAAAAGCCGGTGGACGAATGATTTCCATTCACAATTCATTCCGCGCTGCGTACGCCATGTGGCAATCCAGTCGCGGGCGGCCGAAAAATCGCGGGAAATTTCCCCGGAGCTGGGACCTTTGATCGGAATGCGCAGCGGAAAGATTGACGTATCCGCCAACGGGTCACCGAGAATCTCTCCACGCTCCCAGCGCCGACGCAGGCGTGCTTTCACATCGGCTGGTGTCGTCCAGCGATTGGAAGCAAGTCTGCTCATAAGTCGGAGCGCGTCTTTTCTTCGCGATAGGCTTCGATACTGAGGTTGCGGATCTGCGAATTACTGCCTTGCGCGTTGTGAACGAAACCAACGGACGAAACAAAGGGCTCGATGATGTGGATTTTTTGCAACGGTGTGACGATCAGAAGTTGAAGGTTAAGCTTTTCAAATAGACGCAGTCCGTATTGCGCGGATTCATCCGAGCCACGACCAAAGGCTTCATCGATGACCACAAAGCGGAATGATCGGGATTTTACCCGACCCCACTCGAGGCCAAATTGATAGGCAAGGCTTGCCGCAAGAATCGTGTAGGCGAGTTTTTCCTTCTGCCCGCCCGACTTGCCGCCCGAGTCGGAATAATGCTCGTGCTCTGTATTGTCCTCGCGCCAGCGTTCGCTGGCGGCGAAAGCGAACCAATTGCGCACGTCAGTGACCTTGCGCGTCCAGCGTCGGTCAAGTTCCGTCGTTCCTTCACGGCCGCGGAAGCGCTCGATGATCGCTTTGACCTGAAGAAATTTCGCCTCGGAATATTGGTCGTCCTCGGAACCGGTGAGTGCGCCCTCGGTGCAGGCGCGGAGTTCGTTTTGAAACGAGCGGAGGTCTTGGTCGAGCACCGGGGTGGCTTCAAGGTAGATGTAACGCGCCGGATTGTAGTCGATCTCGACAAGGGATTGGTTCACCCGCTCGACACGTTCCCGAATCGTTTCGCGTTGTTGGTTGAGGTGCGCGTTGAAGTTCGCAATCTCGCGGATGGTATTTTGGTTGAGCAACTCTTTGAATTGAATTTCAAAACGCGGCAGATCGTCCTCGCGCAAACGGGCCAAAAGCGCGCGGAACTCGCCCGCCGACTCGACCGAGGCGTCCATCTCGCGAGTCTCCGCCTCAAACTCCCGGCGGAACTCGCCCATACGGGAAACAATGCGCTCGCGCACGGTGGTGATCGTCTTGTCCTTCGAATCAATGCGCGCCTGCAACCTCTCCCTCACCTCTCGCTCTCGGGCATCACAGTTTTCGACCGTGAGCGAATGTTCGCCGAGGGCCTCGTGGAGCATAGCATCAAGGGAATCGATTTGTTCTTCCCATGGGGCCTTTTCGGACGTAACCAACAGCTCCTGGGTGGATTCGAGGAGGTTCTTTGTCGCCTCGATCTTGACTTTGATGGCTCCGAGCTCTTGGTCTTCGAGTCTCCGCTTTCCATCACCTTCCGTAATAGTCTTCTTGACCGTCCTAAGACGTTCATTGAGTTGCCGCAGAACGTCAGAGGACGTTTCAAGAACACGGCGTTCCTCTTCCAGTGTGGCAATCTCAGAGGCGACTGAGGCCCAATCGATTTCGCGATAATCACGATACTCTTCAAGTTTGGAAAGCAGGCTCTTCCAAAAAATTTGTGGGTGAAAAGAACCGGTTTGATGGGGGCTGTGCGCCCCCAAACCCCGCACCGCTCGCCGCGGCAGGCGTTCGGGGGGGACTATGTGGGCGGTTTGGGATAAGTGGGA
>Ga0222668_1001387_pt1 | contig 11061 bp, 12 predicted proteins | sample AntAcemetagen728_FD_179823 | JGI IMG/M metagenome (GOLD analysis project Ga0222668, IMG submission 179823) | Saline water microbial communities from Ace Lake, Antarctica - #728 | ecosystem: Environmental > Aquatic > Non-marine Saline and Alkaline > Saline | place: Antarctica: Ace Lake... | reverse complement strand
AGAATTGGTTTCTTTTAATGATAAAAATATTTTGGATGGGCTTAGTGATTATGATTTATATGTGTTTTATAAAAAATATTGTCGGTTTTTTGCCAAGGATGGTGAGGGTGATAAGAAGGGGGGGGGGTTGTGACTGCTTGTTCCGTAACAGATATACGTATTTTTAAAAATACTTAAATGGAAAATAATATGACGGTACAGTAGTAGTAGTAGTATAACAGTACAAATGGGTTGTGCTATAAGTACTGATTATTGGTCTATAAGTTATTATGACAAAAATCGTATATATCCTGATAATATATTTTATCCAAAATTAATTTTACAATGGAAAGCAAATAGTCAATGTAATAGATATTATTGGTGGCCTATGACTGAAACATCTGAAAACGCAGATGATCCATCTAATAATCTATATGCTATTTCTGGTGGCCTTGGTAAATATGATAAAGTTAAAAAGACCGAATGTGTTTTAGAACAAAGAAAAAATTATTTTAAACAATGGGACTCTGATGATACTGACGCCAAATGGTCTGGGTTCTGTGATAAGGCGTCAATATTATCTTGCTTATATCCATATCCTAAACATGATGTTATATGGGAAGGTGTAACATTTACACCTAGAGATATAGAATCGCTTATGATTATAGCATGTGATAATTCTATTCAATTCTGGAAATCAGAATTTTATGGAGAGCGTTACAATGGTTTTATACAAGATGTTCAACATGAACCATTTCCATCACAATTATTAGAAATATTAACTTCTATTAGTAAAGGAACTACTCCATTTGTAATGGATATTGATAGTGATATTGCTGTGTGGAATTATGCATATGATAGTATAGATGTACATGAATATAATACTACTGATTTTAATACAGAATATTACGTATGTGGTGAAGGAGAGAAAATTTATTATACATTTAAAATTAACAGTAGTGGTTATCCTGAATGTAATCAAAAATTATATGGATGGATTAATCAGTCAACGGGGGAGGAAGGATGGTTTAGTGAATGGCATCCCGATTTTGTATGGAGAAAATATAAGAAAAATGGTCTATGGAAAGGAAAATGCTTTACGAATGAGGAAATTGAAGCTGAAGATATCTATTATTTATATACACAAAGTATGGGGAAATCTTTGTGATTGGTGATTTGTGTATGATATAAAAAAAATTGATACATAATATATATACATTATTTTATATCAATTTTTAGCAAGCAACGAGCAAGAAGCAACGAGCAAGAAGCAACGAGCAAGAAGCAAAATGGGTGTTACTTATCGGAGCATTCTTCTTCCCTTGTTTAAGAAACCCATGGCACATACTGATATTGAACCGGTGACTGCTGTGCTTGCTGAAATTGTTGCAGTTGAGTCGGAGGCTGAGGTTGATGATGTTGTTGTTGAGGAGGAGGTTGTTGTGGAGGAGGAGGTTGTTGTGGAGGAGGAGGTTGTTGTGGAGGAGGAGGTTGTTGTGGCTGTTGTTGGGCCAGAGGTTGATGAGGCTGTTGTTGGGCCAGAGGTTGGGCCAGAGGTTGAGGAGGTTGTTGAGGTAGAGGTTGTTGTGGATGTTGCATTAAATCGTGAACCCGACTATACTACAGATACGTATAATCGTGGTTGGGGTTCAGAAGGCCCATTGAAATTGGGAGGTTCAACTGCTATTACACTAGAAACTGCATTGGTTATGATGGCAAATCATCCTAAACGCCCCATGTTATTGATTAGAACATCTACCGGAACATATTATCTAAAGGCATTTGTTAATAAAGGAGGAGTGACATGGGATATTCTTCAAAATACGTTAATTGAGAATCAAACAGCAAAATACAAATCTAAATCTCGAGCATGGGTTGTACCTCCTACTATGTGATATGTCTAGTTCATTAGTGAATAAATGAAAATATACTATTTTTTGTTAGATATTTTGTTAGATATTTTGTTAGATATTTTGTTAGATATTATATTAGTATATGTAAATATTATGTGATTGGTGATTTGTGTATGATATAAAAAAAATTGATTTCTCTTATTGGGATTGTATTAGTGATGTACAAACAACAACTATACAAGCAATCGAATATGCAATCGACAGTGCGTGCGATGTTCTGCAAGATTTGCCGTGATGCCGGTCGCGATGACTATACTAGTCACAATGTTCGCGGTCCTGGTGGAAAGTTGACTTGCCGGTTTCTGGCACAGATTGAGTGCAGGAATTGTGGAGGGAAGGGGCATACTGCCGGGTACTGTTCGGTGAAGGTTAAGAAGGCAGTTGTTGAACGGGTTAAGATATCTCGTGTACAGAATAAGGTGGGCGGGCTTTCAGTTGTTGTGGTGTTGAATCCGTTTCAGGCGTTGGGTATGTGTGATGAAGTTGATGATGAGTCGGATGCGGAAGTTGTTACGGATAATGAGTCGTCGACGGGAGATGATGATCGGGAGTATGATGAGGAAGATGCGGAGAATGCTCGGAATTGTGAGGTTGACTTCTCGACTATTCCGCTGACTTGGGGGAAATTGCCGTCGAGGTTTGATGCGTAGAATGGGGTCATGCCCCCATACGACGATTGTTTGATATGTTGGAATGATATGGTTTGATATGGTTTGATATGGTTTGATATGGGTTGGGGAAATCGCCATAAGTCGCCAGACGGCTTCACACGCGATAGTTTGATATGGAGTGGTGTGGGTTTGTGTGGAATTGTTTGTGTGGAATGTTTTTTTATTGGGTGGTTTTGTTGAAGGATGGAACACATCCTAATTTTTGTATGAATGATGGGGTCACGTAATCGTTATTCGACGATTTATATGGGGTCTTGCCAAAGTCGCAATGACCACACGACGATTTATTTAATGTTGGTTGTTGGTTGTGTAAGGTGTTGATTTTGTATTTGCCTTTTGATGCACTGCTTATTACATTTATTAGGTTGTCGACTGTTCCGTTATCTATTAATATTAATAATACTATTGCGTCTTCGCCTTCTGGTAAATCTGTTAACGTTTTTTTGAAGATATATAATGCAAGGTTTTTCTTTTTTTGTCCGATTAATGTTGTTTTTTCGACTTCTTCCATTAAATGTTTAATTATTTGGGGAAGATTTTTTGATGTTAATGGAGTTGTTAAAATAAATTGTTGTAAAGATTCTAATATTTCTTCTGGGGTTGGTGGGGTTGGTGTTGTTGTTGGTGTTGGTGGTGTTGGTGGTGTTTGACGATGTTTCGATCTTGTTAAATATTTATTGAGAATTGATGGTGTCATCGTAGGGATATTTAATTTATTTTGTGGTTTTATCTTTAGATTATTTATTGGTTGGAAATATGATAAAAATGATATAGATGATTTTTGTGATGTTGATGTTAATGATTTTCGCGATGTTGATGATGATGTTGATGTTGATAATAATATGGATGATAATATTTTATTGAGATTTATTGAGATATTGGATCTATGTGATATAAATGTAATAAGTAATGTTAATATAATTAATAATTTGAAATCCATTTGTAATATAATATTATTTGTTTCTTTTGTTTCTTTTGTTTGTTTTGTTATTGGAGTGCTTGGAATGATATGTGATACCTTAAATATTCATATATGAGGTCTAGGGTGTTTGGTTGTGGATTGAAATCAGTTGTGTAAAGGTAGTTTTTGTATTTTATTGGGACTGTGACTTCGATTCTGGTGTTTGAAATGAAATTGATTATGAATTTGGTTTCTTTGTTGTCGCGTTTTTCGAATATTAAATCCGAGGGTGTTCTTGTGGTGTGTTTTTTGAGGATTATTTTGTTATAAATATTTGGATCAAATAGATCGCATAAGTTTTTTACATATGCTGGATTTGGGTATATATCGTTATCCATTTATTTGTGAATAATGATATATTTGAGATATATGTTTAAATGGTTTGTTTGTTTGTTTGGTTTGTTTATGACATATAGGCTATTATTATTGCTATAACAATGATTAATAATATGCTTGATAATATTATCATTTGTAAACTAAGACTTTTATTTTCTATTGAAGTGTAATCTAGACGAGCGGCGGTTGTGGTTATATCTATGTTTGGATCGGTTGCATTGTTGCGGAGTTGGATATATTCTTGGATTTTCTGTTTGTCGTCGCGTATGTTGTTTAAATTTTGTGCGATTTTGTCGTATGCTGATGAGGTTGAGGCTGAGGCTGGGGTTGGGATTGGGGTTTGGGTTGGGATTGGGATTGGGGTTTGGGTTGGGGTTGGGGGTGGGGGTGGGTTTGGGGTTGGGGTTACGAATGTATTGGCAGTATATGGAGTATTAAAGTATGAAGATTGTGTCATTATAATAAATATATATTTAATTGTTTTGGATTTATTGTTTTTATGTTTTCTTTATTGTCAATATTGGAGGAATTAATTGTAAATTTTCTAAATTTCTAATTTTTGATTGTGTAAACATTGTTGGTATTATGCGCGTGGTTCCATCAATTGATATTGATGTTTATTTTATTACAGTAGTGTATTTATCTTTTAAATATTCTTTTGAGGAGGAGTGCCCGTATTCTTTTGAGGGGGAGTGCTGGTTAGGGCCCTGGTCTGAAGTTGTCAATATTCGAGGAATTAATTGTAATTTTTCTAAATTACTAATTATTGATTGTGTAAACATTGTTGGTATTATGAGTGCTACACCGTCGTATGCATCTTGCTTTTCTATTGGCGTTGTAAATGCGTTAATTAAATCTGGTGAAAAAGAGCCGGTAGGGTTCAATATATGTTTTTTAACCATTGGTATTGTGAGTGTGGTTCCATCAATAGGAAATGATGTTTCGGTTATTACATTATGGTAATTATCTCCTAAAATTCTTTTTAAATCTTTGGTTACTTTATTTATTTCACCTTTAAATCTTAGCAACAAACACGTATAAGCTTGTTGTATAGATAATTTTGGTTGGTCGCATATCTTTTGGTTGGCTGTGGATGCTCCTTCTATTATTTTATTGTTAAAAATGTTCTTAAGTATTGGTGTTAAAATGGGAATTAGAATTATCAGTAATAATAATAGTATTACTCCTAAAGTAAGTTTTTTATTCATATATATAGTGTTGTTATTTTTTATTGATTTTTATTAATATTTATTGATATTTATTGATATTTTATTGATTGATATTTTATGTTTCTACCGGTAGTTCTATTGATAATTCTGTTTGGTGAGCGATAACAATATTCTCTTTTGTTTGTTTTGTTGTTTGTTCTTTTGTTTGTTTTGTTGTTTGTTCTTTTGTTTGTTTTGTTGTTTGTTCTTTTGTTTGTTTTGTTGCGTGTCTTTTTTCTTTTCTTTCATTTATTATATGTATTATATGTATTACGGTATCTATTACAATTGGGATAAATGATTTACAACATGAAGTAATCTTTTTTTGTGTTTTTTTGTTATTTATATTTAATTCTCCCTTTGTTGCAAGTATAATTAAATCTACTGTATTTTCGAGTATTCTTTTATCAATCATTTCAAGTATGATTCTTTTCTCGTGTACGTTGTCTACTAAATCATTTGCTAGGGCTTTTACGATTGTTATTACGTGTTCTTTCTTTTCGGATCCTGGACACAAAAAATGGTCTACTAATTCTATTACTTCTTTTAAAATTAGATGTATTGTATTTGCTGTTATTCTTGTTTCTCCGAATCGTTGTTTTAAATCATAAATTGTTGTTTCTACTAATAGTTGTATTGGTGATAATTCTTCATTATTGTCTTGCTCTGTCATAAACAGTTATAAATTATTGTAATATATTATTTTTATGTATATTATTATGAAATAATATATATAAATTTTGAATGAAAGTATTTGAATTATTGTATGTATAAAAAAGGTTAGTAGAAAGTTAGGTTAGGTTAGGTTAGGTTAGGTTAGGTTAGGTTAGGTTAGGTTAGGTTAGGTTAGGTTAGGTTAGGTTAGGTTAGGTTAGGTTAGGTTAGGTTAGGTTAGTTTAGGTTAGTTTTTTAGCCCCCGGTGGGACTCGAACCCACAGTCCCCAGATTAGAAGTCTGGTGCCTTATCCAATTAGGCCACGGGGGCAATTATCCCCAGAAATATAGGGGGTTAGGGGGATGTATCCCCATTTTGCACGAAGTGGGGTTCGAACCCACGAAGCTTTCGCTATACGATCTTAAGTCGTACCCCTTAGACCACTCGGGCATCCGTGCATTGTGGGGAAATCGCCCCACTCGCGATACAATGGTAGGGAAATCGCCATAAGTCGCCAGACGGCTTCACTCGCGATACAATGGTGGGGAAATAGCCCAATATAAATCGTCGTATGGGGACATGACCCCATAAAAAAGGTCGCTCCGTACTGGGATCGAACCAGTGACCTCGCGGTTAACGGCCGCACGCTCTAACCAACTGAGCTAACGGAGCATTACATGGATAAAAGAAAAAAATAGTTCCCGCCGAGATTTGAACTCGGAACTGAAGATTCAAAGTCTTCTGTGCTGACCAATTACACTACAGGAACTGAAAAAAATACTCCCAGGCGGGTTTGAACCGCCGACCTTCGGCTCATAAGACCAACGCTCTAACCAACTGAGCTATAGGAGTATGATTTAATATAGCGTTATATTTTTAAGTTGTTTTTTTGTTTATGATTATAAAAGTATTTTATATAGTGTTAAGATTCGGTTATTAATCTAGTTTAATATTTTTGGCTTACGCGTGATAGCATGTTGTCGGATTTTGATTTGATTGCTTTTTCTGCTGCTGCTGCTTTTTCTTTGGCTTCTGCTGCTTTTTCTTTGGCTTCTGCTTTTTCTTTGGCTTCTGCTTTTTCTTTGGCTTCTGCTTTTTCTGTTGGTGTTTGTATTTTTGTTGATGTTTGTATTTTTGCTGGTGTTTGTATTTGTGTTCCTGTTTTTGCGGATGAGCATGTTGTTTCATTGGATTCAATGTTAATATTAATTGTTTTCCCGGATGATTCAGGTTCAATTATTTTTAATAAATTTGGGTTTGCTTGAACAACAAATACAAAAATTAATAATAACAATAATAATATTATTATATAAATATTGGTGTTTTTTTTGTTAAATTTTATATTAAAAAATTTTTTCTTGAAGAATTTCATATATATAATTGTAATATTATATTAAAATGTTGTTTTAATATAAGTGTTTGAAATGGGCAATACATCAAAAAAACGTTGTCGTAAGGGGCGGACTCGTAACAAGACTCGAAGTCGGGGTATGGGGAGAGGATTTACATCGCGTAATTATACTAGGAAGGCTACCGAATTGAGAAAATTGGATTTGGATCGTGATATAGAAAAGGAAATTTTGGGTTTGGTGAAACGCGATTCTGCCGCTACGATGCTTCAAAAAAACGTAGGTAATTATTCCGATAAAAGGAAGGTTAGGCGGCTACTTCGCGATTTATTAGAACATGAGTCAGATGATCCTGATACTTTGCATTTTGAGATGGATGATGATAATTTGAGAGAAATACTTGAAAGTGTTACGGCGTCGATGAGATTTACTATACGTGATCGAAAAAATCAGGCTTGGATAAGAATTTTAGGGAAAATTTATAATGGATTAAATGAATTTGTGAGTGAACGCGATAGTCCGATTTATAAAGATATTGTTCGGGCGTTTAAAATATTGGTTCATAAATTATTAGATATTGAAATTGATGGGGCAAATGATAATACATTTTTAGAGAGCGAAGATTTATATAATTTATTAATTGAGCCATTAATAGCGCGCAATCGACTAGCATGGCCTGTCGGTTGATTAACTGATTTAAAAAAAATTGAAATAGATTTTATATATTTTTTGTTTGTTTTATTGGTTGATCGATTGATTGTTTATTGTTTATTGAGAGATTTTATTATGACTCCTGGTGAAGTTGAATTTGATTCTGTACCATGTTCGATTTGTATGGAAGAATTTGTTGATGGAGATGACTCTATTTTGACAATTTGTTCGCATAGGTTTCATATGGCGTGCTTAAATAGATGGACCGTTTCTGGGGGGACTGATTGTCCATTATGTAGGACGTGTATTACTGCTCGATGCGAAATAGACGATAATAATTATAATGATGAAGGGAGTCGGTGGGCGGTGGATATGGGTATAAACAATAATGAGAATAATGAGAATAATGAGAATAATGAGAATAATGAGAACAATGAGAATAATGAGAATAATGAGAATAATGAGAATAATGATGAGAATATTCGGATTAATAATATTATTAATAATCAGAATATTAATCGTAATTCTGATATACAGAATATATATGTCTTACCGGTGGCGATTAGGACACCTAATGTGATACGGAGGAGGAGTAATTGGTTTGGACCGAGGTTGGTTGTGGAGAGGGCTCAAGCGAGGGCTCAAGCGAGGGTTGAATCGGAGGCGAGGAGGTATGCGGATGGATATGCCTCGATGATCGAACGAGATGAGTCGGATTATACAATAAGTCGGAATTTAGATAATTGGATAAATGTGGGAAATTGGGTATAATAATTTATATTGGTTGGTTTGTTGGTTGTTTTGATTGAGTATTTAGAAATAAAATATAATATTTTTGTTATTTTTGTTTTGTTTTATAATAAAATTTGAGAGATATAACTCTTTTTTTATATAATATATTATATTTTTATTATATTTTTATTATATAAGAAAAATGAATAGCTCATTTTTAGAAGTTGGTAAAGAAAATAATATGGATCAAGATAAAGGCACAGGCGCTGGCACAGAAGGCGGTAATGTATTTTCGAAAAGCTTGAAACAATTAGAGGGCAAATTTGATAAATTATTAGGACGTAATATTTCTCCTGAACTTATAAATAAAAATATATTTGGTTCTGTGTTATTTTTTATTATTGTAATTTGCTTAGTTCCATTTTTGCTTTTTAAATTTAAGTTGTATGATTTTTTAGAGGTTTATTTTCCTAATGTCGATTTAATTGCTACGTCTTTTTCGTTTGACGACGGTCCATTTAAATCTAACATTTTTAAGTATTTATATACTGACGATACTCCGCTTATTGGGTATATAAGTCAAACTCTAATTAATTATGTTGCTGTAATGTCTATCATATTTATTGTTGTAAGATCGGCGGTTGTTCATAAAAATATTGCCGCTGGGTTGTCCAAGGCGGCTATTATTTGTTTTACTACATATTTGTTACCCAATAGATATGTATTGACTGGTATGACATTAATTGATCATATTATTCATAATCATATTGTTTCGCACTCGTTAGTGTGGTTTATTGTTGTATTTTTGGGATTGGTTTTATCGTCTTTATGTATTTATGGTGAGGCATTATTGATTAAACATTTTTCTCCGACGATCGCTAAATTTTTTATAAATATTTTAAAAGTAAATACAGAGAGAAGTAAAAAATATGTTGATTCTCATGCTATACAGAGAAAAGGTAAAAAATAGAGAGTATTGATCTTTGATAAGGGTTTTTATATAAAATATATATAAATTTAAATATTTTATATATTTTTTGGTATTTTGAAAATGGTTTTTGAGAGATTTTATAAAATAGTTATATTAAGATTTTTTATTATACTTTGGAAGAGTAGAGGGAAGAGTAGAGGGAAGAGTAGAGGGAAGAGTAGAGGGAAGAGTAGAGGGAAGAGTAGAGGGAAGTTGATATACCAGGCCATCGGCCTCTCCGACGGACCCTCCGACCCCCTATTCGCCCCTGAGATCTCCCCCCCGAACTTCGCCCCTACATCCACCATATACCCCCTAAGTCAGAAATGAGTGAGATTTCCAGATATGAGTATGTTTTCTGACCCCGAACTTCGCACCCCATAATCTGTATAGTGAAAAAAAAATTGAAGCTGAGAGTTGCTCCACCATTTGGAGACCTCAACTACCAAACCACGAACCAGCGCAAACCCCGATGACTTTCTACTACTCTACGATCTTTCCTCAGTGCATCGGCATATGTGCTAACGGAACCCAGTGTACACGTAAAGTCACGACCTTCCGCGACATCTCTGGACGTTGCGGAACCCACCACCGCATCTTCATGCGCGCCATACCCGTCAACTCAAGTGGAAATCCAGTAGCTGTCCCACCTGCCAGTTGGAGTAGGGTGGCTCCTGCTGTCGGGCCTTTTCGCGCGTTCGCTCCCAATGTCCCCGTCCCTGTCCCCGTCCCTGTCCCTGTCCCTGTTGCTGAACCCGACCCAGTGGTTGACCCCGAGAATGAGTGCTCCATTTGCTACGGTGAAATATGCATGCCCATTACCTGCCCTAATGGACACCGTGTTTGTGGTCAGCATTATCAAGACGACATCGCCGCCATGTGTAAGCAAAGGAGCGACAACCACATCAAGTGCTTTCTCTGTAGGACGAGGATCGACAGTACACAGTTCGATCTCAAGTTTATCGCCTCATTGCCTAGAGCTTACCTGAATAGCTTCCCTGGGACTAACTCTCCTCGGGTTGAGGAGTTCTTGGGGACTTCGATGGTCGCCATGCTCAAAATGCTCAACTACGTAGAGTGAATTCGGTTGCTAAATGGGGTGTGTGTGTATGTGTGTTTTAGAGGTGTGTTTAAAGAAATTATAGTTTTTTTTCATTTTTTAAAATAATATTTGAGAGATTTATTAAATTAATATTGCATACCATGCATTCTCTCATATTTCCCACTTTATTTTCATATTTTTATCCAATATTAAAATAAAATTTGTCATTCGATCCTATGTCCCACCCTAATTTACCCATAAGTCAGAAATGAGTGAGATTTCCATATACCGGTTTTTAAAATCTAAATGGGAAAGTATTCGAATATATCTCTATAAAGGAAATTTTGGGAAAGTATTCGAATCTTCTATAAAGGAAATATATATTCATTTCTATCTTTCTATATTCATTTCTATCTTTCTATATTCATTTCTATCTTTCTATCTTCATTTCTATCTTTCTATCTTCGTTTCTTTCTTTTTTCTTTCTTTTTTTCGTTTTTCTTTCTTTTTTTCGTTTTATAAAATAATTTTTGAGAGATTTTATTTATTTTTATTGGAGTTTTCATTTTTCTGTTCATTCTCTCATTCCCTTTC
>Ga0222668_1001381_pt1 | contig 11101 bp, 9 predicted proteins | sample AntAcemetagen728_FD_179823 | JGI IMG/M metagenome (GOLD analysis project Ga0222668, IMG submission 179823) | Saline water microbial communities from Ace Lake, Antarctica - #728 | ecosystem: Environmental > Aquatic > Non-marine Saline and Alkaline > Saline | place: Antarctica: Ace Lake | collected... | reverse complement strand
CCCCCGCCATCCGGCAGATCCTGGCGCCACCCCAAGCGAACGATCCAAGTCGGACAGGGCGATGCGAGCATCTATTCCCCGAGGATTCAGCAGAATGGCACGTTGAAGACTTAAGGCGGCTTGGGGGCGCTGGCCCGCTTTCATCTGGGCGGAAGCGAGATTCTCGTACAGCCCAGCGGAACGATCCCCAACGGCCAGCGCGGTTTCATATCCTTGGACGGCGGCCGGAAAGTCTCCTTTGGCAAAGGCCGCATCGGCTTCCTCGTAGGGGCCAGCCAGACAAATTGCGGAACTGAAAACAAGGCCCCCAAGGGCGGCGCGCAAGGATCGAAACGTGTTATTTTTGAAGTTCGAGATCAAAGGTTTTGAGGTGGTTGAGGATCTTTTGACGATCGTCCGCATCGAGGGATACGGTCGCCGTGGAATAACGGGCCGCGTCATGACGGTCTAAAATACCTTCGACCGCTAGGCGAATTTCCGGTGGCAAAGACAAGCGGTCGAGTTGAGTTCTGGGTTCGAGACCGGAATCAGCCCGGCCAGGGCCCAGCAACCGCTGGCGAACAAATTCCTCCGCCAATTGGAAGAAGCGATCCGACTCGATGCCGGGATCATCCATCGTTTTCAACAGGCGCCGGGTCTCACGCAAGGCGGCCGCCTCGCGGGCCCGAGGCGATCGAGCCCACTTCCGTCCCAAGGCCACGAGAAGGATTAGACTCCAGAAGACGGCTAGCGTCCCATTGGCGGCCCAGACCCACTTCTTCATTAGAAACGGAACGAAGGAAGACGGCACAAAATTTTTGACCAAGGCCGATTCTTCGGGAAGCGCCTCTGCATCCGAAGGGGATGGGGAGGAAGATGGTGCCGCCGAAGCCACCGCAACTGGTGGGGCCGCCAGAGCAGCGCTTCCCTGTGCCACGATGCTCATCGGGGCCGTTTTCAGAGTGACATATTTTTCCACAGCGGGATCGAAAAACGAGAACTCCGCCACCGGTGTCGCGGTCTGATCCTCGCGAGCCAACAACATGTATTCATAGCGATTCTCGCCATTAAACCCGATCGGATCGCTGGGGCTTGGCACAAATTCTTCCCCCGGGGGGTAAGTCCGCCAGCCGTCTGTGTCGATCAATTCGGGTGCGCTCATCGCGTCGAAGTTTCCCCGACCGGCAACGACCACCTTGAGGGAAACCGGGTCGCCAGAGGCCGCTTTTTCAGGAGTGGCGGTGGCAGCCAGAGAAAATTGGCCAATGGCTCCACCAAAGCTTTCCGGACGACCTTCCCGTGGCAGCGGTTTCACTTCCAATTCGGCGGCATCAGTCGTGATCGTCACCGGTCGGGTCTCTCTCATCTGGCCAAAAAGGCCCCCAAAGAAATCATCCCCCCGGCGTTGACTGGCCGGGGGCTCAATTTGAGATTCGAGGGTGGCTCCGGGAATCTCCAGCGGGCCGGACTTCGCCGGGGTGATCGCGGTTTGAAACGAGACCACATTGTAGGTAATGCCATTAATTTCCTGACTTCGCTCAATCGGTTTCGAGAGGTCCAGCACGGTGAAGCCATTACCGGAAAAGCCCGGTCGATCTTGCAACCGAACCCGATAACGCGCATCGAAATAGAAGCGAATTTCCACCGGCACCACTTCGCCGGCATAAGCCGTGGTTTTGGGAACCAACAATTCGCCGAAGACCGATTTCCCCTCGGCGGGTTCAGGTTGCGAAGAGCCGCGGGACGGATTTTGCGGCGAAGACGGATTGCCTTGCATCCCTTGTTGGGTGGGAATGGCGGGCAGCACGGGAATGGCTCCCCCCCGGCCAGGGGAAACTCTCAGGGTGAGAGGCTTGGTCTTGAGGACTTTCCCATCGACCTCCACAGGAATGGCGGGAAGAGTAAAGTTTCCCTCGCGAAGAGGAACAATCAGATAGGTGTAGTTCGCCGTGACCGTGCGCCGGTAGCCTCCGGTTCCAAACTGCATTTCCATTTGTTCGGATTTTCCGGCGAAACGAGCGTCGAGGCCATCGACCTGCAAACTCTGAGGCACTTGGGCGCCCCGGGCCCCTACCACGGCGACATTCAACTGCACCGGTTGACCGACCGAAGTAAAGTCCTGGGAAAGGGTCGCGTCAACCTGCTGGCTAACCCCATGGGTCAATCCTAGCAAAGTTAGCAACAGGGCCGCCATGGGGAGCCTGCGCCGTGGCGACCGCTGGAGACCGAGTCTTGCTTTGGATTTCAAATTACACATTTGCTTCATCACCAGTCTCTCAAAGAATCTTCTGTTTCCGAGCTTTTCATTAATTGCACTTGTCCCTCTTCGCCGCGAAGGGAATTTAACAGGCGTTTCGCTTGGGCTTCGGTCATCTCGCCCTCTTTTTCGACCGGCTCTGCGGGTGCGCCTTCGCCCTCCTTGGGCGCTTGGGGTTCTCCCTGAGCCGGTTTGAGATCTCCTTCTTTTTTCTCCCCAGGAGTGGGCTGTGGGGCTGCGTTCTGTTTTTGGTCCTGCTTCTCGTCTTGGTCCTGCTTTTGACCTTGGTCCTCGCCCTTCTTCTCGTCGTCCTTTTTCTCGTCGTCCTTTTTCTCGTCGTCCTTTTTCTCGTCGCCCTTCTTCTCGTCGTCCTTTTTCTCGTCGCCCTTCTTCTCGTCGTCCTTCTTTTCGTCGCCCTTCTTCTCGTCGCCCTTCTTTTCGTCGCCCTTCTTCTCGTCGTCCTTTTTCTCGTCGTCCTTTTTCTCGTCGTCCTTCTTTTCGTCGTCCTTCTTTTCGTCGTCCTTCTTTTCGTCGTCCTTCTTTTCGTCGTCTTTCTTCTCGTCGTCTTTCTTTTCGTCGTCCTTCTTCTGCTCTTCCTCTTGTTTCTCGAGGTCCTTGAGCAACTTTTTCACGATCTCTCGATTTTCTTCTGCGTTCTTATTCTTGGGGTCGGAACTGAGGGCTTCGGTGTAATGTTGAATCGCATTATTCCAATCGGCCTTTTTTTCCTCATTCCCCTGGGCAGCTTCTCCCCGGCGAGCGAGCGCGTTGCCCAGATTATAGGCTGCATCCTCATGCAGTTGACTGGAATCTGAGACCAAAGCTTTGGTGAAATAATCCACGGCCTTGGCGTAGTCGCCCAATTGATAGGCGGCGGCCCCGGCGTTGAACTGTCGTTTGGTCGAGTTGGGAGCTTCCTGGAGGTTTTGTTGAAACTGCGACATCGCTCCGGCATAGTCACCGGCTTGGTATTCCTCCACGCCCGTTTTGCCCTGCGCCGCCGCTGCAGAAATGACAAACAATGCCACCGTTGCCCTACGAATGGCGGTCGGCACCCGCCGCCGATCTCCCAAAAGCATCCACAGGGCGAGGAACAAGATCCCGGCCCCCACCGGCCATTGGTAGCGCTCGATCGGCAACTTGGAACTGAGGACTCCGGTCTCGCTGGTTTCGATTGGGAGAATTCCCTTTTCAAAAATCTCCCGCGCCACGTCGGTGCTCATCGGCAGGTAAAATCCCTCACCCGCTGCGGCAATTTCCTTGAGCCGGTTTTCATCGAGACGACTCTGAACCGGCTTCCCCGCGGAATCGCGGACAAAATCCGCTCCCGCTCCTGCGGTAGGCAGCGGGATGAGCGATCCTTCCGCCGAACCGATGCCCACAGTGAAAATGCGGACCCCGAGTTCTCCGGCCTTTTTTGCCGCCGCGACGGCATCGGCCGAAAGTTCCTCGCCATCGGTCAAAATAATCAGGGCCCGGGTTTTCCCCTCCCCTTTTCCGAAGGCCTCCTCGGCGGTCTCGATCGCCGCCGCAATATCAGAACCACCTTTGGGAATGACGGTCGTGTCCAAGGCATCGAGCGCACCAAGCACAGCCGTATAGTCCACCGTCAGAGGGGCCTGTAAAAACGCCGACCCGGCAAAGGCGACCAATCCAATGCGATCCCCCCGCAGCAAAGCCAACAGATCCTGCGCCACCAATTTGGCCCGGGCCAGGCGGGTCGGAGTCACATCCGTCGCCAACATGCTCCGGGATGTATCCACCGCAATGATGATATCTCGTCCGCGCTGTTTGATCTCACGTTGAATAAACCCCATCTGAGGACGGGCCAGAGCGGTGACAATGCAGGCAAAGGTGAGCAAGATCAAAACCGTCTTCAGAATCCGGCGTCCCGGACTGACCGCGCCAGCCAGTTGTTGACGCAACCTGGGCGCGACCACCTTGGCGATGAGGGATTCACTGCGTTTGCGGGCCCAGAAGTGGATTCCCGCCACAATCGGCAAGAGGACCATGGCATAGAACCACTGAGGCTGAGCAAAAATTAAGGAAGTCGTTTCCATATCGTTTGGGAGAGGAGAGCTTCGGAGGTCAAAAGAATCAACCCGGCCAAGAGACACCAGGGGAAAAGAACCCGATATTCCGCCGTTTTTTCCACCTCGATCTTGGTTTTTTCCATTTTGTCGATCTCTCCAAAAATCCGCTGAAGCGAAGCGGTGTCGGTGGCGCGAAAATACCGTCCATTGGTCAGGGTCGCGATTTCTTGCAGGGTCTCTTCATTAAACTCCATGTTGACGTTTTGATAAACAGTGCGCCCAAAAGTATCTTGAAACGGAAAGGGCACGTCCCCGGTGCGGGTGCCCGCGCCAATCGTATAGGTCCGGATCTTAAGAGCTCTGGCCGCCTCGGCTGCGGTCGTCGGCGTGACCCGACCGGCATTGTTGTCCCCATCACTAAGCAAGACGATCAGCTTGGTCTTGGCCGGTTGGTCTTTCAACCGATTGGCGGCGGCAGCCAGGGCCGATCCGATGGCGGTGCCGTCCTCGATCAATCCGACTTGCAGGCGATCAAGATTGGCGATGAGCCAGTCATGATCAAGAGTCAGGGGGCTGACCAAATAAGGCCGCCCCGCAAACGCCTCAATGCCAATGCGGTCATTGGGACGCTGGCGGATGAATTGCTCCGTCACCCGTTTGACCGCTTCCAGACGATTGGCCCGCGAACGCCCGATGGTGAAATCCTCTGCCAGCATCGACCGCGAAACATCCAGGACCAACATGATGTCAACGCCACTCGCATGCACGCGGGTCAGGGTGCGCCCCAATCGCGGTCCGGCCAGCGCCACAATCATGGCCGCCAGAGCCAAATGCGCCAAGACGGCCAAAACCGCGCCCGCCCGGGACCTCCGGCGTTGCCCCAGCGCCACCAAGGACGCCGTGCTGGAAAATGTCACCCCGGCGGTGCCGCCGAAACGCCCTTTCAAGACGGCCAGAATGGGGAGGAGAAGCAAGAGCCAGAGCCACATCGGGTCGGCAAAACTGAATTGGGACCATCCGTCGCCGATCATGATTTTTCCTTTCCGAGTTCGCCGCTACTGACGAGGCGTTCAGCCAGGGTCAAAAGGGACTCCACATCCTTCGGGGAGGCGTCTTGGCGGGCAAATTTCAAAAGATCGACCGCTTCCAAAAACTCGGAGAGCGCTCCTTTTTCATTGTCAGTGAAAGCGGTGTGGCCGCGGAGGACGTCGAGGAATTCCACCGAAGTCCGGGTGACCGCATCGAGTCCATGTTGGTCGCGGACATAGCCGCGCAGTGCGTCCGAGACTCTGACCCCAAAAGCATAGGCGTTAGTTTCCACGCCTTCTTTGCGCAGCGCCGCAATCGTCGCCAGAGCGCGTTGCCGGGGTGTGAGCGGTCGAGCCGAACGCTGCCGCCGGGTCAACCAAATCCCCAATCCAATGAGAGCCAGCAGGCCAAATGCTCCTAGGATCACCACCCAAAGCGGATAGGGAAAAATCGACAACGGTCCGGCAATATCGTGCAGCGGGGCCGGAGTGGCGGCGGGAGCTTGAGGCATCATGCGTAGGAAAAGCGAAAACCGAACGACCGGGCTTTCAATCGAAAATTAAAAATTAAAAATTTCACGCGGCCATCCTCCGTTCCCTGCGGGCAAAGAAACTCCGCAGCGCTATGAGGTAATCTTCATTGGTGGCCAGGGAAACCACATCGAGACCACGGGTGCGAAAGAGTTTATCCAGGGCTTTCTTCCGGCGGGCTTGTTCGGCCGCAAATTGACTCCGAAGCGCCCGACCCGACGTATCGATTTCGATTTGCTCACCGGTTTCGGCATCTTCGAATGTGATCCGGCCGACATCGGGAAGTTGTTCCTCGCCGGGATCGGTGATCGGCATCGCGACGACATCATGCCGCCGTCCCGCCACCGTGAGGGGTTTGGTAAAATCGTCGGCGAGGAAATCCGAAATCACAAAAACGACCGCCCGCCGGTTGAGCAATTTATTGGTATATTCGAGAGCCGCCGCCAGGTTGGTGCCGCGGCCTTTGGGCTCAAAGTAGAGCATCTCCCGAATCAACCGGAGCGTATGCATCCGCCCTTTCTTAGGAGGAATAAACAACTCGACCTCATCCGCAAAGAGGAGCAACCCCACCTTATCGTTATTGTTGATCGCACTGAAGGCAAGGATGGCCGCGACTTCCGCGGCCAGTTCCCGTTTGCTCAGTTCGACACTGCCGAAGGTACCAGATGCACTCACATCCACCACCAACATCACCGTCAACTCACGTTCCTCGGTGTATTTTTTGACATAGGGCGTGTTCATCCGCGCGGTCACATTCCAATCGATGCTTCGAATATCGTCCCCGGCGTTGTATTCACGCACCTCTTCGAAATTCATCCCCCGCCCTTTGAAGACGCTGTGATACTGACCGGCAAACGTCGAATTCACCAACCGCCGAGTGCGGAGTTCGAGCCGACGGATCTTTTTGAGAATTTCCTTGGGGTCATTCATGGGTTGGGATTCGTTTTCAAAGATTAATTTTTGAAGGAGTGGTTCTGGGCATGGTCATTCCGTACGCTTTCGAGTCGCTCTCCGCGACCACTCACGGCACGGGCAAACCGGCAAAAATCTGCTCCACGATCGACTCGGTCGTGACCGACTCGGCCTCGGCCTCGTAAGTGACCCCAATCCGGTGACGCAAGACGTCGAGGCCAATCGATTTCACATCCTGGGGAGTGACATAACTGCGCCCCGCGATGAAGGCCTGCGCCTTGGCCGCGAGCGTGAGGTAAATGGTAGCCCGAGGTGAAGCTCCGTAGCGAATAAGCCCGTCCAGCTTCAGCTTGCTGGCCGCAGGGTCGCGGGTCGCCCAGACAATATTCACGATGTAATCCTTCACCCGGTCGTCCACGTAGATGGAGTTAACCACCGTGCGGGCATGGATGATGTCTTCGGGCGAGACAACGGCTTCCACCTTGAGTTGGGGCGACGACGTCGCCATGGCGTCAAGAATGAGGCGCTCCTCTTCCCGCGTGGGATAGCCAACATTCACTTTGAGCATGAAGCGGTCCAGTTGCGCCTCAGGCAATTGGTAGGTGCCCTCCTGCTCAATCGGGTTTTGGGTCGCCAGGACCAGAAACGGATCCGGCAAGGGATAGGTGGTATCACCGATGGTGACCTGACGTTCCTGCATCGCTTCGAGAAGTGCACTTTGAACCTTGGCGGGAGCCCGGTTGATTTCATCAGCCAAAATCAGATTCGAAAAAATTGGTCCCAGTTTGATGGCAAACTCCGCCTCCCGGGGATTGTAGATGAGGGTTCCGACCAAATCGGCGGGCAGCAAATCCGGAGTGAACTGCAACCGTTGAAAGCCAGTGCGAATACAGGAGGCCAGGGTGCGCACGGTCAGGGTCTTGGCCAATCCTGGGACGCCTTCGAGGAGAACGTGGCCGTTGCAAAGCAATCCGGTGAGGAGACGGTGGACGAGGTTTTTCTGTCCGACGACGACCTTGCTGACTTCTGAAATCAGGGGCTCGACCCACTGCCGGGCCTCCATCACTTGCTCGTTGGTTTGTTGTGTTAGGATACTCATAGTTTTTGGGAAAAGTGAATGGACAATGTAATTACCTCTGAGACAGCAACACGAAAGAGATGTTCAATTTTTTTCATCAGGTTTTTCCGGGGTCAGATAAGGACCCACATCAAACGCATCTCCAACCGTGAGCGAATCATAGAGTCGTTTGTTTACCCAAACGGTGAATTTCTTCCCCCCGGCTCTGGGAACCTCAACAGTCAAGAGGTATTCGCCCGCCTTGTCTTTGGCTTTGAGACCTCCCGCAGCCCCGATGGTGATTTGTCGTTCCGCCTGAGGAGTAAATTCTTTGGCCACGAGGACGCCGCTCATCCGCGCGTCTCGGATGCCGGCCCCACTGGATAAAATGGCGTAGAGAATGAAACCCATGAGAAGGACTCCAATGCCAATGGCCGCGAGAATCGTGCGGGGGGATTTTTTACTCTTGATGGTGCGCGGGTTCATGGAGCGACCATGATAAAATTCTCCTCCGATGTGGACTTAAAAATTTTATTATTATTCTCACGAAAAAATCGCGACGAGACCGATTGGCACACATTTCATGGCAGCCTTTGCGAATTTTTGGAGGGATGCCGGCCCCGGCGTCCGGGACGGTTCCCCAGACCTCGGGGCCGAGGTCCCTCCATGACCGCTTCCGCACCTGATCCTCAGACGACCGCACTCAGCCCCCAAGCTTCTCTTTGAATTTGGCAATGATCGAGAGAGCTTCCTCGGTTTCCGCCAGGACGCAGACATGTCCCATCTTGCGACCGGGACGGGCCTGGGATTTTCCGTAGAGGTGGAGCTTGGCCCGGGGCTCCGCCAAGACGATCTCCCATTTCGGTTCCCCATCGCGCCAAAGATCGCCGAGCAAATTCCACATCACGACCGGCGTCAGCAATTCCGGCGAACCAAGCGGCAATCCGCAGACGGCCCGAAGCTGTTGTTCGAACTGACTCGTCACGCAGGCGTCGATACTGAAATGTCCGGAATTGTGCGGCCGTGGCGCCAGTTCATTGACCAGCAGATTTCCTTCCTCCGTCAGAAAAAATTCCACCGCCAGCACCCCGACGACGTCGAGAGCCTTCGCAATATCGCAGGCGATGACCCCGCTCGCCTCCCGGACTTCTGGAGCAATCCGGGCGGGCACAATCGAGAGATCGAGGATATGGTTCCGGTGAATATTTTCCGAGACCGGAAAGACCTCGGTTGCCCCGTCGGCACCGCGAGCCACCACCGCCGACACTTCGGCCGCAAAGGGAATCCATTGCTCCAAAACCCCGCGGGGGGCACCAAATTTTTCCCACACTTCCGCGACCGAGAGATCGCCGGACAGTTTGATCTGCCCCTTGCCATCGTAACCAAAATCGGCCGTCTTCAAGACTGAGGGCATTCCGATCCGCTCCAACGCGACGGCCAATTCGGCCTCCGACCCGACCACCGCAAAAGGCGCATGGGGAAAATTTCCCTCCCGGAGAAATTTTTTCTCCCGCTCGCGGTTTTGACAAATATGCAAAACCCCGCCTTTGGGGCGAACCGGACGGACCCGCTCGACTTCCGTGATGGCCGACCGAGGGATATTCTCAAACTCGAACGAGAGGACATCCACGCCCCGGGCAAACTCCTCCAAGGCCTTGGCATCATCGAAGGATGCATTAACTTCCACGTCGCTGATCTGCCCGGCCGGGCTGTCCGGTTGGGGTTCGAAGGCATGAACGAAATAACCCATCCGCCGTGCGGCGATCCCAAACATCCGGCCAAGTTGTCCCCCCCCCAAAATTCCCACCCTGCCTCCAGGACGAATGGAAAATGTTTCCCTTTCCGTCACGTCGGCGGACTCGTTAGACTGATGAGCTTCTCTCTGCATGTTTGATCGTATTATTTATTGGCTGGCCTGGGGCATGGTCACTGTCATCCGTGGCCTCCCTCTCTCTGTTTGCTTTGCAGGCGGACAAATCGTCGGGGCCGGTTTGTGGGCAATCCTGCCCGGCTATCGGCGGCTCGCAAGGGAAAATTTGAACCGCGCATTGGGCGCAGAACATTCCCCGGCCGAACTTCGCCGCTTGACCTTCCGACATTTCACCACTTTGGGAGCGAACGCGATTTGCTCGTTCAAGATGGCCGCTCTGAGCGACGCCCAAGTGCAAGAATGTGTGACTTTTGAAAACAAGGATGGGATTTTCAACGCCCTGGAGAAAAAACGCGGAGTTGTTTTTATCATCAGCCACATCGGCAATTGGGAATTGCTCGCCCAACTCACCAGCCTGGCCCCCGGCTACAAATCGAGCACGATCTACCAGGCCCTCCGCAACAAAGGGATCGATGACCTCATCAATCGCGACCGCCGGGCCAAGGGCATCATCACCCTCGATCGCAAACGCGGCGTCGCCAAGGCGGTCTCTCTGATTCGTGACGGTGGCCTCGTCGGCGTATTGATCGATCAACATGCGGGCGAGGCTGGCATCTGGATGCCATTTTTTAACTCGCTCGCCTCCACCTCTCCCCTGGCCGCCTCGCTGGCCACCCGCACCGGCGCTGTCGTCCTGCCCTGCGCCATTTATACCGAAGGATTCGCCCACTGGCGTTTCGTCGTCGGCGAGGAGATCCCTTTCGCACCCGCCACCGATCCGAGCGTTGGGACAGGAACATCCGCCACCAACACCCTGGCCGCCACCCTCAATCGCACCCTGGAAACCCAAATCCGGCGTTCGCCCGCCGACTGGTTTTGGGTCCACAATCGTTGGAAAATCCCTCACCCCAATTTCCTCACCGCAACCCAAAAACGCGGTACCTGGCTACCCGCTGGTCTCGACCCTCAATCCCTCCGACCCTTTCGCATCGTGGTTCGCTCGCCCAATTGGCTCGGCGACGCGGTCATGAGCATCCGCGCCGTCCGGGCCTTCAAAACCGGTCGCCCCGATTCCCACCTCACCATTCTTGCCCCGGCCAAGCTGGTTGCCCTCTGGGCATCAGTTCCCGAGGTCGACGCCGTCATTCCATTCACCGCGGACGAATCCGTTTTCGCCGTGGCTAAAAAATTGCGCGGACGCTTCGAAGTGGCCGTCTTGATGCCGAACTCCCTTCGCAGCGCCCTTGAGGTTTGGCTGGCCGGCATTCCCCGTCGGGTCGGATTCCACGGGCACTTCCGGGAAAAGCTCCTCAACCAAACCGTCCGCGAACGGAAAAAATCCAAGAAGCCACCCCGTCCCGAACATCATGCCGACCGCTATTGGCGTCTGGCCGAGGGCTGTGGCGCCATCGAACCCCCGCCCCTCCCACTCCG
>Ga0222668_1001378_pt1 | contig 11119 bp, 5 predicted proteins | sample AntAcemetagen728_FD_179823 | JGI IMG/M metagenome (GOLD analysis project Ga0222668, IMG submission 179823) | Saline water microbial communities from Ace Lake, Antarctica - #728 | ecosystem: Environmental > Aquatic > Non-marine Saline and Alkaline > Saline | place: Antarctica: Ace Lake | collected... | reverse complement strand
GTAAATTCTTCAAAAAACACAAGACCTTCAACGGTTTGTCGCATTTCCACTACAAGTGTGTCACCAGTGTAAGTGAAGCTTCCTTCAGGGTCAGCACAATTGGCCATGTAGCGGAGGTAACGGTTTATCTGTCCGTCTTGAAGATCATTGAGTGCGATGGTATTCTTCGCTGTTGGCGTGGTTGATGGGCCTGAATCATTGTCGTCAGAATTGCAAGAAATGGCCAAAAATGGGATGAGTAATAAAACAAGATTTCTTTTCATGTCGTTCGGTTTAATTGTTTGAAAGAAGAGTGCCGAAAGTTGGTGTTTGGTTACAAAATCGTTCTTGGTCACATTGTTTTTAACTCAGAGAGCTTCACAGAGAAACCCTTTTCGGATTCTTGTTGATCTCAGGAAAGACAACTATTCAGCCATGCGCCAAGCCATTTCTTTGTGGACAGATATTTTATCTATCTGCACGCTTTACACAGATAATCTAATAGCAGGAGCAGCAGATCATTTCAATTAGCACTACATTGCCCACTGCTACCAACTATTTCGATTGGATTGCTTTTCAATTCAACTTATTAATTAAAGCCTAGATCTATGCGCTGTTTATTGGCTGCACTTTACACGATTGGTTCCTTATCAATTGCCGCTCAACATGATGTCAACACCTTTTGCAAGGATTTATCTCACATTGTGGAGATGGAGAAACAGGGCAAAGATCAACTGTTGAATTTCAAGACAAATGAAGCTACCCAGAATTACGATTTGAAATACCACCGTATGGAGTGGACCGTTAACCCAGCTGAGAATTACATCTCTGGAGAAATCACTTCCTATTTTGTACCTACCGAAGATGAATTTCAGCAGATCAACTTCGATTTTTCCGACAACATGACTATCGTCGAAGTTCGCTATGGCTCAGAGGTCCTCAACGCGCAACAGGCGGATGACAACTTGAAAATCAACCTGCCAGGAATCATCCCTAACGGTCAGCTCGATAGCATCTCTGTGAAATACGAAGGAGCTCCAAATTCTACAGGATTCGGCTCTTTTATGCAGGGCACGCACAACGGTATTCCGATTTTGTGGACCCTGTCGGAACCTTATGGTGCAAAGGTTTGGTGGCCTTGTAAACAGGACCTAACGGATAAAATTGATTCGGTTGATATCATCGTCAAAACACCTGACGCCTATCGTGTTGGCTCAAATGGAAAACTAATCAGTGAATTACCAGAGGGTGATCTGATGGTTTATCATTGGAAACATCGCTATCCCATTACAGCCTATTTGGTGGCCATTGCTGTTACCAATTATGATGTCTTTTCTGATTTCGTGGAGATTGATAATGGAGCCATTGAAGTGCTGAATTATGTTTTTCCAGAAGATTTATCACAAGCAGAGGATCAACTGGAGTCCACAATAGAACAAATGGAGCTTTTCAATGAGTTGTTTGAGATTTATCCATTTGCCGATGAAAAATACGGACATGCCCAGTTTGGTTGGGGTGGCGGTATGGAGCATCAGACGATGAGTTTTATGGGAAGCTTTTCTTATGGCCTTCAAGCTCACGAACTAGCTCATCAATGGTTTGGAAATAAGGTGACCTGTGGTTCTTGGGAGGATATTTGGCTCAATGAGGGATTTGCGACCTATCTAACTGGATTGACATCCGAATTTTTGGGGACCTCATTTGAGTGGTACGATTGGAAATTGAGCCAAATCAATAACATTGTTAGTCAGCCTGATGGCTCGGTGTGGGTAGATGATACTACCAGTGTTGGTAGAATTTTTAGTGGCCGTCTCAGTTATAGCAAAGGAGCATATTTGCTCCACATGCTTCGATGGAAATTGGGTGATGACGATTTTTTCCAAGCCACTAGGAACTATCTCGATGATCCTGATCTCGCTTATTCCTACGCGCATACTGCTGACTTAAAAGCTCATCTAGAATCGCAAAGTGGTCAGGATTTGACTGAGTATTTCGAAGATTGGTTTTATGGTCAAGGCTATCCGAGCTATGACGTTGAATGGCATTTTTCAAATAACTCATTGAATCTACAAATCGAACAATCTACATCTCACAGTTCGGTTGATTTCTTTGAGATGCCTTTGCCTATTTACGTGTCTGGACAAGGCCAAGACAGTATCATAAGACTTGACCACAATTTCAGTGGACAAACGTTCGAGATAGACCTGCCGTTTGTAGCAGAGCAAGTGCAGTTTGACCCTTCTTTGTGGATACTATCGGCAAATAATTCAGTTCAGGAAGTGAACGTGAGCCAAGTCCGGGATAGTCAGTATTCGAATGGGATAAGGCTAAGTCCAAATCCTGCGGATGATCATGTGAAGATCGTTTTTTCTGATAAAGTACCGGAACCCGATAGAATTGAAGTGTACAATGAGTCGGGAGTGCTCCTTGAGAGTCTTTCGAGTATCCCTTCAGATTATACTTTGATTTTGGGCGACTGGTCTGCTGGTGTTTACCATATTGCCTTTTATTGGCAAAACGAAAAAGTATCTAAAACGATAATTAAGAAATAGTCTTACCTGGCCATGGCGACTTAGACTGTGTTGGAATTCTCGGACGAGCAATCCTGATTCACCCCAAGGTTAAAGACTGGAAGGACTGAGGTTACTATTTCCCGATTCGATATACCACACCAGCTCTTATTGCTACTCCAAATGGCAACGTCTTAAACTGCTCATTTTCGAAAACGGGATTCATCCAACCTCGGTAGCTCGGGTTGAGTCGAAGTGACATTCTTTCAGAAATACCGTATTCCACAGCCACTCCAGCTTGAAAAGCCAAGTAGGTGCCGTCGACTTTATCCATCGGACTTATTGCCAGATCGGGAGCATCATCGTCTAGCTCGTATTCAAAACTCGATCCAATTATATGGTTGATTGATAGTCCACCGCCTGCTGTAAAAGTGAAAGGATAGGCATTGTAGACATATTCTAAACTGATCGGAATAGAGAGGTAATTGATCTGTTGTCTCGTTCGAATGTTGATTTCCAAAGGTTCTGTTTCAGGCGAAAGCAGCTCAAAACCTGTATTGAATGGATTGTCACTTGAGCTTGAGTTGTAAAAGTTGTTGCCAAATGAACTTTCAATATTTCCTTCGAAATTAAACTCGTTTGATGCAGTGGCAGTATTGATGAGAAATTCGACATCTCCGAAGAGAACCGTTGCGGTATAATTCCCCTCTTGAATCCATTGGTTGTATTCCACGCCGACGCTCAAACGAAAGGACTTGCCCAACTCGCGGCTTAGCTGCAAACCTGCGCCAGGAGTGATAAGCCCATTTTCGGCCTGATCGAGTTGATTCGGTATTGCTTCGCTTCCCTCGGCTTGAACCACGATGCGACGGTGGGTATAATTGGCCATTCCGTAGACGAAGAGGAACCAGTCATTCCTTGGTTCATTGAAGTAATCTACCTCCCTTTCTGTGCCCATGAATTCAGGATTCACCATTGAGTATGGGGTGATGCTCGAAAGCAATATCGGGTTAAAGACCAATGATGAGTTTTCAGTTGGAACCGATGGCCCCGCAGTGAAATTGCCTTGGTAATTTGATCGAGCTTCATGCTTCTCACTTAACTCTGAAGAGTTGGCTTTCGGGCTAGTTTCAGTTTTTCCAAATTCCGATTTTAGATTTGGCGTTAAAGCCAAACCAACCTTCGCGTCTTTTCCCTTTTTAGAATCGGAATTAATTGCAGCGCTTGGTGACTCAATCGTTGAAGCTAGATTATATAATGTTGCAGAATTCGAAGTCTCAACGAAATCTTCCCGTTGCAGAGATTCACTTAGAATTGGATCGCTTTCTTGATTTTCGTCCGCTGAGCTGATCACAGTATCTCCTTCGTTCGTTTCCGAAATGCCTAGAGAGTTTTGGTCAGCGATTTCGGTAGATCGCTCCGCAGTTTCGGAAACTGATTCTCTGTTCTCCGTTTTGATTTTCTCCTCGAGTTCTGCCACCCGAGAATCCATCTCATAGAGTCGGTAACCTAAAAAGGCCGCTCCACCAATCGAAATAAACAGCAATAGCAAAAGGAGGTAACGCTTGTTCCAAACGAATCCACCCGCGGGCGTTTGCGAGGCGATGCCTTCCCATACTGCGGGTGGCGGCTCCTCCGAATGACCGGCTAGCTGTTCTTGAAAGTATTTGTCTAAATTATTTTCTTCCATCACCTGTCAATTTCAAAAATCAAGGCTATTTTTTCTTTCAGCATGGCTCTGGCTCTGGTAAGCCTCACCTTGCTATTGCTCTCACTGATCTGCAGCTTCTCAGCTACTTCTCGGTGAGCGTATCCTTCCAATGCCACCAAGTTGAACACCAACCGAAAGTCTTCAGGCAGGCTTTGAATCACTGCCGTAAGGTCTTTTGCATTCATTTCGGTAGAGGGATTGGTATGCGTTACCGAGTCCCACGCCATCACTTCTTGTCCGTGACTCTGCGGTCGACGGGATTTCTTGCGAATGTGTTCTAGTGCAGTATTGACCATAACTTTTCGAATCCAAGCACCCAGAGGAGCATCGGGTTTATACTGGTTCAAATCGCGGTACACTTTCAGAAATCCTTCTTGGAGAATATCCTCGGCCTCTTCGCGAGAAGAGGAATATCGCAGGCACAAGGCGAACATCACACCCTTATGGGTATCGTAGATTGCCCGCTGGGCTTTCTTTTTGCCTTTGAGGCAAGCCTTTATGAGCTGCGTTTCATTCAGGATCTAGAGGGTTGCTTCTGATGGCACCTATTGTCTGTCTATGTAGTCCATTATCTTCGTTTCACTTGTTTTAAAAAACAGTCATTGACTCAAGTCAACTCCTCAATTTTCAAACTACGTGTGCCTTGCTAATGAACTCTCTAGCTCAGCCAATCTATTACACGAATAGACTTTAACCAAAGTAAGAGTGCCAGGAAATCAGAATCGTTACACTAAGGACGTGTTTTTTCCAATTTCGCTGCCAGGCGATTGAGCAACGTTCGAAAACGAACGGAAAGTAGGATGGCCGAAAGGGTCAGTCCACCTGCCAAGGCGTACCAAATACCCATGGCGCCTAATGGGGTATGAAGGGAAAGGAAGTAGGCCGCAGGCAGCACGAGCAACCAATAGACACCGAAAGTAATCCAAGTGGGTACCTTCACATCTGTAAGGCCGCGCAGTGCGCCGAGTGCCACGGATTGAATGCCGTCAGAGAGCTGAAATACTACAGCCACGATCAGCATTTTCGAGGCGAGGGCGAGCACCGCAGGATCCTCAGAATAGAATCCAGCCAGCTCATTGCGAAAGATGAAAATTAGGATTCCTGCAACAAGCATGAAGTATGCACCCATTTTGAAAATAGTCGTTCCCGCTCTTCTGAGGTTTAGCGAATCGCCCATTCCCGCCTGGTTGCCAATGCGCACCGTAGCAGCAGCTCCGAGACCCGTTACTGCCATATAGCTTACACTAGCGATGTTGATGGCGACTTGGTGAGCCGCCAAAGCAGTAGCGCTGATCATTCCCGCGAAGATTGCCGCAAGGGCAAAAGCACTGACTTCGAAGATGTATTGCAAGCCCATAGGTACGCCAAGCTGGATTAGCTTTCGGGCTATCTTTTTTCGAAAGGTGAAGCCAGCCAGTCGGATTCCGTTGGCTCTAAATTTTTTGCTTTTCAAAACATACCAACCCATCCAGAAGACCATTAGAACTCTCGCGATCAGCGTGGCCCATCCAGCTCCGTTAAGTCCCATTTCAGGGAAACCGAACTTCCCGTAAATGAGGAGGTAATTAAGTAGGACGTTGATGAGGTTCGAAACGATGATCACCTTCATTGCTTCCTTCGTGTCGGAGAGCCCTTCGGCAAATTGCTTGAAGGTTTGGAAGAGCATCAGCGGAACGATGGTCGAACCGATAATCATGAGGTATGGCATTGCGAGTGGGAGCACGCCTTCGTCTTGTTTCAAGAATTGTAAAAGCGGCAGAACAGAAAGCAATCCCCCGAAGAGAATAAGTCCCACCAAGAAGTTCACCCGCATGGAGTGGCGCAGGAGCGTACCCTGAAGATTGGTTCTTTTCTTACCCGCTGACTGAGCTACGAGTGGCGTAATGCCAAAGGTCATCCCAATCCCGAAAACCATGAATATGATGTAAATGCTATTGCCCAAAGCCACGGCGGCAAGGGGCAGCGTGCCGAGTTGACCCACCATAATGCTATCCGCCACGGAGACCATGATCTGGCCTAGCTGGCCGATCATAACGGGCAAGGCGATGCGAAGGTTGAGGCGGTAGTGTTCAGCGATGGTCATTGGGGTGCGAATGTACCGCCATTTTGAAAAGCGAAATGGATAAGCCCCGAGTAATTTTCAAAAGGAGTCAGTAACTAATCCAGTGGCAAATAAACCTTCATAAGATCATGTTGCAACCAACCAATGCGCACTCCTTGTCTTTCGTCGACTAATCGATGACGATCTTCTTTGTCACTTGCCCACGTTCTGTTTCTATTTTTAAAAGATAGAATCCAGGTATGAGGTGGGAAATGTCTAGATATCCTTGACCATTGAAAATCTTGGTTTCCACAATCTGACCGAGAGTATTGATCATACTGATTTCCGAGTAAGCCAATTCCGAATCGATGCGCAAAACATCCCGTGCTGGATTGGGATAGACTTTTACAAAGCTTCCGAGGTTGATGTCATTGGTTGATAGAAAGTAATAGTCACTTATGCAAATGCTGTCATCGCTCACGTCCCAGTCCATTTGGTCCATGGGATTGGTTACAAAAACACAGATATTAAGCCAAATACTATCGGCGGTTGACGGTAAGGTAAAGCCACTAATGGAAGGCATCGATACGGTCGTTTCCCCTAGATGGAGTATGGTTTCTTCGTAGAATTCATTTTGGAAGAAGGGGTGGCAGATACCCGCCGCTTGTGCATGATTGAGGTAGAAACTCGATACCGGGAAACTTCCTGTATTGGCTACGGTGACGGAAACCGAAGCATTGTAGGTGATGTAAAAGTCGGACTCATTGAGTTCAAGCTCGTCGATGGAAATATCTACCAAGGTTAAATCCGTGTGCCAAAGTTCAGCTGCCCCTCCGTTGTCGTGCATTTGCCAAGCTGCATGGCGATGAGAGATCTGATCCAATGAAAAAGCATCTGATCGTTTGGCTCCGGCCAGAATATAAAGATCATCTTGAGCAGTGATGTCTTCTACCTCGAAATTTAGGATGGCAGTATAGCCATACTCTATTTCAATTTCTCCTGATTCGCTAATTCGATAGAATTTTTCGGCATTTACTAAGGTAAATCCTGAACTTGTCCCGCTTATGAGATAATTTCCTTGAGTAATCGAAATCGATTCTGTGACGTCCAGATTCGAATCAAATAGTGTAAGCGTCTCGTTATCCAAAGCTGCCAAGGCATTTTCGCTTGAAGCTAAAGCGTAAATGTCGGATGAAACGGCCACTGAATCTAGGGCATTTCCCAATTCGTCAAAACGGTAGATTTTGCTACCTGAGCGCGTGATGAAATCACCTTCAAATCCACTGGCTGATGCCGATCCAGGTGGTAAAGTATAGGTGCTGATCAAATCGCCTTGATCAGTGAAATTAAAAACGGTCTGTTCGTTTCCATTGTAATTCGGAACGGTGAACCCCCAATCCGTCATGGCCACAGAAAATTCGCGATTGATGAATGCATTGTTTCCAAAATTCATCGGAATGACTTCATTGACCTCTTCCAAGAGCTCTCCGTTTTCGATCGATCTTATTTGATAAAAGGCCACAGGTGGAGTACAATCGCAGCAGAATTGGCGAAAGCCCAAAACACCGAACGTATTTTCGTCTATAGAAATTAATTCATTGAAAAGAAAGACTTCATTCGTGTCTTCAGGGATCACTTCCCAAAGAACTTCTTCAAAGGGAGTTTCAGCTCTCAAAGCAGCATGCAACTGGCCCGATTCCTGAATACCTTCCGACAGGATAACGATAGAGTCGGGCAGGAGAAGTGCATCGGTATAGTAATTAGAGATACCGCGTTGATCGGTTTTTTGATAAATCTGGCTTGTGCCCAGTTGGGATACGAGAAGAAATAGCGAGGTTAGGAGATAGAGATAGCGTTTCATGCATTGAAAATACTTTTATTCAACCAATTGACAAATGAATGATACTTTGTTTCTTGGACTCTCAGAGGTTCGCACCTTCATTGATTCTTAGCCAACCGTTTTAAAGCAATCTCAATCCATTATGTTTCAAAACAAAAAACCCCTTCCGCAACAGCGAAAGGGGTTCCTTCTTCTAAATGGTTGGCTTTAGTTCTTCACCAAAACTTCTGATTTGTCTTTTTCGGGGTAACCGAAGAGTTCTTCTAAAGTGAGTTCCTCGAGTGTTCCGAGTTCTTCCAAGACTTCTTGGTTTACCAATTCTTTGTTACCAATCACGCTGAACGTATAAGGCTTGCCTTTGATATTGCTGTCAAAGAAAGCTTGCAAGTCTTCAAAGCTCATTGTTTGAAGTTTGTCGTATACTTTCTCGCTCATGTCGTAGTCAAGTCCTCTTTTCTGAGCGGTCATGTAGCTCCAGAAAATTGACTCGCGAGATGTGCGGTTCGTTTCGATTTGCTTCATGGCTGCATCGCGGGCAGACTCGAATTGAAGATCGGCGCGAGGCATATCGTTCATCAAAGTCATCATAGCGTTGGTAGCCTCGGGAAGCTTATCCACTTGAGCACCGATGTAAGCGCGCACATAGTGGCTTTCGTCTTTTTCAGAAGGCATCGTGAAGTAGCTGTAAGCCGAGTAGGCCAAAGCTTTCGATTCGCGAATTTCTTGGAAAACGATCGATGACAATCCGCTACCAAAGTACTGGTTAAAGAGATTTACCTCTGGAGCCAATTCAACGTCGAACTTAGGCCCTTTAGCCGTCATCAAGAGTTCGCTCTGAACCATGTCGTAGTCTACGAAGTAAACTTTGTTGTCGTCAATTGGAATCTCAGCATAAACCTTAGGGGCAGGAATTTCCTTCATTTCAGCAGGAACAACGTGGTACTCGCCGATAGTGGCCATTGCCTCTTTGTAGTCTTGCGGGCCGTAGTAGAACATCTTGTGCTTGTAAGAAGTGATTTCTTTCAAACGGTTTACCAACTCTTCTGGCTTGATGTTTCTCAACTCCTCTTCAGACATGATGTTCTTAAGCGGGTTGTCAGATCCATACTGAGCGTACGAGCTCATTGCGTTAAAGAGAATCTGTCCTTTGTTTTTCATAGCATCCTGACGCTCTTTGAGCATTCCTTCAATCATGTCGTTCATGGCTTGCTCGTCTGGCTCAACATTCGCCAATACTTTTTCGAAAAGCTGAACGCCTTCTTCTAGAGACTCATTGAGTCCGCTAAGTACAACGTAAGAACGATCACGTGAACTAAACACGTCGAAGCTCAAGCCGAGTTTGAAAAGCTCTTTGCGAAGCTCCTCAGCCGTCATGTCTGAAGTTCCAAGGTAAGGAAGGTACTCAACAGCCAACGGAAGAAGTTGGTCGTTATCCGTTCCCATATCCAAGATGTAGTAAAGACTGAAAAGGTCGTTGTTCTCGTTTTTGATGTTGAAAAATTCAACGCCATTGTCGAAAGCATCCTTTGTGATCGCCTCGTCGTAGTTTACGAATACAGGATCGATTCTTCCAGACTCAACGCTATCCCATGTCAGGTAGAAGTCTGACTGCGTCTCGCGGTCGATATCAACAGGAGTGATTTTAGGCTTATCCACTTTCGTGGCATTGTTCTCACCCGCGCGCTTGTTCACTTGCACGTAGTTCTCGCCAAACCATTCATTGGCAAAAGCCATGATATCTTCTTTGGTAAGCTTGGCCATATTGTCGTATTGACCCACTACATCATTCCACTCTTCGCCATAGACAAATGCGTCAACCATTTTACCAGCGCGGCTCCAGTTGCTCTCAGACTGCTTGAGCTCGCTCAGCTTCATGTCGTTTACAACGGCTTCCACCATCCAGTCATCAAAATCTCCGTTTTTGATCATCTCTACCTGACCGCGCAGTAAGTCTGCTACTTCGTTCAAGTCCTGACCCTCACGAGGATTTCCGTTTAGCATCAGCATACTGTAGTCTTTTAGGACGGTAGGTGAGCTGTATGCACGAAGCACTTGCTGCTTTTGCACCAAGTTGAGGTCAATCAATCCAGCTTGGCCGTTTGAGAGAATTCCGTCCATTACCAAAAGCTTCATCGCTTCGGGAGTACCTGCGCCAGGCAGACGGTAACCAATGTTTACAAACTCCGCTTGAACGCCAGTGATGTCTTTCACGATCGGTTCAGTGATAGGAGCTTCTTGAGCTGCGGTAAATTCAGGAACAACACCTTTTTCGTAGTCTCCGAAGTATTTTTCGATTAGCTCAACTGTTTCGTCAGGATTGATGTCACCTGAAAGAACGATAGCTATGTTGTTTGGCAAGTAGCGTTCTTTGAAGTAAGCGTGAATCTTTTCCATGGAAGGATTCTTCAAGTGGTCGCTTGTCCCGATAGTCGTTTGAGTTCCATATTGGTGCTCTTTGAACATCTCGCCCATCATCATGTAGTATGCCTGACGGTAGTCGCTGTCTTGCGTTCTGTTGTACTCTTCATACACAGCTTCCAGCTCAGTGTGGAAGAGACGAAGAACCAATTCTCTGAAACGCTCAGACTCGAGTTGAGCCCATTTTTCCAATTCATTGGCAGGTACATCGTTGATGTAAACTGTTTGCTCGTACCACGTGTAAGCGTTGGTTCCTTGAGCTCCCAGTGAACCGATCATTTTGTCGTATTCATTGGCGATGGCCAATTTTGCTGCTTCACCTGAAATACTGTCGATCTGACCGTAGATGGCTGTTCTTTCTGCAGCATCAGTGGTGTTTCTGTGCGCCTCGTAGAGGTCAGAAATCTGAGCGAGAAGTGCTTTTTCACTTTCCCAATCTTTTGTCCCGTACTCAGAAGTACCCTTGAAAAGCATGTGCTCTAAGTAGTGAGCGAGTCCCGTTGCGTCGGCAGGGTCTTGCTTGCTTCCAGTGCGCACTGCTATTTGCGTTACTACGCGAGGCTCATCTTTGTTTACAGACATGTAAACTTTGAGGCCATTGTCCAACGTGTAGATCATGG
>Ga0222668_1001376_pt1 | contig 11129 bp, 9 predicted proteins | sample AntAcemetagen728_FD_179823 | JGI IMG/M metagenome (GOLD analysis project Ga0222668, IMG submission 179823) | Saline water microbial communities from Ace Lake, Antarctica - #728 | ecosystem: Environmental > Aquatic > Non-marine Saline and Alkaline > Saline | place: Antarctica: Ace Lake | collected... | reverse complement strand
GTTCTTTTTGGTCCATAGGGTCTTCAGATATCCAGGGCATCCCCCAGTTTAATCTGTTACCTACGTCTCCGGTTTCGGTGTTACCAATGTCGCCGGTTCACACCCCTTGCCGAGTCATCCTGAACTCCTCGACTACCTCGCTCACGAATTGATGACCCACGGATGGAGTCTGAAACATATACACAAGCTCATCGTCATGAGCGCTGCTTACCGGCAAATATCTACTGGTTCCAGCGGAGTGAAACTCGACTCAGGGAATCGCCTCCTATGGCGTCAGAACCCGCGCCGTCTCGATGCGGAGTCGCTCCACGATGCGGTGCTTAGTGTCAGCGGAAAACTCAATCCTGTGATGGGAGGCCCCGGTTATAAGGACTTTAACTACACCGAAGCCTACGCTCCGATTTACGAATACATCACCCCCGACAATCCCGAACTGTGGCGGCGCAGCATCTATCGGTTCATTGTTCGCACGACACCGCACCAGTTTATGTCCACGCTCGATTGCCCCGACCCCGCCAACCTCACTCCGGCGCGAGCACAAACCACGACCGCCCTGCAGGCCCTCACTCTCAGTAACAATGAGTTTATGCTTCAGCAGGCGCGTTATCTCGCGACTCGCATCGAGAACGAAACCGACAACAGCGATGCCGCGATTCGCCGTGCTTTCGCTCTCTGCCTCCAGCGTCAGCCTACCCGTGAAGAGTTTCAGGCTTCTGTCGACCTCGTCGAGGGACAGACCCTCTTTTCCCTCTGTCGCATGCTGATGAACACCAATGAGTTTGTTTACGTTGATTAGGTCTCAGACAAAGGCACGAAGGCACAAAATTTTTTATGGATAACGAAGCACATAGACTCAAGCAACTTAGTGCCTTTGTGCCTTCGTGTGAGAATCCCATCATCCACTGCCAATGAACCCTCCGATTCCCAGCGAAATATTCGAAAGGGGTTTCCGAGCTGATCTGGTCGTTAACGACTGCTTCATCATAGAATTAAAATCAGTGGAACGCCTCGCGCCGGTTCACTCCAAACAGTTACTAACCTATCTCAAACTCACTAATGCCCGCCTCGGGTTGTTCATCAACTTCGGGGAAGAATTGCTGAAGAACGGTATCAAACGGGTCGCGAATTAGGTCTCACACAAAGGCACGAAGGCACAAAGAATTTTATGGATAACGAAACGCATAGACTCAAGCAACTTAGTGCCTTTGTGCCTTCGTGTGAGAATCCCATCATCCACTGCCAATGAACCCTCCGATTCCCAGCGAAATATTCGAAAGGGGTTTCCGAGCTGATCTGGTCGTTAACGACTGCTTCATCATAGAATTTAAACCAGTGGAACGCCTCGCATCGGTTCACTCCAAACAGTTACTAACCTATCTCAAACTCACTAATTGCTCATCAACTTCGGGGAAGAATTGCTGAAGAACGGTATTAAACGGGTCGCGAATTAGGTCTCAGACAAAGGCACGAAGGCACAAAATTTTTTATGGATAACGAAGCACATAGACTCAAGCAACTTAGTGCCTTTGTGCCTTCGTGTGAGAATCCTATCCCGTCCCGCCGCAACTTTCTCCAGCAGCTCGGTGGCGGCTTTGGTAGCGTCGCGCTCGCTTCCATCTTGGAGCAGGAGGCGATCGCGGCAACGAACCCGCTCTCGCCACGGAACTCTCACCACCCCGCACAAGCAAAGGCGGTCATCCAGATCTTTTGCCCGGGAGGATTGAGCCATGTCGATACCTGGGATTACCGCCCGGAACTTGCGAAGCGCCAGGGCAAGCCATTCGATCCCGATGGGAAGATGCAGTTCTTCGCGTCGAAGCCCGGCAACTGCCAAGGGAGCTGGTGGCCGTTTCGGCAGCATGGCGAGTGTGGTCGCTGGATCAGTGATCTGTTTCCCAAACTCGCGCAGCAGGTCGATGAGATGAGCTTCATCCACTCGATGCAGAGTAAATCCGCCCTGCACGGTCCCGCGATGTTCATGGCGAACAGCGGCTTCATTCAGCCGGGCTTTCCCGCGATGGGTTCCTGGGTCACTTATGGCCTCGGCAGTGAGAGCGACGACCTGCCCGCTTTCGTTGTCCTGCCCGATCCACGCGGCCTGCCGCCGGGAGGTGTCATCAACTGGGGCGCAGGTTTTTTGCCGGCGATTCATCAGGGCACTAAGATCGAAACAAATGTCGAGAAGCCAGCGATCGCCGATTTGTTCCCGCCGAAGAGTTTCGCCCATCTTAGCGGACCCAATGAGCAGACAAGCCGGGAGTTCTTGCAAACCCTCAACCGTGCCCATGCCGCTCAGCGAGCCGAAAACAGCGAACTTGAAGCCCGCATCGCCGCCTACGAACTCGCGGCCCGACTCCAACTCAGTGCTCCCGAAGTCACCGATCTCCGTAGCGAAACCGATGCGACGAAAAAGCTCTACGATCTCGATCACGAGGAGATCGGTCCGTTCGGTCGTCAATGCCTGCTCGCGCGTCGTCTCGTCGAACGCGGAGTGCGATTTGTGCAGATCTATTGCGGTGCCGAAAACACGACCGCGAAAAAGATCCGGCCGAACTGGGACAGTCATGAGGATCTGGTCCGTGACCACGGCTACTGGGGACCAATCCTCGACACCGGCGCGTCCGGCTTGCTTACCGATTTAAAATCCCGTGGACTGCTCGACAGCACCCTCGTCATTTGCACGAGTGAATTTGGCCGCCAGCCCGCTGCCCAGGGCAACGGCAAAGGTCGCGATCACAATCCGGGGGCCTTCACGGCGTGGATGGCAGGCGGAGGCATTAAAGGCGGCACCGCTTACGGCAGCACGGACGAACTGGGATTCAAGGCAGAAGAAAATCCCGTTTACAGCTACGATCTCCACGCCACCGCGCTTCACCTTCTCGGCCTCGATCACGAGAAACTCAGCTTCTACAACAACGGTATCCAACGCCGCCTCACCGATGTGCACGGGCATGTTATCAACGACATCGTTTCCTGATCATGAGCAGGGAGATGCTAAAAATATACGATACCCAATTCACATCGCTACCCTTTCAGAAAATGTTACTGCGATCTCTTATTCTTGTGGTTCCTTTCGCAACGCTTCACGCCGAAGAGAAGCCTGCCAAAATCACAATCCCGCTAGTCCTCAAGGAAGGCGGAACCGCAGCTAAACCAGCCGTTTTTGACGGGCAGGGTAGGGTCATCGATCTCGGGGTCGACATCAGCCAACACCAATGGAAGCGGGAGGGGGAGCTCTGGACTTCGCCGCCTGGCCTGCTCGGTGAACAGGGCGAGGAACCTCGTATCGCGGGCCAGACCGCCGGCCTTTTCATCGACGAGATTCCGATCACGATTCCGCGTGACCTCGAAACTGAGAAATCACACCCCGATCGCAAATCGCGCTGCTACGTCGCGCCGGATCAGCTTCAGCCCGGTGAAATGGGCTATTCCATTGACGGGTCACTCTATTTCCGCTGGCCGAAAGGCGTCGCCAAAACAAAGTCGATTATTCTCCCGTCAAAACCGGGGACGAACGGCGTTTCGATCGCCTGCTCGCACATCATCGTGCGGAACGTGACCGCGAAATATGCCGGAAATGATGGATTCAATATTCACGGCGATCGGAAGGGCGTTCGTTTGGAAAATGTGAAGGCGCTCTCCAATGCTGACGAAGGCATCAGCGCTCATGAAGCAACCGAAATGGAGGTCGTCGGCGCCGAGATCGCCTGGAACGGCTCCGCGGCCGGCGGCGTGGCAGATGTCAACGAATCCAACACGATCTATCGGAATTGTGTCGTTCACGACAACGCGGGGGCAGCGTTTTACTTTGCCGGTAAATCACACGAGGTGACGGACACTTTGATTTATCATCAAGAGAAGGATTTTTCGGTAGAGAAAGGGACGGTATTTACTCAATCGGAGGTAAGGTTTCGATGACTCGTTCTCCAAACTCCCCGCCTCGATTTCAATTGCTCATGAACTTTCGTTTTCTGATTCTTTTCATATTTGTCGTTCTGCCCGCCGGTGTTGCCGGGGAATTGCCGTTCGATCCCGCGCAGATCTGCCGGCTCAGTGTCGATAGGATCCCTCGATCGATTGCGATTCGCCAGGGCGCGGATGTTTGGCTCGGATATGATCTGGAAAAGGCGCTTGTTTTCAAAGTCTGGGAAGCGCCCCGGGAAAAGCCCGGATTGATCCTTAGTGACTTTAAAGCCGTTTCCGCCGGAACCCCTTGGTTCGAGGAAGAGACTGGAGACGGTTGGCAAATGAAAGGGGAGGGGGAGGCTGTCCCGCTTACCTCTCGTTATCTTGGTTGCACTCAAAACAAGGGAAGCTTCGAACTCAGGTGGGAGCTGAGTTATCCTGAAGGGACCGTCCAGCTGAGTGAACGCATTCCGATGACTCCGGCGACCGGTAAGAATCGAGCTTATCGTGAATTGCGCGTCGAATCCCTCGCAGGAGAAGTTTCGGTGCTGCTGCCCTCTGCCTACCGGAAGGCATGGGTTTTGACAGGCCCCGAAGGTAAAACGGTTACATCACTTGCCGGCTCGGCATGGCATCAACTTTCTCTACCATGAAGCAAAGCATAGGAAGTTTTATCTTGTTGGTTCTCACCTGCCTCATCCCCGTGAGCGTGGTCTCCGCAGAGCTCGATCTCCCATCGACTGAGATCTTCTCCAAAGGGCCAAACCAGTACACCGACGATGTCCTCGAGATTACGAAAGGACGGGGCGCGACGATCGCTTGGTATCTGCACGCGAAAGAGGAAGAAGAGGTCCGCGTGAGCATCGAGTATTCCTGTTCAGAGCGATTGAACCAGGATTATCAATTGTCGTTCGATGGGAACGATAAATTTTGGAAAGTGCCTCCTACTGCCGGAGAAGCGTTTTCGCGTGCCGAACTGGGCGTTTTCCGGGTCCGGAAAGGATTGCCGATTCTCGTTATGTTGATACCTCCCTCGGGGACAAAATATAAACACCCGATGCGTTTTCGAAAACTGATCGTTGAGAGCGACACTCCGGGGAACCTCACGCGGGTGGAAGCGTTGGCGGAGCCTGCCGCCCCGGCTCCTACGCCCGGATTTGGCTCTAAACTTTTAGAGCTTCACCCAGCCCTCGATGTTTTGGATCTTCGCGACGAGGCGCTCACACTGCGGGTCAGCGGTATGAAAATGAGGAGTGAAAACGAATTAATTTTCACGACCTGGGACGGCGATGTCTACTCACTTGATATCACTGCCATTCCCGAAACAGGGCCGCCACCGTATCGACGCATCGCGCGAGGATTGTCGGAGCCGATGGGCTTAGCGGTTTCGGGTCGCCGCATTTTTGTGACGGAGAAAAATCAAGTCACTGAACTGCTGGATAATGATGGCGACGGCATCTTCGAAACCTACCGCTGTGTTTCGCAAGACTGGGCATGCTCGATGGATTATCACGAATACCTTTTTGGTGCGGTCGTGAAAGAGGATCACCTGTATTTCAGTGCCAGTGTAGGAATGGCGCAGCGCGGGGTCGATAACTATCAGGCACCCCTGCGGGGAAGCGTTATCAAGGTTCATATCGACACCGGAGAAACCGAAATTGTAGCCGGTGGTCTCCGCACTCCGGACGGGATCGGAGAGGCTGCCGATGGAGGGCTACTCGTCACTGATAACCAGGGTGAGTGGTTGCCTGCCAACAAACTCATCCATGTCGAGAAGGGCGGGTTTTATCAATTCCGAAGCACCCCGCCGTGGCATCCTCTCGATGTTCCGAAGGCCACTCCGCCGGCAGTGTGGTTGCCCCAGGGAGAGATTGCGGCCTCACCTACGGAGCCGTTTTTGTTACCCTCCAGTTGGGGGCCATATGCGGGTCACGTTCTCTTTGGCGATGAGAGTTTTGGCGGATTGCAGCGCGCCTTTCTCGAGAAAGTGGACGGTATTACTCAGGGCGCAGTGTTTCGTTTTTCGCAAGGCTTTCAACACCACTTCCATCGTTTTGCTCTTACCTTGGATGGTGAACTCTACGCAGGAGGCATCGCCCGGGGAAAGGATCAGGAATTTATCGATCGCGTGAGTGGCCTCACCCGAATCCGCTATACCGGGAAAGATGTCTTTGAACCGCTCGCGGCGCGTCTCCGAACCAATGGCCTCGAAGTCGAATTCACGGCGCCGCTGGCGGAGGGAGTGGGCTGGAACCCGTCGGGCTATGACGTGACTCAATGGGGCTACCAGGCAACCCAAACCTACGGTGGTCAAAAAATTCGTCACCGTCGCGCCGGAGTGCGATCGGCGACGGTTTCCGCTGATCGGCGACGCGTTTTTCTGGAGTTGGCTGAAATCATCCCGGGCGAAGTTATCCACGTGCATATTTCAAAATCCTTTTCCTCCGAAAGTGGAGCGCCGATCCGGACGGGTGAGTTGTGGTATACCGTCAATCGAATTCCCGCCAATTTACGAGGAGAAGTGAAGGCAGCGCCTTCAAACACTTTTACGGAGACGAAGCCGTTTTTTCGTTACTCGAAAGGAAATCCCGGTCAGGTTCTGTTCCAAACCTACTGCGCCTCCTGTCACAGCCTGAATGGAACGAAACTGGTGGGACCTAGCCTGCTCGGTGTGGCCGGATCTCAACTAAAAGTAAAAGACCCTGCCACTGGCAAAATTCTCAGCATAGAAGCGACCGCTGATTATATTCGCCAGTCGATCCTCGAGCCCAATGCGCTGCTCGCTGACGGTTATCCGGAAAACCTCATGCCGCCGATTGGTGGTATTCTAACGGACACACAAATGGATGCCCTTGTGAACTATATTATTAACGCCTCAACGAATCCTTAATTCGTATCATCTTCCTCTATCGACCAACCTTTCTTATGAAAATCAGGATACTTTTTCTCGCCGCCGCATTCTCAATCCCCCTCTTTGCCAGCGCGCTCGAGCCCGCTGAAGAACGTCTCGGGTTTGTCTCACTCTTTGACGGAAAATCCTTTGAGGGTTGGGAACATGCGGGCAACTGGGTCATCGAGGATGAAGCCTTTTACCGCAACGCCAAAGGAGGCTCCCTCACCTACGCGACCGCCAGCGTTCCCGATGACTTCGAACTGCGATTCGAGTGGAAAGTATCGAAGGGGTGCAACTCCGGCGTCTATTATCGCCCCGGTCAGGTCGAATATCAGATTCTGGACAACGTCGACAGTCCTTACGGCGAAAATGCGCGTCAGGCGGCGGCTTCGATCTTTTTTTGCATGGCACCTAAAAAGGATGCGACGCGATCGGTTGGTGAGTGGAATACGGCGCGCATTCTATGCAAGAACACAGTGATAGAGCACTGGCTCAACGGTGAGCGAGTGCTCTCTTTTGACTACACCGACCCCAAGTGGGCTGAGTATGTCGAGCTACTCGGAATCCGTGGCGGCGATCTTAGGGGGCGTAACGGCAAACTATGGCTACAGGATCACGGACAGGATGTCTGGTTCCGCAACCTTCGCTGGCGAGTCATCCCCGAAGAAGAAGCGATCATTCCTGATCCCGATTTTTCCCCGATGCCGGTGACAGGTCAGGCCCTCGAAAAAGAAGAGGCAAGAGTAACGAAGATGCTGGGAGCAAAAGAGAAAGCCAAAGAGTAGTCAATCATTTTGCTTTCCTGGATACGCCTACCTTCCACTTCCACGAACCTGCCCATCCTCCTCGCCGGGGGCGGATTCAAACACGGCAAGCACCTCGCCTTCGACTACGACGATAACGAGCCGCTCTGTAATCTCCTCCTCACGATGCGGCAACAGATGGGCATCGAGGCGGATGCTTTTGGCAGCAGCACGGGCAGGGCTGCGGGCTTTGAGTCGAAGTGAGAGCGACTTTGAACGCCATGGCAACGAAGGCAATTAAAGAAGTCGTCAGAGGCTCGACTCATATGCCTCAGTCTGGCTAGAGACCGAGCCCGAGGGTGGCGAGTAATTTGGGAAGACCGACCCAGGCAAAAAAGCCGAGAATGATGACGAGGGTAAGTGAGGTCCACCAGCGGTTGCGAAGGGATTTACCGACCCAGGCAGATCGTCCATTGAGGAGGAGTAAAGTGAGCGCGACCATCGGCATGACGAGTGCGCCAAAGACGGCGTAGACTTTCTGAACGATTTGAAAATCGTAGCCGAGACCGAGGAGGGGAACCAGGGCGAGGGCGAGGAGGTAACCTCGGTAGGCCTTTCCCCGGGTGTCGACCTGGTAGGGTTTGAATTGATCAGCGGAGAGCGATTTCTTATTGGCCTGGAGATGCCAGAAATCGGCGAAGAGATAGGGAATCGCCTGCCACACTCCGAGGAGACTGCTGAAGACCGCGGCCCAGGCTCCGGCGAGGAAGAGAATCTCGACCGAGGGATGAGTCTTTTCGCCGATCCGATCGGCGAGGTCGACGATGAGAGTGGCCCCTTTGCCGCTGAGTTGAAGGCCATCGGAAAGAATCACCATGGCAATGCCAAAGAGGGCCATCAGGAAATAGGCGATCCCGATATCCCAGCGACAGATACGAAGGTCTTCGGGGCCGGACCGGTGTTTCTCGCGAATCCAGTAACCGTAGCAAAGAACGGTCAAGGTTCCGCCGACTCCCCCCATGAGAGCGAGGGTCCATGCGACTCCTTCCGGGTGGTCGGGAATCTTCGGGACGGTCAGGCCGCGGAGAACCGCTCCCCAATCCGTTCCCACAAAAACGCCGGTCGCGAGAACGATGACGATCATGACTGAGACGAGCACGGCCATGGTTTTTTCAAGAAAGCGGAAGGTCCCAATCCAGACGAGAGCGAGCCCGATAAGGGAATGGAGTATTCCGAAAACAATCTTCGCAGTTGCGGCCTCTTCAAAAATCGGAAAAAGGGCATGAGTGGCCACCCCGCAGGCTCCGATCAGTGCCGTTCCAACGACGAAGGACCAGAGGAGCAGGTAGACAAGAAATCCCCACCGGATCGCGGGGCCAAGTCGGAGCACCGCGCCCTCGAGTAGAGTCGTTTCCGTGGCGAGCTGCCAGCGGGCAAGCCCCTCGGTGATGACATATTTAAAGAGTGCTCCGAGCACAATCGCCCATAGCACCGCGACACCGAGATTCATTCCTGCGAAGGCACCCCCGGCGAGATCACCCGCCCCCACGCCGGTCGCAGCAAGCATCAGTCCGGGACCGATGAAGGCGAGGAGGGGAAGTCGAGCGCCGGAGGAATTGCGGGTCATATGGGGGGAAGTTTGTCATTAAAAAGAACCGTGGCAAGACAGGATCGGGTCCCGCTTCAAGGTATCAACTAGGCCAAAGTAGTTTGATCGCCATGAGAAAAAGAGCGACATAGAGCGCGTTGCGGATCCAGTTTTCACCCTTGAGCACACTGAGCTGCGAGCCAAGCCATCCCCCAATGGAATTCCCGACCGCGAGAGCGAGCCCCGGGATCCACAAGACCTGACCTCTTGCCGCGAAGATGATCAAGGCGGCGGAAGTGAAAAATCCCACGATAAAGACTTTGTGCATATTCACCCGCACGAGATCGAGTCCGAGGACGCGATGCAGCGCTGCCATGAGTAGAAAACCGACTCCGGCCTGAATAAAGCCTCCGTAGAATCCAACCGCAACCATCGCGAGATGTCCGAGAATGAGCTGGCGCCGGGAAGGCCCTCCGCTCTCCGTTTTTTCAGTTTCGCCTTTATCCCCTGAGCCTTTTCTCACCTCTTGAAAACGTTGCAGAGTCATAAAGAGAAGCACCCCGATAAGAACGGCGCCGAGGACCCGATTAAAAAGTTCTCCTCGAACCATCGTCCCAAGGAGAGCGCCGCAAATGCCACCCGGCAGCGCCGCGAGGGCGAGTGAGAAACTCAGTTTCATGTCGGAGAAACCGAGCGATCGGAAGCCCCCCACCGCAGTCACATTCTGGGCGAGGATCGCAACGCGGTTAGTACCGTTCGCGACCGCTCCGTCGAGACCGAGAAAAACCATCGCAGGCAGGGTGAGAAGCGATCCCCCACCGGCGAGAACGTTGAGTGTGCCCGCGATGACTCCCAGCACGGCGAGAAGAAGGTAGTGCCACAATTCCATGAGTAGAGCATCCTACCCGCATTTGGTGAATGTGCTGGTCGGAACCGAAGGAATTCACGATTCGGTCGGCCGCGAGAAAGGGGGCCTCCTCACCGATATCTTCGCGACAATTTCCTGATACGGAAAATTCACAGGGGCAAAAATCCACCAATTCACAGAGGTAGGTTAGAATGGCACTGCACGAAGCCGAAGTGTCTCCGCTTCGGCTTCGTCGTGTCGAGAGGACGCGTGCGGGAAAGATGAGAAAAAGAATCCACTCGCCGCGATAAGAGCTTGGAGGGATTGGACCGATCCGCTACGATTTGAGAAGCGATGAGCATCGGATCTCCCTTCCTCAATTCTTCACCACGATCGTTTCAGCGATCCTGCCCGTTTCTCGCGCCGCGTCTTCTTATCGCGAGGATCGTAGTCATTGCTCTACGATTCATCCATTCTCATCTCGCCGCCCTCGGCATCGTAGTGATCCCTCGAAAGGGGAGGGCAGTGCACTTGGCAGGGTTAGGTCGAAAAAGGAGGGGCGCAAGAGCTGCCTTCCAAGACTACGACGTCAGGAAATGGTCAACCGAAGCGCGTGAGCCAAAATGCCGCAGCCGCAGTGAAATGAAGGGCGAAGAAGAGTGCGCCGTCGCGAAGAGAGGGCGAAGTCGAAAGGCATCCCACGAATCCTGCCACTACGATCCCACTGCGTGCCCCCTCCCCGAAAAGAGTCGTGAGGGTGGTTGTTATTACGGCTTCAGGTATTACATGCCCGAGCAGGGCAGGTGGGCGTCGAGGGATCCTATTGGGGAAAGAGGTGGGATTAATTTATATGGGTTCGTGGGGAATGATGGGGTTGGGAAGGTTGATTATTTGGGCCGTGAGGAGAATGACTGCTGCCCAGACAAAGTTGAAAGGATGGTTGATCGGAAAGGATCTTTCAACGCAAAGAAGGCTGCTGACATTGCCAAAGCAAATCCTGAAGTTCTCAATCTTGGCGGATTCCGTTACGAAGAGTACGTTGAGTACTGTGGGCTTATTTGCTTCAAATGTAATACAGCGTCTGGAGAGCCTCAAGTTCGAGCTACCTCTCCACACAAGGGGGTAGTGCCGACTGCACAAACGCTGAATGGC
>Ga0222668_1001363_pt1 | contig 11224 bp, 7 predicted proteins | sample AntAcemetagen728_FD_179823 | JGI IMG/M metagenome (GOLD analysis project Ga0222668, IMG submission 179823) | Saline water microbial communities from Ace Lake, Antarctica - #728 | ecosystem: Environmental > Aquatic > Non-marine Saline and Alkaline > Saline | place: Antarctica: Ace Lake | collected... | reverse complement strand
TCTTCGGCAATGGCTCTCAAATTGTCAGGCTTTGGCAGCCAGTTCACGCGTTGTGCGGCAAAGTGTTCATTCTTTAATAGCTGGTGGGGGTGGTTTTCTAATACTTCGCTCAGATCGTCAGGATTATTTTTGCTGCAGAGCGCTAATATAAATCCGCGTTGCTGTAATGAAAGCAGCCGCTTCTGGAAATCCACAAAGGCGCGCCCCGGATAATCCGGGCCGAGCGCGATACCATCAATGCCGTCTTCGCCGATAACGCCGCCCCAAAGCGTATTGTCAGCGTCTACCACGATAACCTTGGCCCTAGTCTGCTTGATGGCGGCAGTGATAGTGGTAACCGCGTTCGACACCGCTAAAGCACCCAAAGGAGAGAAGGGAAATACTGTCGAGTACCAGAGGCGAGCGTCGAAGAAGTTGTCGCGACCGTGGCGCATCAGTAGCTGATCCAGATCCAGATAACTGACGCCCCTGAAATCCGCTCTGAGATACCCAGCCACGTTGGTTTTGATCTGGCTCCACCAATGATTCTCCGATTGTTCGGCCATATCGTCATACAGGCCTAGCCCTGGCGATGACATGCTCGGTAGAACGGTGACAATGATGTGTCCGGGAATATTGTCCCGGAACCGGTGAACAATGGCCTTTAGTACGCTCTCAGCCTTGTCTTGTATTGCCGGTTTATCAGTGCCCTTGATGGAGGCTTTTGGAATTTGAAATGCCGGATGCAGGTCTTCCAATGTAAGCAATAGCAAGGTGATGTCAGGCGTATGTTTGAACAGCCCGGATTGCCTGCTGGCTTCCTGTACGGTGGTGCCGTAAGGGGCATGGTAGATGTCGAGGTTGAGTTGATTCAGCGCGGCGCCAAAGTGTAGCCACGGGTCCAGTAGTTCACTCGTATAGGTGTGCACGACGCCAAGGCGAATGGGTGTCGCCGGCGCATCCAGCGTTTCCAGGTGCTGTCTCAATTTGCTGGCCTGTTGCAGTGTGGGTGCCATGGAGCGCACTGCCATGAGACTCTTGATCTCTTGGGCAGACTGCATTGCAAGCAGGTTGTTACACTGGTCTTCTGATAGTTTCATAATAAATCAGTGATAAATCGCAGAGTCGTCTTTATGAGTGGTTTATTGACACTAACAGAGCTTACACCGGCGCCCACAAACGTGTTGGCAACCCTTTCGAGAGTGTGAAATGACTCGCAAAATAAAGGTTATCAGTCAGCACGCCTATTTCATTCTAGCATAGTCTTTCACGCTGGAATCCGTGAAGGTACACTTAACGTCCGGGACATTGTCTCTCTATTTTGATGCGGTAAGGTTTCTGGCAGCGTTGCTGGTTGTTTTTATCATGCCAACTCGATTGACCCGCTGAGCATAACCTTTACCAGTCTTGGTCATGACGCTGTGGTTATATTTTTCGTCTTGTCCGGCTTTGTCATTGCCTAGGTTGCGGACACGTGCGAGCAGAGTTTTCGTGAGTTTCTGGTCGCCCGGCGCAGCTGCGCCTCATTCTTTCGGTGGTGGATGGTTGCTGGTATGTGCACCTAAATCTCTGGCAGGTTGGGTGGGCTTGCCGCAAGCAGTTGATGGCCTCCAATTGGCATCTGCAGTTACCGTTCAGCCGCCAGTTCATCACAGACTACTATTTGGAGTGGTTCTGGTGCTGCATTTGTAGGGCCGCGGATTGAAATCGCCAGAGGCGCGCGCAAATTCTATGGCTTGCGCTGGTGTAATTGAGAAGCTGCCCAAGCTTCTCATGCTAGTACGTGCTGTCGTTCATTACCCGAGTATCCCCGCTATGGGAGTTTACTTGGCCGACGGAACGTTGTCTCACGCGGATTATCACGTGCTTACCGTGCAGAGCTAACTGGATCTGTGCGAGACTAGTTGTCTAGTTGTCTAGTTCTCTAGTCGTTTAGGCGCAGCACAGATAAACTTAACGGCACATAGAGGTGGTGCTGTCAGTACTGCGTTATCAGAAAAGTGAGAGTCAGGCGAGCTTCCCGAACTAGACTATTATGGTGAGGTGTGTTTTAACTAAGGCTTCTCAGAATCGCAAAAAAAGGTATCGTATGAAAGTAAAGTCAGCCGTGTCGGCCGCAGTATTGTTTTTTTTTTCTGTGGCCAGTCTTGCCGCCACCGTCGAGTATCAACATCCGGATGTGACCATCGTGGCTGTAGATGAGTCACTCGATTCTGTGCTGAAGTCTCTCGGCAAAGAGATGAACCTGACGGTTACCACGCCGATAGGTGTCAATCCGGTGATTAATGTTGACATCCAGAATCAACCCATCAAACGAGCCTTTAAAAACTTGTTGGGTGAGTTGAGCTATTCACTGGTGTGGACCGACGATGGCGAGCGATTGACTGGCCTGATCATACTGGCAGGCGACGGCGAGGATGCCCAGATCGGGCTGCCCGAAAAGCAATCGCCTAAAACAAGCAATACTCCGGCCGCCTACATTCCTGACTCTAGTGCCAGTCCTCAGCCGGCAGCTTCTTTCGCGCCTGCTCGCAATGATGATCCCGAGATGGCAGAACGCGAGTCTGTAATGGCGCTCGAGCGAGAGGAGCAGGAAGCTCGCATGGCTGAGGAGCGAGCAGAGCAGGAAGCCGAGATGGAACAACGGCGGCAGGAAGACAAAATTGTGCAAAAAGAAAGGATGGTCGAGGAAAGGGCACGGCGGGAAGCGGAGATGTCGGCGCTGGCAGAGTCGTTGGGATATCCTCCCCTGTCGAAATAGAAGACAGTTTACCGGGCCAGGAGGAACGAATATTGCCGCAAAGATCTTCGTCTACGGAACTAAAGGCCCCGCAATTTTCTTTGGACCACCAACTGTTGTTGGACGTTCTCAATGACGTCGAGAATGTATTACTGATACAAGATCTTGACGGTGTTTGCATGGGACTTGTGCGTGATCCATTAACCCGCTCGCTGTCTGCCTGTTATATAGAAGCTGCTAAAAAGATGGCGGGACATTTTTATGTGCTCAGCAACGGAGAGCACATTGGCAAACGCGGTGTGAACCGATTGGTAGATCAAGCATTGGGCTCTGCGGTGCTAGCGCAAGAAAAGGGGATGTATTTACCCGGTCTAGGCGGTGGTGGTGTGCAGTGGCAAGACGCTTATGGGCAGGTGTCGCTTGCTGGGGTGTCAGCAGCAGAATTAGAGTTTCTGAAGTCAGTACCGGAAAAATTTCGAAACGCACTTGGGAAGTTACTATCAAACAAGCCATTTTCATTGGATAGCAATGCCATAGAGCATCTACTGGAAGTGATTGTGTTGGATAACCAAGTTTCGCCTACGATTAACGTTAATAGCGTCTCAGCGTTGATGGGCGAAGAATGGGAAGCGCACCTCGATTTGCAGCAAGCTGTAAAGATGATACTGGAGGATGTAATGGCTCAGGCTGCCAGCGCAGCACTGATGGGATCCTTTTTTATTCATTATGCGCCTAATCTTGGATCGAGCTCACAAGGCGAGCGGGTGAAATGGGCGACCCAAACAGATCCAGGAACAACTGATTTTCAGTTTATGCTCAGAGGCGCTACTAAAGAAGTGGGTGTGTTGGTCATACTCAACCGTTACTACTACCAACTCACCGGTGAGTACCCGCTGGGAGCACGCTTTAATGCCCGCCAAGCCCCCAGGGATCATGACGCGCTAGTGGCACTAGTATGCAATCATTTTGACCCCGCGCTGATGCCTTGTATCGTTGGCATTGGCGACACCATTACGTCACAGCCCAATCCTGGATCTAGTGGCGGTTGCCTTCGAGGCGGAAGTGATCGTGATTTTTTAACTTTAATACAGGCGCTGGGACGTCGTTTTCGCCTGAACAGACGCTCGGATATTGAGTCAGGTGTTGGGTCAGATATTGAGTTAGATATTGAGTTAGACAGTGCAGTGATATTCATAGACAGTAGTGGCGGAGAGCTAAATCGGCCAGCCATCGATGTAAAAAAACTGGAATACTCATCAGAGCCTTGGTCATCTGTTCACGGCATCAGTGATCCCGACGATCCCTTGCAAGTGAATTTTGTCTTTGCCGGAGGGCATCAGCAGTACGTTGAATTCTTCTGTAAACTAGCGTCGCGTTTTAGCTAACCGTGCCCGCATAAGAGCGCGCCTACAGGGAGAGCTTGCCTTTCTTTATGGGTGCGTATCCACGGCGTTTGCTGAAAAGTCTAACTCTGTTTGACACCGGTTTAGCAGATTAAGGCGGCGCCATTCAATACGGAATATCTATACGGATTACAAATGATTACTTTTACTACGACGGAAATTAACTCACATCTATCGTTTTTTCACTGAGACTATCGGTATCCCAGTAAGTAATCGTCGAGGTGTTAAAGTTAAGGTCGACAAACAAATTACAATAGAAATCACCGTGTCGCCAGGCCATTGATAAGCTGGAGTCATTAGAATAATTCAGTTCGAAACGTCCATCAAACGCAGGATAGCGACACCTGAAGCGCATCAACTTTAGTAACCGTTGCACCACAGGCTTCTGCACCGCGTCGTCAATTTCTTCCAAGCTGTAGAAGTGTCGATTGATATCACGTAGCTCGCCAGTCTGGTTCATCAATTCTTCGTCATTACACCCAGCCAAAAGGCCAACGTAATAAACCTGAGGGATGCCAGGTGCAAAAAACTGTATGGCGCGGGCGGCGATGTATGCATCATCGTTTTGCATCAGGGCATCATAGAACGTGCAGGTCAATTGATAGATTGCACCCACACTATGGATGCTGACTGCGCAACGTCGCAGGATAGGGTCAGCGCTGCGTTCGTTAATATTATCAATTAAGGTCTGTATTCTGTCATCGGGAAGAACACCTTCGGCATCGGGAATGCAAATGCCGTCATGGGTATCCAATACGGTCACCATATTACGAGGGCACATACGCAGCCAGTTCTTCAGGTAGACACTGTTTGCATCCAATAGGGAGTACAGTAATAACGGCGGAAGAGCAAAGCCATAGGGTCGCATGTTACGGCGGCTAATGGCGTACTGGTAACTAGTATGGTCGTGGACTTCAGGTAGACACTCCGCTCCATGTTTCAGTGCCATTTGATTGATTCTATCGAGAGAGCGATAGACCTGCGGCTCCACTAAAAAACAGCTGGTGCCTATTTTTTTGGTGGTATACCCGAAGGCATCGAGGCGTAGCAGCTTGACACCGTGAGTCGTTAACTCCTGGATATAACCTTCCAGTAACTCAAATGTAAGGTCTGCCTCATAGTTTAGATCAATTTGTTTTTCGGTAAATGTGCACCAAACCTTACCCCTTTCACCGTTCTTGAAGGTAACCTCGCGAAAGGGTTCTTTCTCTTTGCGGATATGGATTTTTGCCAGATCATCGGGACTGATCTCGCCGAATTGGTCGACATCGACAAACAGTTCGGCATATTTTGAGTCAAACCCTTTTTCGAGAAAATCTTTAAACTCTTCAGACTCATCAGAAATATGATTAACTGTGAGGTCGGCACATAAATCATATTTCTTCGCAATCCGTTCAATATCATCCCAGGTGCCAAACGCCGGGTCGACCTCCTTGTGGGTTAACGGAGAGAAACCACTATCTGCGTTAGACGGATAGAAAGGCAGAATGTGCACTCCTCCCACGGCGTCGGAGAAATGTGCTTCCAGCACATCATAAAGATCTGACAAATTGCTTCCCAGACGATTGGGATAGCAAATCAGCTGAATAGTATTGCGAAGCATCATCGCTCCTCCCACTATGTCCGTTACTGAGAGTGAAGATTACGAATAAGATCGTGGTAAAATTATCATTCGCGCGGCTAGAGTCCAATTGAGTCATGCGTTATTAAGCCACCTGCGTTGCACTGCCGTTTTGTCGGTTCGTAATCGATTTTACCTTGCTGTGGTTATTGCCAGTGTATTGTTTCACCGAATCTAGGAAATCTTTCGCCCAGAAGTCAATGTCGTAATGACAAACATCATCAAAAGCTTCAAACAAACGGCTTTTCGCCTCTGAAGCACTCATTGACAATGCAAAGTAACACATTGCTGTCAGATTCTGTGGATCGTGCGGATTAGTCAATACCGCGCCGTGGAGTTCCGCCGCTGCACCGGCAAATTCAGATAATACCAATACTCCGCTGCCTTTAGTTAAACCCTGTGTGGCCACGTACTCTTTCGCAACGAGGTTGAGGCCATCACGTAAAGGTGTAATCCACATTACATCGGCCATTGCGTAGTAGGTCACTAAATCTTCGAACGGTACTGCTCTTAGGAAGAACTGTACTGGTGTCCACCCTACCCTGGCGAAATGTCCGTTAATGCGCCCCACGGTTTGTTCGATTTGAACCCCTAATTCATCGTAGATAGTCATACCTTTAGCGGCAGGTACACAGACTACGATTAAGGTAACTTTCTTGACGAGTTCAGGATGTTCATTGAGTAAGCGTTCATAGGCTTCCAGTTTTTCTATAATGCCTTTAGTGAAATCGAGACGTTCCACTGACAGTATCAGGCGTTTGCCTGACAATTCATGACGCAGTTCGTCCATTTTATGTTGTGCGGCAGGGTCTGCCAACACCCGCTCCACCCTCTTCAAATCCAGCCCCACTGGATGCGCGCCCAATCCAATGAGGCGATCATTTACTTTGATTTTAGTGGTCATCTCGTCAAGTCCCACAGCACAGCCGTAAGTAAAAAAGCGCGGAGCACAGTTCATGGTATCAATCACTTCAATTGGCATCACACCACGAGCAACATCGACGAAGTTTTCCGCTTGGCGAGGAATATGGAAGCCAATGTAATCGCATTGCAACAAGCTGCCGACAATGTCGCGCCTCCAAGGCACCACATTAAAAACATCGGCTGAGGGAAAATAGGTGTGATGAAAAAAGGCAATAGTGACATCAGGACGTAGCTCTCGAAGAAACGCAGGAACCATCCACAAATTGTAATCATGAATCCAAACTGTCGCGTTTTCCGCAGCCTCTTCAGCGGTGCGCTCGGCAAAAAGTTTATTCACCTTTAAGTACACTTGCCAATGATCTTCCCGAAAGCAGGCGCGTTCCCAGAACGTATGTAGCATTGGCCAGAATGCTTCTTTGGAAAACTTTTTATAGAATATATCTACATCCTCTGCCGACAGTGCGACTCTGGCGGCGACCAGGTTCTGATAGTTTTCTGTATCGACGTCAGTGTGAACCTCGAATTCTCCCATGTCGGGGTTGTGCTGAGACCACGCCACCCAGGAACCGGCACGACCATCGGCAAAAAAGCTTAATAAAGTGGGGATAATGCCATTGGGCGACTTGGGCTGGTGGCGGGTGATTTTGCCGTTTTCAATGATCTCGTCGTAAGGTAACCGGTGATAAACGATGACCAGGTCTGATTTGCCTAAGGTGTAGGCTTGTCCTGAATTTTCCACAATACCTGCCGGGCCCAGGTAACCGAAAAAGCTGATGGCACTGAGAATGCCGCCACATCCGAGTTCCGCAGCATGATAGACGTTGTTTATATTTTTTGTTTCTTCTAGCAACTGAAATTCGGATTCGCCCACGCAAACACCATTGAAACCTTGTTGATACATGGATAAATCGTTGAACGAATCGGCGGCGACCAATACACTATCGGGATCCGCGCCTAGATGTTCAACCAGCATCTTTAGCGTGCCGCCTTTGCTGACGCCTAGTGGGAGCACATCGAGATAACGGTCAGAGGAATAGCTCAGTTCACAGCCCAGTTGTTCAATGATTTTGACTACTTCTTCAGTCACTGCATCGGATTCGCAGTAATAGGAACAACGGCGTTTTTGCGGAACTTCCTGGCGTTGAACATTTGTAAGATGTGCCAATGCTTCTTCGATAACATGCTCGCCAGGCCAATTTCTGTCAATTTCGCCTTGCAACTCGTATAGCGGTTGCAATGTTTCGCCATCAACGATCGTGCAACCGATGTCACAAATTATATATTTAGGCTGGGGGATTGTAGGGTCCGATAGCAGAGGTATGACTGATTCAAGGCCTCGGCCAGTAACAAATACAAGGTCGATGTCAGGATGTGAAGAGATTAACTGGTAGAGCGTGGTGCGATCATCTGAGCTGCCAGCAAGAAAGGTGCCGTCGAGATCGGTTGCTAAAAGCATTAAATACTCCCGTGCTGTTTGTTTAGTGATAGCGGCGAGTCTAAAAGCCCATTTTATAGGCAATTGCACAGTATACGGGGAATAGGGGTGCGGTTGGGCAGCCAATGCGAGAAACATGCTGCCGGTAATTCAAGCTCCGGCGCACTCTATGCGCGCAGCCTTGCAAATCCGGCTGTAATGCGGGGAGCGATCCCTTGGATCGAGCGCAATTTGGCGGGCGAATGCTCTGAAATGCGCATTTTGCTTTTGCAGCAGTGAAGCTGAGTATGAAAGAAATATACTATGGAGAAAGTGGTACCGGAGGCCGGACTTGAACCGGCACACTATTTCTAGCATCGGATTTTGAATCCGTTTTTATGCCATATTCTAAGTAATTGATATTTTTGAAAATTCCGCCAAAAAATACTATAAGTAGTTGATATAAAACAATATAAATTCATTAACTCGGCTTAACTACGCTAACTTGAATTAGCTACCATTACCGCCAAAATGTGCATATAATGTGCATGGGAATCCCATCGGATTTTTAAAGACAGCCCACGGAGGTGCGACAACACCCCCGGGGACTTAACCATGACACCTATGAGGAGGCGACGATGGCTACCAAGAAGCATATCGATTATTCCCGACCTTTCAAGTTTACAAAGACCGCACTTGACGAAATCCCTAGCGGCGAATCGGTCGCGTATTTTTATGACACCAAAATCCCCCAGCTAGGTGTGGCCCGGCAGCTATCCGGCAAGCTGACCTTCCACGTCAGAACGACGGTTGAAGGCAAAACCAGCCGTATCGGAATCGAGAACGGTAGGCATCCCGGCATGGCGGTTGAGACGGCGCAGGAAAAAGCCCTAGCGATCCTTCACGACACGACGAAGGGTATTAACAGGGTCGCGCAGAGGCGTACACAGAGAGTCAGGAAGGCGGTCACAGAGCAGACTGTAGGCGAAGCTGTCGAAACCTATCTGGACGAAAAGCGTACCGGCAAGCAAAAGCTAGGACTGAAGGAAAGGACGAAAAAGGATTATCGCTACGACATTGAACAACTGCTAGGGAAGGATCGTTATAACGGTTCGCTAGTGGAGGTGACAGAGGACGTTCTCGCCAAATGCGTTCGCAAGATGGAAAGCCGCAGTAAGGCTAAAGCCGCCGGTGGTTGCCGGGCACTTTCCGCCGTGTGGAACTGGACACGAAAACAGAGAAAGAACAGGGGATTGATCCCCGAAAATCCTGCTGTGCTCTACGCCGATTCTATCGACGGGCTTTATGTCCCGGAAAAGAAAACCAACTACCTGAAGGAAGCCTACCTCTGCGAGTGGTTCGACGCGGTTGAGGCTATCGATGATGTGCAAGTCAGTGAGTTTTTCCTATTTCTATTGCTGTCTGGTGTGCGCCTGAATGAGGCGGGCGATCTGCAATGGCAGCAGGTAAATTTCAAAACCGACACATACACATTGCCAGACCCCAAGAACCGCAAGTCTGTGGAGTTTCCGCTACCGCGCTCCCTTCGAGACCGGCTCTATAGTCGCCGCCAAAAGGATGGCGCCGTGTTTACCGTCCCTAATGGCGGCAGGACATATCGCGCCAGCATAGCGAAGGCCATCGACTTTGAATGGACGAACCACGACCTCCGCCGCACGTTTGCCACCTACGGTACGAAGGTGTGCGACCTGGTGAAGGTGAAGCTGCTAATGAACCACCTGCTATCTAAAGATGTAACGATGGGATATGTGCAGCGGGAGGGGCTAGACCTTGCGGTTGACTTGCGGAGAATCGAGTCTGAAATCCTCCGCCTCGGCGGTCGCCCGATTGATAACGTGGTGAAACTGGCGGCTGTGCGATGAGATCGAAAAGCCACTACCGCATTTTTGCCTATCTAAAAAGCGTCGCAGACCGGGCGTTTTTTGAGAAGGACGATTCCTATGCTCACCTACGAGAATTTATAGAGCTGAAGCTCCCTAGTGAAATTACTGACATCGAGGAATTTAAGCAGGGCGCTGTGCGTTTCCAGCTTCAAGCGGTTGCGGTAGCTGCAAGTGCTGCCATGCGCGTGGATTGTCTGCCGACGACCAAACCGGGCAGGGTAACAGCAAAAGTTGAAACCCTGGAAAGAATGCTTGATGACCGTGATGTGTGGATCGTGCTTGCCACGAATATGGGAATGCAAGAGGCGAGCGATACGATTGGTAAATTGAAACGCGGGATGCGTGATACAAAGCGCCCGCGAAAACTAACTGCAGTGGACATCGGGCACCAGGTAGCAGATATTTTGCGCACCGCCGGTCTTCCCATTAATGCATCCGAAACTGGACTTCTGGCCAGAACACTCGCGTGCATCCGTGATGCAAGCGGCTTCCCTACAAACGCCAGAGAAACCCCCAGCAAACTGAAAATGTAACTCCTCCTGCACTTGGGACAGGGTGTGTCCCAATCGCGGGATGAATGCTCCTGCTTGATTGTTAACCTTTTTCAGCTTTATATAATAAGGGCTTGCTCATTTTCACCGGAGTTAGCCCATGACAACCAAAGCACACCTCGAAGCACTTTCAGATCAGGATTTTCTCGCCGACCTAATCGACGATGACGAACTGGCGGCAATTCTGCACGTCCAAAAACAGAGCATCGCTGTGATGCGATGTCGCGGCAAACTTCCGATACCCACCTACAAGCGAGGCAGAAAAACTCTGTCGAGTCGCGCTGGTGCGGTTGCGCTCGTGAGAGCGAGTTTTCGCGAATACCAGGCATAAAAAAACGCCGCGAGTTTTACGGCTGCGCGGCGCTAAGAATTCACCATTTCAGAAATGGCAAAGCAATGATACCACAAAAAACGCAGCGAGCACCGCCAGAATTCAGACTGTTTTCCCGGCTTGTAGCGGGGGGCGCAACGTGAGTGACACAGAGGAGGTTGCGGCATTGATCGCGGAAGCCGAGGCCGCCATCGCGGAAGATGATGCCATGCTGAAGTCGGTATTGAAACAAAACGCCGCCGCATTCAGGTGGCCGCACCCAGAAGATTGGATGTCGGATTATGAACTTGGCGACGCGGAGGTAGCAGAAATGCTGGACGCAAAATTTATTGTTTCGGGGTTAATCATATCCTCGCA
>Ga0222668_1001356_pt1 | contig 11252 bp, 8 predicted proteins | sample AntAcemetagen728_FD_179823 | JGI IMG/M metagenome (GOLD analysis project Ga0222668, IMG submission 179823) | Saline water microbial communities from Ace Lake, Antarctica - #728 | ecosystem: Environmental > Aquatic > Non-marine Saline and Alkaline > Saline | place: Antarctica: Ace Lake | collected... | reverse complement strand
ACGCGACCTCCCCGATTCCGCTTTTTGGCGAGGGCAGGCATTGGCAGGACTGGGGAGATTCGCGGAAGCTGCAGATACACTCCGCGCGGTAGCGGCTGACCCTTCCAACAGATTTTCCCATGAGGCAGCACTTACCGCAGCGAGCCTGCAACTTTCCCTGTCCCTGCCCGAAAGCGCGTTGAAAACTCTCGCCCTGATTGAACGCTCTGCCGACCCAACCCAGCGCACACTCTCCGTATTGCGCCGAATGGAAATACTCATCGACTTGGGTCGCGCAGAGGATGCGCGGAACCTCTCGCCTGAGCCTGAATCAATATCAGAGGACCTGCGACCCACCTTCAGTTTTCTTGATGCCAAGCTTGCACTAGCCGAAGGAAACGCCACAGAGGCGGAAGCCCTGTTCTCCAGTCTCCTCACAGACCCGCAGGGCCAAACGATTTCGCACTACAATCATGCAGCTCTGGGTAAAGCTGATGCATTGGCCGCTCAGGGAAAGGAAGATGCGGCTACCGAGTTTTTACTCACCTTTATCCAGGGGCACCCGGATACACCCATGCTCGATCCGATGTTCGGGAGAATCATCAAATGGTTTCCAGAAGAAATCATTGCGGCAGATCATCCCACTCTCCTGCGGTTGAACGAATGGATTCCGCAAACACCTCCGTTTTCAAACCGGCTGATCAACATCCGCGCAGACTCAGCTGCGGCAGCATGGCCGATTAAATCTCCGGAAATCAGCGACCTCGGTGTTTTCGCCCTCTATGCCCGCGCGCTCGGACTTCAACGTATCGATAGCCAGATAGCAAAGGACGAAGCGCGCTTATTGCTTCAGAGAATCCGTCTCCTGGCATCGAATCACTTCCTGGCACCGAGAGCACTTCTCGTTTTAGCGAAATCGAGATTGGCGGACGGCGAAGCGGATCAGGCATTCACGCTTTTCGACACTCTCCGCCAGACAGCCAATTCACCCCTGATAAGTGGAGAGGCTGCATTCATGGATGCGCAAATTGCCTTCGACAAGGGAAAAACGGAACTCGCCGCTTCTCTGTTCGAAGAAGCTGCGACCCGCCTCAGCGGAGAAAACCGCGATACCGCGTTGCTCAACTCTGCCCTAGCCCAGTTAAGTGAGAATCCCTCCCAAACTCTACTGATCAAAACAGATGACCCGGATACAAGGAGCCGACTCACCACCGAACTCGCTCTAGAAAAAGCTCTTGTAAACCCGGATCCAGCCGAATCAAGAATCGCCCTCGATAATTTTCTCACGAAGAACCCCGAGCATTCACGCGCGGTGGAAGCACGACTTGCTATCGTCGAGGCAGCTCTTTCCTCCAACCCGCCGGATCTCCTGCAGGCAAAAGCGCAATTGGATACACTCAAAGCCTCGGAAAAACCACTCCCCACGGACCAAGCACCTCGCCTCGCGATCGCGGAGCTCCGCCTACTAGCCGCACAGGACGAAATAGAACCGACTGTGGCCTTGGCAAAAGAAATCACCACCCTGTTTCCAGACACTTCGTATGCATCCGATGCGCGACTGATCATGGGGAACTCCCTTTTCCGATCGGGAAACTACAACGAAGCCAGACTGGTTCTGGAGAAACTGGCCTCCGCCAACGAGGGCACACAGCGATCTCAAGCAGCGTTACTCCTGGCTGCCCGTTCAGCAGCTCTCGGTGCGACTGCCCAATCGCGTGAGGAGTCTCTCGCGCTCTTTGATAGAACCATCGCCATCGACGGCCCCCTGCGTGCACTTGCCATCCTTGAGAAGGCGAGGCTGAACATTGACCTGAATCGTCTTTCTGTCGCCGTCGATTCCCTTTCCGAAGCATACCAGTCCGCCGCCCCGGATGATCCGTCCCGTCTCCCCACGGGACTACTACTCGCTGAAGCAATTTATGCACAGGGAGACTCCGATCCGGAGAACCTCGTAAGAGCTTTGAAAATTTACGATGAACTCATCGCCCTAACCGCGAACAACCCAGCACAATATTTCCGGCTCAATTACCTCCGCGGCTTGGCTCTCGAAAAAATTCCCAACCCTGAAAAACCCGGAGAAACCCGCGTGGGAGACGCATTATCGGCATATTTTTCCGTCCTGGACCGTCCGGTTGATCCAGCACCTCCGGAATGGGAATGGTTCGAGCGCAGTGGATTTCGTGCACTGTCACTCCTCGAAAACGCATCCCGCTGGAATGCGGCCGTTTCCATCGCTGAAAAAATCGCTTCCTTCCAGGGGCCGAGGGCCGAGGAAGCCGCGACCCGGGCCAGACAAATCCGCCTGAAACATCATATCTGGGAGGACTGATAAGCCCCACTATCGATCCCAATTCGTTTCTTAACCAAAAACTCGACAGTTTCACCCGAACTCGACAACCTCCCCACGCCTCATGTCGAAACTTCCGCGCTGGTTGCTACCTCTTTTCCTGATTCTTGCCTGCGCGGCGCTCACCGCCATTTTATTTCCTCTGGAACAAGCGACGGTTGCAGAACATCTTGAGGGGTTTCCCGATTCGGATGTATTCGCAAATCAATTGCGTCCATACATACTGGCCTTTTTGTGTTTCATGCCTGCGATTGCCGGAGTGGCATACAGTCTCAGCTCCACCTTCGACCGCTATCTCTCACGACAGTTTCTCAGCATATTCGGAATATGCCTCGGTGCGCTGTTCACTCTCTGGATGTTGCTCGATCTCAGCGACAACCTCGGTGATTTCTCGGGAAGCAAAAATATGGCGAAATCGGTCGTCTGGTTCTATGTGTTCCGCGCACCTGCGATTCTTCTCGTGCTCCTGCCTTATTCCCTGCTTCTGGCCAATATCTACTGCCTTGGAAAACTTTCGAAGAGCAACGAAATCATCGCGATGGTCCAAAGTGGAACGGGAATCGTGCGGGTCTCGGCTCCTCTCGTTTTCGCTGGCCTCTGGTGTAGCGTGTTATTGCTGGGTTTGAACTACCATTGGGCTCCTCACGCCGAAGGCAAGCGCGATGCCATGGTTGCCCTCGCCCAGGGAAGACCGCTTCTCGAAGCGAAAAACGTGCTGTATCGCGATCCGGCATCACAGCGTCTTTGGATGGTCAGTGGTTTCCCTGAGAATTTCCAGAAAGGAGAACCTCTGCAGAATATCGAAATCACAACTTTACGCCCGGACCAGACTATCAAGACGCGGATGACATCCCCGCTTGCGAGCTACAATAGAACCACTCGGGAATGGACCTTCGAGAACCCCTTGATCGGTCGTTTCAACGAAGGACAGGCGCCAATTTTCGAACAAATGGACGAATCTCTGGTAAGAAAAACTTGGAATGAGACACCTTCACAGATCATCAAGCCGGGTCTCAGTGTCGAGTATCTCGGTATTCCGGAGCTCAACAGTTGGCTCAAATCGCCACTTGCGAAGCAAACAACCTCAAACATTTCCGCATATCTAACTCACTGGCACTATCGCTGGGCGCTGCCCATCACCTGTTTCGTGACCGTGTTGCTCGCAGCGCCTTTGTCCATCCATTTTGCGCGACGCGGAGCAGGCAGTGGCGTCTTTCTCGCGGTCGTGCTTTCGGTGATCATGATTTTCGTTTCAACAATCACCCTCGCTCTCGGAGAATCCGGAAGTATAAAGCCGATTCTCGCAGCATGGCTACCAAACATCGGCTTCACAATACTCGGCTTGTATCTTTACCATCGCCGCGTGACCGGAAGACCCATCTATCAATCCGTAAAACGCCTTCTAACCGTCAATAACTAGCACACTTCATGGCACTCCCGGAATCCTGGCATGTTCGCAACCGCAGTCGCGAATGCAGCATCACGCACACACCTTTCACCGAAGGCCAGCAAATCGTCACGGCTCTGTTCCCGGATACTGAATCCTCGGGCTATGTCCGCAAGGATTTCTGTGAGAACGCTTGGAATGAACGCGAAGAAGAAAGCGAGAAACCATTTTCCCACTGGCGCACGAAATTCCAGCCCACTCCGGTCAACGACACCCCTCCACCCGTTACCAAACAAAGCGCCGAAGACATGCTCAGGACCTTGGTCGAAGAGGACCAGGAGCATACCGAAAACACACGCTACATACTAGCTGTCATGCTCGAGCGCCAGAAACTCCTCCGCGAAACCGATTCCCAACCCACCTCCGGAGGCACACTCCGCATTTACGAACATCGCAAGACCGGAGAAGTCTATATCGTCAAAGACCCGAACATCCCGCTCGATCAAGTTGAAACAATTCAGGAGGAAGTCATTGCAATGCTTTCCCCGAAACCTCCTGTCGAAGATTCACCTCCCGAACCAGCGGAAGAGGAGAAGCCGCAGCAACCGGAGTCCGAAACCACGCCGGAATAGCAACTCCCAAGCATCCGGATGTTCTTCGCTAACCTCTTGCAAGGGGGTTGACCTCGCCGCATTCCCGATTACACATACCCCGCATGCAGCAAGACGATCCGAAACCGAACCACGAATCCCCTGAATCCGCAGAGGAAACCGAGACCGTTGCCGAGCCCCAGGTCGGAACCGAAGAAACCCCCGAACTCGATCCATGGGAGCAACTCGAAGCCGACGTAGCCAAGTGGAAGGAACTATCCATGCGCACTGCCGCGGAAATGGAAAACCTCCGCAAACGCACCGCACGCGAACGCGAGGAAGCCATTCGCTTCGCAAACCAACGCCTGCTCGAAGAACTCCTCCCGGTAATCGATAATTTCGAAATGGGAATGCAGGCTGCCGCCCAAGACACCTCGTCGATGATCTACATCGGCATGGATATGGTCCGCAAACAGCTTGCAGAGTTCCTCTCCAACCAGGGAGTCAGCGAAATCCCGACCGATGGACAGTTCGACCCGAACCTCCACGACGCCGTCTCCCAGGAACCCTCGGACAAGCCCGAGGGCGAGATCATCCGCCTCACCCGCCGGGGCTACAAACTCCGCGACCGCCTGCTTCGACCGGCCTCGGTCATCGTCTCCGCCGCCGAATCACCCGAACAATCCGAAGCATAAGTCCACGCGTTTCAGATTTAAAATTTAAAGTTTAGAGTTTCAGAAGCATGCCAGCACAACGTGACTATTATGAAATCCTCGGCGTATCCCGCAACGCGGACGCCGCTGAGATCAAAAAAGCATACCGCAAACTCGCGGTGAAACACCACCCGGACAAGAACCCGGGCGATTCCAGTGCCGAAGATAAGTTCAAAGAACTCGGCCAGGCCTACGAGGCCCTTTCCGATCCCGACAAACGCGCCGCCTACGATCGCTACGGCCACGATGCCTTCTCCGGTGGAGGAATGGGCGGCGGGCGCGGCGGCTTCCATGATCCCGCCGACATCTTCTCACAGGTCTTCGGCGGAGCGTTCGGTGGTGGCTTCGAGGAATTTTTCGGTGGCGGAGGCTCGCGTAAAAAATCAGGAAAACAACGTGGCTCCGATCTTCGCTACGACTTGGAAATCACCCTCGAAGAGGCCGCTACGGGAGTCGAAAAGGAACTCGAAATCGAGAGAAATATTCCCTGCGGCAAGTGCAACGCGACCGGCTCCAAAGGCTCCGGTGGCGTGAAAACTTGCAGCACCTGTGCAGGTCGCGGTGTCGTCGGTAGACAGGCTGGAATCTTCATCCAGCAATCCACCTGCCCCGAATGCCGCGGCGCAGGTGAAATCGTCGCCGATCCATGCGGCGATTGCCGCGGTCAGGGCCGGGTCGAACGCGAAACCCGCATCAAACTCCGCATCCCGGCCGGTGTCGATACCGGCGTCCGCCTCCGCTCCACCGGGAACGGCGATGCAGGCGTTCGCGGCGGTGCTTCCGGCGATCTCTACGCCTTCCTCCACGTCAAGGAGCACGATGTCTTCGAGCGCGAGGGAAACATCCTCTTCTGCGACGTCCCCCTGCCCTTCAGCACCGCTGCTCTCGGTGGCGAACTCAAGGTTCCAACACTCGACGGCCAGTCATCGATCAAGATCCCCACCGGCACCCAGGGCGGCACCACCTTCCGCGTCCGCGATAAAGGCATGCCCTCCCTCTCCGGCGGTTCCAAGGGCGATCTCAACGTCACCGTCCAAGTCGAGGTCCCCACCAAGCTAAACAAGGAACAGCAGGAAAAACTCCGCGAATTTTCCGAATCCATCGGTGACCACAATTCCCCGGTCCACCAAGGTTTCCTCGAAAAAGCCAAACGCTTTTTCGATCTCTGATTTGTTTCAGCTTTTCAGCATTTCAGCTTTTGCCTCAAAATGCCCTTCGAGCTACAACACACCGACGGTAACGCGCGCGCCGGAAACCTGACCCTCCCCCACGGCGAGGTGCGGACTCCCATCTTCATGCCGGTCGGCACCCAAGGCTCGGTCAAAACTCTGCACCCCGCTGAACTCGAAGAGCTAGGAGCGGAGATCATCCTCGGGAACACCTACCACCTCTGGCTGCGTCCGGGACACGAGCTCATCGCGGAAATGGGTGGCCTTCACGATTTTACGACCTGGCAGAAACCCATGCTCACTGACTCCGGCGGTTTCCAAGTATGGTCCCTCGCAAAGATGCGCAAGATCACCGAAGAAGGCGTTCGTTTCCAATCCCACCTAGACGGCTCGAAAATGATGCTCAGCCCCGAAAAATCCATGGAGATTCAGGCAGCTCTCGGGTCGGATATCGCGATGCTTTTCGATGAATGCCCGCCTTATCCCTGCGACGAAAAATACGCAGCCACCTCCCTGGCCCTCACGACCCGCTGGGCGAAACGCTGCAAGGACTGGATCACAAGCACAAGTGGCTCGGGCTTCCAACCCAAGTCCGTTCGGGAGGCATCCTGCCTCCCGCAGCACCACTTCGGAATCGTCCAAGGCTCGATCTACGCGGATCTACGCGAACAATCCGCCCGTGAACTTGTCGAACTGGATTTCGATGGATACGCGGTCGGCGGAGTCTCGGTCGGAGAACCCGAGGAAGAAATGTTCCGCGCCATTGAGAACGCGGTTCCGTTCCTCCCCACTGATAAACCGCGCTACGCAATGGGCCTTGGCACCCCTCCGCAAATTCTTGAGATGATCTCACGCGGAATCGACATGTTCGACTGCGTCATGCCGACCCGCATGGCGCGCCACGGAGTCGCCTTCACTCTCGACGGACCAATCCACATCAAAAACCTAATTCACGCCACAGACCCCCGTCCACTTTGCGAATCCAGCCATCCGCACGTCTCCCGTTTCTCCCGCTCCTACATCCGCCACCTGTTCCGCGCAGGCGAAATGCTCGCTTTACGGTTGCTTTCCTTCCATAATCTGCATTTCTACCTGTCCCTCACACGACAAGCGCGCGAAGCCATCGCCGAGGGAACCTTTTCAAAATACAAAGAAACTTTCATCCAAAGATACAACACGAACTCCAAACAACCATGATCGAACTCTTCAACTCCCTCGCCCAAGCACCAGCCAAACCACAGGGCCTCCAAGCCATCATCGGTAATCCGATGTTCATGATGGTCATCATGATCGTGCTTTTCTATTTTCTGCTCATCCGCCCGCAGCAGCGCCAGCGCAAAGAACAGGCAGCCCGCATCGCAGCTCTCAAGAATGGCGATAAAGTGATTACCACAGCCGGACTCCACGGTATCGTGCACAACGTCAAGGACGCCACTGTCATGGTCAAAGTCGCAGAAGGAACCAACCTTGAGTTCGATAAAGCCGCAGTCGCCTCCGTCGTCAAAAAAGACGTCAAAAAGGACTGATCTCCTCCTCTTGTAGGATTCCTCGCCTTCACCCTATATCAACTGAACACCCATGCTAGCCGTCGCATTTTTTAACGACCCGATCGTCCTATTCCTAACGGGAATCTCTCTCCTGATTCTCTTCTTCTGGTATTTCGCCACAGAGATCGAACGAAAAAAACGTAACGTCGGCACCATCCTCCTCATCGGTATCGTCGGACTTTGCACTCTGGCTGTGTATCAGAACAAACTCAAAGGTGGGATCGATATCGTCGGCGGTTCTGCTTTCTCACTTCGCATCCAACAGAAGGAAGGCCCCAACGGAGACCTCATGCCAGTTACTCCTGAGCAGGTCGATGAGGCAATGCGAGTCATTGAAGGCCGGCTGAACTCCATGGGAACTGCCGAACCTCTCATCGCCCGCCAAGGCGAAGACGGCATCCTCGTGCAGATGCCAGGTGTGGAAACCGAAGAATCCGAAGAAATCCGACGGACGCTGGAAACCGTCGCGAAACTCGAACTCAAGGAGGTCTCCTCCCGCAACAACGAAGTCGGAGCGGACGGCAGAAGCCTCGCCCAACGGGTTCTCGATGGTGATGAAATCATTCCCGGCTTTCGTTCCTATGAACTCACTCAGGAAGATGAGGACGGCAATGAATTCACCACACCCATCCTGCTCAGACGGATTGCGGCGCTTGGAGGTTCCGATATCTCTTTCGCAACCCCTTCTCCATCCCGCTCAGATGCGGTAGACATCACTTTGAATGGAGACGGGACCGACAAGATGATCGCTCTGACGCAGAACATGCGCCCCAACATTGATCGTATTGCAATCGTCCTCGACGGCGTCGTTCTGAGCGCCCCGGTTGTGCAAAGCGTGCCACTTGGCAAAAACTTCGTCATCAACGGCCTCGACGAATCCGGCGAAACCAAAGAGCTCGCCAACGCCCTGATGAACCCTCTTGAAAACCCGCTCATCGTCGAGCAGGAACGCACGGTTTCCCCGACGCTTGGTTCGGCTTTCGTCAAACAAGGTATCTACTCCGGACTCGCTGGTCTCGCGATCACCATATTGTTCATCCTGCTCTATTACCGCATGGCCGGCCTCGTTGCCGTCGTCGCCCTTATCATCAATGCCGTGATTCTATTCGGTGTGATGGCAATGTTCGGTTTCTCCTTCTCCCTACCCGGCATCGCCGGCCTGATTCTAACCATCGGCATGGCGGTCGATGCGAACGTTCTGATCTATGAGCGCCTGCGAGAAGAAATCGACAACGGAAAATCCCTCAAAAGCGCCATCGGCTCCGCCTACGACAAGGCTTTCTCCTCCATCCTTGATGCCAACCTCACCACTCTCATCGCCTGTGTCATCCTGATCGGCATGGCCAGTGGCAGCATCAAAGGCTTTGCACTCACCCTGACCATCGGCCTGCTCGCATCGATGTTCTCCGCCATTCTCGGAACCCGCGTCCTGTTCCGCTGGGGCATCGATACAGGCATGCTCCGCAAGCTCTCGTTCCTCAACCTGATCAAGTCCGTCAAATTCGATTTCCTTGGAAAAACGAAATTCTGCGCGGTCTTCTCTGCTGTCCTCTTCGCGGTCGCAATCACAACCTTCGGGGTGAAACAGAAAGCCGCGCTTGGAATTGATTTCACCGGTGGAACGATCATCACCTTTCAGATTGGTGACGAATCAGTCCCTCTCAATGATGTGAACGCCGCGTTGGAAAAGGCCGATCTCACCCGCGAGGCCTTCCCGCAGGAGCAGAACATCGCCGGAAGCGGAACTCTTCTCACCGTCCGCGCCGACACCAGGGACAGCGACAAAATCGTGGAAACTCTCCGTGCCGAAATCCCCTTCCTCGGCGAAATGAACGATCAAGGCCAGTACCTCCACGATGCCTCGAAAGAGGAAGTCTCAGCCACGCTCGGCGGCAGTTTCCTTAGAGAGGCGCTGATCGCCCTCGGAGTCGGCATCCTCGGGATCTTCGGCTACATCGTCGTCCGTTTCGAGCTTTCCTTCGCCGTCGGAGCGATCATTGCCGTGCTCCACGATATTTTGATCGCGGTAGGCATCGTTGTCCTACTCGGGGAGCAACTGACACAGATACACGTCGCCGCGATTCTCACCATCGCCGGTTACTCGATCAACGATACGATCATTGTATTCGACCGCATCCGCGAAACCCTCCTCATCCGCACCGGAGAAATCCGCGATGTGATGAACGAGGCGATCAATGCCACCCTGTCACGGACAATCCTCACCTCGTCCACCACCATCGTCACCGTCCTTATCCTTGCGATATTCGGCGGTGCGGCACTCAGGGATTTCTCGATGACAATCCTGGTCGGACTCGTAATCGGCACCTACTCATCGATCTTCGTCGCCTCGCCCATCGTGCTCTGGTGGTCACAGCGCAAAGGTGGGAACCTCCGCAAAGACGTGCTGGCCACGGCCCTCGCTGCCGAAACCATGAAGACCGACTGATCCGCAGCATTCCAAGCTGTGGCTATCTCCAGCAGCAAGCCGCCAGACCTGACATTTCGAAACAATTTTGGCTTCGGCTTTGATGCGGACGGGGTGGGGGAGGCGGCTGTGGCGGCAGAGATGGTTTCAAAAATTTCGAGGTAGTGCTTTCGCGAGAATTGCTGGCTGTCGAAATGTTCTCTTTTGCGCGTGACACGCGCTCGTCTGCCGTCAGGGGTTTTGGAGCAAAAGATGAGATGGAGTTCTCGAGTGACTCCAATATGAGGGACTCCGCCAAATTGAAACCGTCGAAGGCACACGTGCGAAGCACCTTGGACTGCGGCAGCCTGCTGCCGCTCTGGGCAATGCAGCCCTGCTGCAAACCCGACGGCATTGGCACGGGAAAATCCCGATGAAACCTCCGCTTGCCCCGCTCGCAGCAGGCTTGCATGGCGGCAGCAGGCTGCCGCAGTCCAGGGACTTCGTCGGCAATCTCGCTCAAATGCGGTTTGTTTTTGGCCGAGTCTCTGATTCCCTCAATGTTACAGATACGCTTCGATTTCGGAGGTGTGTCTGCGATTTGGGTGAATTTTAACGGTGCTGCAAGTATTCAGAAACTCGATCTGTTTTAAGACTGCAAGACCGACTGCGCACTTCGGGAAACCGGATAGTGGTTGGGATTGGAGAAGTGCTCTGGAAGTGGTATTAATTCTTCCCTTCGGCCATCTCGGTCAATGCCTTCTCCAGCTCTGGAGTGAGTTCCCCATAGGTGTTGATAAACTCGGTGACGTATTCAGTCTTCGGTACCACCTGTCCAATGGGATTGATAATCTCAGGACTTCCTCCGGCGAGCTTCTGTTCATAGAGATCCTCGATCTGTTTGCGTGTGAGAAGCTCGCTACGGATGGTTTCGATCTCTTCGCGAAGATGTTCCTGACGGCGCTGCTTGGATACGGCGTTCTCTCCCGAGGCCGCGCAAATTTTTTTCTGTAAAAGTTGTTTCTGACTTCTGCTGAGAGCTGGTTTTAGTGTGTTTGTATTTTGGTTTGTTAGGAGAGTTTCAGGTAGGCTTTTCCGGTTTCCCAGGTCTCTGAG
>Ga0222668_1001353_pt1 | contig 11263 bp, 9 predicted proteins | sample AntAcemetagen728_FD_179823 | JGI IMG/M metagenome (GOLD analysis project Ga0222668, IMG submission 179823) | Saline water microbial communities from Ace Lake, Antarctica - #728 | ecosystem: Environmental > Aquatic > Non-marine Saline and Alkaline > Saline | place: Antarctica: Ace Lake | collected... | reverse complement strand
TGTAGAACGTCAACCACCTTGTCCGCGCGCGACAACCACCTTGGCCGGTTTTGAGGCCGCTGAGGTTGGTGTGTTGTTCAGTGTTTCTGGGTTAGGCTTCTCCTTCGTTTTGGTTGTCGGTGATGGTTGTCGGTGGGGCTTCGGCCTGGGCCCTTTTGTTGGCGGCGGCGACGCGCTGACGGAAGCTTTCGGCGTTCATCTCGAGGATTGTCGCGTGATGAACGAGGCGATCGATGGCCGCGACGGTCATGGCCTTGTCGGGGAAGATCTGATCCCATCCGCTGAACGGTTGGTTGGCGGCGATAGCGATGCTGCGGTATTCGTAGCGCCTGGCGATCAGTTCGAAGAGGACACCTGTTTCGGCCTGATCCTTGTGGGCATAGGTGATGTCGTCGAGAATGATCAGGTCGAACTTGTCGAGTTTCGCCAGAGCTGCTTCGAGAACAAGATCGCGGCGGGCGGCCTGGAGCTTCTGCACCAGATCGCTGGCCCGGGCATAGAAGACACGATGCCCGGCCTCCACCAGAGCGTGACCAATGGCGCACAGGATATGGGTCTTGCCGGTGCCGGAGTTGCCGATGGCAATCAGGTTGCCGCCACCGTCCAGCCAATCGCCTGCCGCCAGAGCCTCGACGCGAGCACGCGGCAAGGTGGGCAAGGCCTTGAAGTCGAAGGTTGCCAGCGTCTTGCCGGCAGGGAGCTGCGCTTCGTTGAGATGGCGCCGGATGCGGCGCATGTCCCGCTCAGCCAGTTCATATTCCGCCAGCACGGCAAGAAAACGGGCAGCGGACCAGCCTTCGGTATCGGCGCGGGTGGCAATCTCGGCCCAGAGCTTGTGGAAGCTGGGCAGCCGCAGCGCGGTCAACATGCTGGGCAGCGTGTGGATGTCGATCTCGCGGGCGCTCATGCGCTTGCCCCCAGCAGCGCATCGAAGCTGTCCAGCGAGGGATGCGCGACAGCGACATCCGCCGGCAACGCCATGTGCCCTGGAGCCAGCCGTAATGCCAGCGCCTTGGGATCCGGCACCAAGTCTGCGCCCAGGTCTGCTGCAAGCAGATATGCCAGCTCCACTTCGCAGGCCTGTTCGTGGGCCATGGAGAGCAGATCGACCATCCGGCGGCAGGCGTCGCGTCGCGGAAGGTCCCGCTGCAATACCTTCCACGCGTCGGCGTATTCAGTCCGCGGGAACAGGCTATCGCGATAGATCGAGCTCCACAGGGCTTGCGGCTTGCGCCGCAGGGCATGGATCACGTGGTGGTAATTGATGACATGGACGCGGTGGCCATCGCTGCGCCGGCGGGCCCGCGGATGGCTGACGACGAGGGTGGCACCGAGAAACGCCTCGATGCGATGATCGTAGAGATGGACCCGCAGGCGCTGACCGATCAGCTGCGACGGGGCGCTGTAGAAGATGTTCTTGACCATGAAGCCGCCCGTCCTCGTGACCGGCACCACGATCTCGGTAAAGTCTGTCGTGCGCCGCTGTGGCAATGGCTTCAGATGAGCCCGTTCCGCCTGAACGGCGTCGGCCCGCTGCCGGTTACGCCGGGCCACAGCCAGGTCGACGAAGCGCCGGTAGTCCTCGATGCATGCGAAGTCGCGGCTGGCGCGCAGGATCAGAGCCTGCTTGATGGCCGTCTTCAGGTGCCGGTTCTGGGATTCCACCGCCCCGTTCTCGTGAGCCACCCCGCGATTGTTGCGGCTGGCATCCATGCCGTAGTGGCTGACGAAGGCATCATAGCGCGTGGTAATATCCTCGCGCTGGTCAGCAGTCAGGTTGCGGAAAGCGGCCGAGAGGCTGTCGGTACGATGGTTTTGCGGCACGCCGCCCAGTGACCAGAGGGCCTGCTGGAGGTTCTCGGCCAGGGCCGTGAAGCTTTCCCCACCGAGAACCACGCCGACATGTTCCCAGCGGCTGTAGACCATCACGAAGTGATACAGCAGATGCGGGAAGGGCTGGCCGGCGATTGTCACGCCCAGCTCATCGGCATGGGTGAAGTCAGACTGGGCCATGTAGCCCGGCTCTGGCGTCTGGCGGAAGATGATGTCGCGCTTGGGGCCGTTCAGCGCCCGCCACTGGCGCACCCGCCGCTCCAGGGTCCGCCGGATACGATCGTCGGGGAACGCCACGGGATGCTCGCTCTGAAGGTGGCGCAACAGGGTGACGCCCTGCAATGCGCTGTCATTCTCAAGCAGGGGAAGAAGACAGGTCTCCCAGTAGCCTTCAAGGGGATCGGCCACTGTGCGCTCGTGAACGATCTTGCGCTTTGAGGGCAGTGTGGGGTCGGCATCGAAACGCCGGGCTGTCCGTTCGCTGAACCCGGCGCGGGCGGCCGCAGTGCGCTGACTGTGATTTTGGAGGTCGGTCATGTATACTCTCAATTGCTGGTCGTTGATGGGTTTGTAGGCCAATCCGGGTCCTCCGTTTGACGGCAGAGGACTCCGGCTTACCAACCCGCAGCGACCAGCACCTATTCCCAAAATCAATCAGGCCGGTGGGGCTGCCCTCCAGACGGGCAAGCCCGTCTTCCGTCCAGCCCCACCGGCCAAGCTGGTTGTCGGTACCGGCCATGGTGGTTGTCGCTCAACACCTGTGGAAAAAAGAACATCAGAGAACAGTTTACAGCATAGTTTACAGGTTCTGTTCTTGTTCCGTCCTTAAAACGCGGCGCTCATCCGCCCAGAGCGGTCGCGTCAAATGTGTGTGCGCGCTTGATTTTTTATGCATGACTTAGGTGCCCAGTCGAACAGATCGGTGAGGATTTTATCAGTGAAGCGGTCCCGGCTTAGACGTTGCTGGATTACTTCGCTTCTTGCCGTCCACCACCGTCGGACACCCGCATGAACAGCGCGAGAAGCGGTTCGTTGATATAGTAATTGTTCCGGCCGGCCTGATGCTTGGTTACGAAACCCGCTTCGGCAAGTTGGTCGAGGTACTTGGTGGCGGTGGGGCGGCTGACATGCAGGTCGTGCATCACATAATCGATGCGCGTGTATGGGTGGCGGAAGAGGTTGTTTAAAAGATCCTGACTGTAGATCTTGCCGAGCTCTGCTCGCATCCGTTTCTTGTAGTCTGCCATCTGGGTGCGCAGACCTTCGATCAGCTGCAGGGTAGTATGAGATGTCTCTGCCACCGCTTCCAGAATGTAGAGCACCCAATCTTCCCAGGCGCCGTCATCTCGCACGGCCTGCAGCAATCGATAGTAGTCGTTTTTCGTACCTGTGATGTGACGGCTCAGATAGAGAATGGGAATATCGAGCAGCCCTGTGCGCGTCAGATATAGTACATTGAGGATACGCCCGATGCGGCCATTACCGTCCGGGAACGGGTGGATGCTCTCAAACTGGTGGTGAATGATTGCCATTTTGATGAGCGGGTCCAGGTCGCAGGCGTCATCATCATTGATGAAGACTTCGAGCCCAGCCATAAGGGCTTCAATCTCACGCGGGCCCTGTGGTGGCACATAGACGGTTTCGCCCGTGCGATCGTTCTTCAACTCTGTTCCGGCCTGCGTTCGGAAGCCATCGTTTCGCCCCTTCAACAAACGAAACATGTCGATGATGATGCGGTTAGTGATCAATCCCTGCGTCTTGCGTAGCTGGTCAAATCCAAGCCTCAGGGCGTCACGATAGAGTGCGACCTCTTTTGCTGCGGCTGAGCCAGGCCCTTCGGGAAACAAGTCTGCCTGGAACAGTTCGTCCTGAGTGGTGACGATGTTTTCAATTTCAGAACTTGCCTTGGCCTCCTGCAAGGCCAGCGTGTCGATCAAGATACCCTGATTGGGGATGGCTTTGGCTGCGCCCTTCAATTCCGCCAGTGCCCTGTTGGCGCGCGCAAGTGCCTTCAGCACCGGTACCGTCTCTATCTCGACGGGTGGCGGAAGATCGGGCAATTTGTACGAGGAATCTGGTGATTTCGACATGATATGTCAAAGAAACGCAATTTTCTTTACATGTCCAGCTAACGTGTAAAGAAAATCACCAAATTGGTGTAAATCAACACCAAGCGATCTCTGACCTATGCAGGCGGCATCCTTTACGAGACTTGGCTCCTAGATCGAAGTCGTCATGGCCTCAATAACGGCGGCATCTGACACGTAAATCCGCTTCATTTTCGCGAGTGTACCCGGCGTCCAGCCAAACAAATCGGTCAGAACCTGATCCGATATCAGAGTCGGATAGAGGTGCTGCAGGATGACCATATTTGTCGCGCATGTCTTGCGCATGTCGTGGATGGTTGGACCATCGTTTTCCGGGCCAAGTCCCATACGACTGCGATGGCGATCAAAGCTCGTGCCGAACCCTTCTGCAGTCCATGGCTTACCCTTGCTGGAGAAAAGAATCGTGAGGGGTGCAGTCGCGAGTTTGGCGCGCGCTGCATCGATTTCGTCAAGCAACGCCCGAAGCGGAGGCGTGATGGGGAAGAGGTGGTTCGGTTTGTCTGAACAGATTCCGGTCACTTGCTAAGTGGACTTCTGCCCTTTGGGTTATGCCGCAACCGGGATTAGCAGCGACGGGTTGAAGTAAGCCTGATTTGGCGTTTGCCGGTCAAGCGATGAGTGTGGCCTTTTGGTATTGTAGAAGGTGATGTATCGGCTGATCCCGGCCCGTGCGTCCGGCACGCTGGCATAGGCACGTAGGTAAATCTCTTCGTATTTGATGGAGCGCCAGAGACGCTCGACAAAGACATTGCCCTTCCTGGCGCCGCGGCCGTCCATGCTGATTTCGATGCCGCGCTTGTGAAGGAGGTCTTCGACATTGCGCAAGGATAGCGGAAATCTGGCGCACATCATCACGCCAAGCTGGATGATCTCGGGTAAGGTTTTGAAGGAGCGGAACGGGTTCCTGACCATTTCCTGACGCAAAACTACGGGATTGGTCACTTCAAGCCCGGTTCCGCTGACAACACTGAGCCTTCAATCCAGCTTCAGGAAGTACCGGGTGGATTTGAGTTCGCCCTCTCGGACGAGCGCGCCTTTGGCGACCATGTCCCCAAGGTCTCGGGTCGCCGTAGCGGTCGGCGCATCCGTAATCGTCATGTAATTCTTCGCGCTCAGGCCGCCCTTGAATCCCTCAATCCCCTCCGCGAACATGCGCAGCAACGCCTTTTCCTGCCGGTTGTTCAACTGCCCTGCGAGCCGGTCGAAGAGGCGGGTTTTGGCCAGCATGAAGTCGACCTGCCGCAAACTCCTGTCCTGCGCCTCGAGCGCGATGTCCGCAAACCAGCTCAGCCACCGGTCCGCGTTCAGGGTTGCGCTCGCCCGCTCCAGTTCGCGGTAATAATCCTTGCGATGGCGCAGCAGGGCGCCGGCCAGAGAAGTAAAGACGGGCCGCTGACGCCCTTGAGCCAGCGCCTTTTCCGAGATCGCGCGGCCGATCCGGCCATTCCCGTCTTCATACGGATGGATGCACTCAAACCAGAGATGCGCAAGTCCGGACCGCTCGATCGGAAGCAGCGGCGCCTCGCCTGTCGGCGCGGTTCGGTTAAACCAGGCGATGAACGCCGACATGTGGCCGGGAACAGCGCTGGAGGGCGGCGCCTCATAGTGAACCTTAGGCGCATAGGAAGCGCCGGATATGATCTGCATCGGTTCTTCATGCCGGCGATAGCCACCGACGCTCTTGAGGTCGTTGCGGCCGTTCAGCATTTTCAGGTGCCAGAGATCAAGCATCGCGTCCGAAAGCGGATCACCTGTTGTCTTCAGAAGGTCGACCATCATTTCCGCAATCCCGCTTTCGGCGGGGCGCTCGGATGTCCGGTTGGCCTTCAGCCCAAGGGCACGCTGAATGGAGGACTGGACACTCGCCCGATCCAGCGTCTCCCCCTCGATCTGAGACGTATCGATCGCTTCCATGCTCATGACCGAAATGCTCAGGCTGATCCTGTCTTCGTCGGAAATATGACGGGATGCACCGATCAGGACGCCGGCCTGTTCGAGAAAATGGGCCTCGCGCGCGGTGAGCTTCTGCCGGTCCCGGGCAAAATCAGGCCAGTCGCGAAGTTCCCAGTTCCAGGCCATGATCGAGAACGCTCTATTTTATCGATCGCAATAAGCAGGAAAAGTGATTAATAAAAGGGTATTTTATCGATCATGGCGCGCCAGGACGAGGGCAAAGTCTCCACATGAACAGCAACGTTGCCTTGGTAAAGAGAGCTACCAGCGCAGCTGTTGACGGGGCTATTGATGCAGTCGGCAACTGATCACAAATCACGCCTGGTTTTCTGGTAGAGCACATTTGCCAAGTCCAAACTGAGATGCGCGTTTGTCGCTGATCATCGACAGATATTCTTGGTACGGACGATGCGCCGCGGCCTGCGCATCTAAAGCATCCGTCTTTCGAACTGAATCGGTTTTGGGAGTCCCATAGTCTACGAACTCTGATTCCCGTGTGGGAAAGGAGATTGATGCCGAAGACGTATTCTGTTGATTTGCGCCGCCGGGTGATCCGGTTTCTCGAGAGGGGCCATTTGCGCCGAGAGGCGGCGCGGGTCTTCGATCTGAGCCCGAGTTTCGTGATCATCCTGATGCGTCGCTACAAGACGACGGGCGATTTGCCGGGTCGCCCGCGTGGCGGGTCACGCCACGACCGCTTGTCGCGTCACCTGGACACGCTGGTCGCCTGGATCGAGGCACAGCCCAGACCTGAACCCAATTGAAATGGCCGTCTCCAAGCTCAAGGCCTACTTGCGGCGCATCGGAGCACGAACCATCGAAGACCGGCAAGACGCCATCGCCGCGGTTCTCGACCTCTTCTCTCAAAAAAAGTGCGCCAACTACTTCGACGCCGCTGGGTATGGACGCATTTAAAGGACAGCTGCTTTAAACAACCTGTATATCACAACACATGGATAGGATTTTTCAGCAGCTCGCTAGACACTGCAGATTGCGCATATTCCGTGCCGCGGCTTTTTGCATGTCGCGGGACTATCGTTTTCCAACCCACGTCCTGCGCGGTCGCGTCAGATCCTCGCGTCACGGCCCCGACAAGACCGTCTACAGCAATTCAGGCTTTGGTCACTTGAGCGCTGAGGCGGTCACGCAGGTCCCGTTTGATGAATTTTCCGCTGGCATTCCGCGGCAGGGCGTCGTCCAGAAACCAGATGTAACGGGGCGACTTGTGCTTTGCCATTATTGCCTCGCAATGATCCCGAAGCGCTTGCTCTAAGAGAGTCTCGCCAGGCTTTAAGACTACCGCAATCCCGACTTCTTCGCCAAGGCGCTCATCGGGCACGCCAAACACGCAACACTCAGCGACGGCGTCGTGCCTGTAGACAGTGGCCTCAACCTCGGCGCAATAGATGTTCTCTCCCCCACGCAGGACCATGTCCTTCTTGCGGTCGACGATGAAGATGAAGCCATCTTCGTCGATACGGGCAATGTCGCCTGTATGAAGCCAGCCATCGGTAATGGATTCGGCGGTGGCCTCGGGGCGGTTGATGTAGCCCTTGATCACGGAAGAGCCCTTGATCCACAATTCGCCAACCTGGCCAGGCTTCAACGTATTGCCGTCATCATCGACGCATTTGGCTTCGAAGTTTGGCATGGCCGGACCGGCGCTGTCGGGCTTGTCGACAAAGAAATCCGCTGCGATCGAGGTGATGATCCCGCAGGTTTCGGTCATGCCGTAACCTGTGCTTGGACGCGCGGTGGCCACCTGGGACTCGATCTTGTGTACCAGGTCCGGTGGCACCTGTGCGCCGCCGCCCGATAGCGAGGTCAGGCTCGACGTGTCGGTGGTGGCGAAGTCGGGATGGCCAATCAGTTCGCGTGCCATGACCGGGACGCCGCTCATCGACGTCACCCGTTCCCTGGCGATCAGGCGCAGCGCCTCGCCGGCATCCCAGCGGTACATCAGCACCAGCGCTCCGCCGGCGGCCGTGGTCGCATAGGCGCCACAATTATTTGCGGTCACGTGGAAAAGCGGTGTGGTAATCAATGTCGTCGGGATCGGCGGTGTGACCGGTGGCGCCTCACCAGTTGCCTTTTGGGTGGCGAGCGCAGACGAGGCGGCGGCGTACATCAGGTTAAACAGGTTGGACACGCAGCCGCGATGGGTGAGTTGCGCGCCTTTCGGGTTTCCGGTGGTGCCAGACGTGTAGAAAATGCAGGCGTCGGAATCCGGGTCGACCGACACATCGGGCATGGCGCCGCCATGGGAAATGACGTCGGACCAGGGTGTCACAGCGCTTGGGGCGTCCGGGATGCGGACGCTCACGAGCTTCAGGTTCGCTGTCAGATCCGGGCGTCCCTGCAATCGGTCAAGGCGTTCGACGTCGAGGAACACGACCTTGGGTTCGGAGTCGGAGATCGCGTAAGCCATCTCTTCTGTGGTCCACCACGCATTCATGCCGACCACAGCGATCCCGGAACACACGCAGGCCCAGTAGATCAGCATCCATTCAGGATAGTTGCGCATCGCGATAGCGACGCGATCACCTGACTGCACGCCTTGGGCGCTCAGCCACGATGCGATGGCGTTCACCCGTTCGTGCGCTTCGCCATAGGTCAGGCGCTCTTGTTCATAGATAAGGTAAGGCCGGTCGGCGAACTGGATCGTTGACAGCCAGACTTCGCGTACGGTGAGGGGCGCGTTCTTGTAGATACGGATGCGATTTCCGAGTATGTCAGCTTCAGCGATCTCAAACGGACCATCGGGGCCGGTCAGCTCGTCGCGCGCCTTGAGGAGTTCCTTGTAATGCATGGCTCTCTTTTATTCTCCCTGAAGCGCAATTCCTGAAAGCTACACATACAGACGGATCGATGCCCGACAAGCTTTCCGCGACGTCGATCTGCGTCAGGAAATAGACACATCCGAGCTGACGTGAAGCTCAGTTCCGCCAATTAAAACTGCGGCATGGAGAGGTGGAGCAGGCATATTCGGATCGCGCCTGTCTCCGTTACGGCTGTGCTGCCTTGTTCTCCGGCTTTGGCATAAGCAGGATAAAAGCCAGAACAATTGCAAATCCGCATGCGCAAACCAGGAAGCAGTCGCGAAAGGCCAGCACCATGGCTTCGCGGCGGACCGTATCCGCGATCGGACGAAACGCACTGAAATAGGCCTGCTGAAACGGCTCTCCACTCGCCATTGCAGCCCACATGTTCTGCTGGTGTTGATACAGGAGTTCCGGGTTGCTTTCGGTCATGGCCGACGAAATGTGCTCGCCATGAAAGATATTTCGCCTTTGCAGCAGAATCGCCAGCATGGAAACGCCAAACGCGCCGCCCACCTGCATCAGGAACGATGCCGCTCCAGCCGCGCTGGCGAGCAAGTTTGCGGGAACGCCACGAATGGCCGTGGTGTTGGCCGGCGGCATGCAAAAGCTGATGCCGACGCGGCTGAGAACGATCCAGCCGATGAACGTCCAATACGGGCTCGCCGCGCTGACACCAGCCATCAGGTACATCGACGCGCCAAAACAAGCGACGCCAAATGCAAGCAATACCCGCGCGTCAAACCGGTCGCTGAGGCGTCCGGCAACCGGAAACCCGACGACCATGGCAAGGCCGGCGGGGATCATCATCACGCCGGCGGATGTTGGCGAATAGTTTTGAACGACCTGAACAAAGATCGGGATGAGGTATGTCGAGCCATAAATTGCTGTTCCGGTGAATGCGATCACTACGCCAGCGGAGGCAAATTGCCATTGCTTGAAAACGTCCAAATTGAGGGCCGGGAAGGGATGTCTTTGCTCCCACCAAAAGAAGACAATACCGGCCCCGAGCGATACAGCCAGCCTGATGAGGGCCTTGTCGGAATACCAGCCATCACGGTCACCATTTGCAATGCTTGATAGCAATCCGACAACGGCGACTGCGATCAGCAGGAGTCCTATCCAGTCAAGCGGTGGAACCTTGGTGCCACGAACGCTGTCGCGTTCCGGCAAGAGGATGGCGGCTAGCGGCAATGCGAGCAAGGCGATAGGCACGGTTGCGATGAACACCAGACGCCAGCTGGACAGATCCACTGCAAATCCCCCTAGCGCCGGCCCGAAAGCAGGCGCGAGAACAACGCCGATGGAGAAAATACCGATCGCGGTCCCTCGCATCTTGTCCTGGAAGGTCTGGAAGATCAGAAACATGGACATGGGTTGAAGCAGACCGGCAGCTACCCCTTGCATGGCGCGGGCTAGGATGAGAAATTCGAACGTGGAGCTGATCGCTCCGAGTGCGGATCCGCTGATGAACAGTGCCAGGGCCACCAGATAAGTCGCCCGGGCACCAAACGCGCTCATCGCCCAGGCATTGGCCAGCATCGCGATCGTCGAAGCGGCAAGAAATGCCGTGGACATCCACTGGGCCTTGTCCTGCCCGAGGCCAAATGCACCGATGATCGATGGCAGGGCGACGTTGATCGTCGTCGCTGCCAGCATCGTCGATAGCGACCCGCAGAGCAGGCTGAACAGGAGCAGCCAGCGATAGGAGGCCCCGAATGTGCGAAAGCGCTCTCGCACGGCACTTCCGGCCGTGTCGGGAATATCGAGAGCAAGCGACAGGGCAGCCTCGTCTCGCTCTGCCCCAACAATCGCGTCCTCTCGTCTCAGAGTCACTGCCTTGCCTTGCGTCGTTCAATGGCGACGCGGACCATTGATCCGGGACGCAGATGGGCATCGCCTGGGTCAAGATCTATCCGAACCGGTATCCGCTGCGTGATTTTTGTGAATACGCCTGTCGCATTTGGATTGGGCATCAGTGCGGCTTCGGCAACAGTCAAGTCACGGATCACAGAAACACGGCCAGTGACATTTGCGTCAGGAGCGCTATCGACTTTTATGTGTGCCGGCGCACCGACTTTGACATAACGCACCTGTGTTTCCTTGATGTTGGCCGACACCCAGACATTTTCCGGGTCATGCAGCAGGGCGACGCGAAACCCGGCCAGTGTCCGTTCTCCAACGTCAAAAAACGTTTCATCCATAACGCCATCGATGGGGCTGCGGATCTGGTGCTTCTCGATGATGACTCTTTGGCCATCAGTCTGGGCTCTGGCGCGTTGCAAGTCCGCTTCGAGAATGTTCAGGTCGTGTTCGACGAGGGACGCGTCACTTTTGGAAATGACTGCTTCTCGTGCCTTCGCTAAGGATGATGACAGCCGGGCCTCGGCCCCACGCAGGTTCTGTTGTGCCGCTAGCAGCTTATTTTGGGCCTGCTCCCAGACGTTCTGCGTGATGAGTCCGGTTTCCTTGAGTCGCAGCTCACGATCATAGTCTTGCTGCGCAGACGTCAGGTCAGCTTTGGCCGCTTCCACTGCAGCCCGTGCGGAT
>Ga0222668_1001343_pt1 | contig 11379 bp, 10 predicted proteins | sample AntAcemetagen728_FD_179823 | JGI IMG/M metagenome (GOLD analysis project Ga0222668, IMG submission 179823) | Saline water microbial communities from Ace Lake, Antarctica - #728 | ecosystem: Environmental > Aquatic > Non-marine Saline and Alkaline > Saline | place: Antarctica: Ace Lake... | reverse complement strand
CTTAGCCGTTTGGTCAAGGTTCGAAATCAAACATTGCGTCTAACGCTTTCCTGGCAGGAAATGCTGCCATTATCATAAAACAAATGGAGTATTTGTGAATAAACGCCTGTTTTCCCATGGTAAAATTGTTGCTACACCGGGAGCTATCAAAACACTTGAAGAGGTTGGACTGAATCCTGGCACGTTTCTAAAGCGTCATCAATCAGGAGATTGGGGAGATTGTGATGCTGACGATAAACTCGAAAATGATTTGTCCGTTCGTGAGGGATTACGGATTTTCAGCGTATATCATATCTCCGCTGACCGGAAAATCTGGATCATTACCGAAGCAGATCGGTCTAGCACTTGCATCCTTCTACCAGACGAATATTGAAGTGCTTGTGAATATGTATAAAAACAAAGTATGGAAGCGATGGATTTATTCTCTGAGAATGCTCTTCAACTTAATTATTGTTCGTCATATTCGGTTGCTACAGTAATGTAACTTTGGGGTGTATGCCATTTTGCGAGAGTCCCTTGAATTAGTTCGACAGTTTCATGCTGCAATGAACGCCCCAATTTCGTCTAGACCAACTCTGTTAGACTGCAACAAATCTGCAGCTGCTTCACTGGCCGAGCATATCAATACTCTAGTGACCAAGACCATTTCAAATACTTCAAATGACGACGTCCTTCTTCTTCGGGCTACATTGGCATTAGAAGAACTGGCAGAGTGGCTGACTGCCCATTCGCAGCAAGACCTCGTGGCAGCAGCTGATGCCTGGGCAGACCGAGCATTTATTTTGATCGGAGATGCGGTCGCTTCTGGGTTACCTGTTGCTGATTTATTTGCTGAAGTCCATCGCAGCAATATGACGAAAGAAGCATGCGTAGCAGGTTCTGGCAAAGCGGTCAAAGGAAATCTTTATCAACCGCCAAGTCTCAGCAGCTTGTTAAAATAAGTCGCAGAAATATTCCCAAAGGTCTTTGCCTGATAACTATTCTGAAAGGTTCCGCGACGAGATCAGCGAAACACCCGTGTAAGAGATATTCCAAGGCATCATCCAGACCTATTCTAAAAGGGTCCTTTCAGAATATTTTTACTGCGGAGCAAGTCACTCCTTTGTACCAGTCCAAGTCTAGTATAGTTCCAGAAGTCACATTGCTTGTCCAGCAATATGAAAGAACGAAGACGGATTAATTCGTTCCGGCTCTATTCAATAGATAACAATTAATAATGAATCTACTTAAATATGGATCCGAAGGGAACTAGATCCGACTGAGGTTCAGAGTTGGTTAAGGGCCATTTGCACGATACGCACGATAAGAGACCAGTGGTAGATCACCACATGTCACAGAAGGCATTTCCTGTATCTTTCCTGGGCCTCGGGATGGGTTCGGAAGCCTTTGTCCCTTATGAGAATTTTGAGAACAAGAAAAGTCCAGGAGGAGCTCTGGGGCTTACAGGACCTGAATGGCATTCTCAGCGTAGGTTTCGTTGCTCTAACGTATGGGACTTGTCTATTTTGATGGTAATGTTAATTCGAAAATGCGATCGAATGACTCAATAGCATATCGGATTGGTTTCGCCGGAATTCACTTTCGTACAATAGAAGCTCTTTTCAAATAATATTTGTAGATCATTAGCCATCTCTTTTTGAAACAGGTCGTGCTTTTAAGTCTTGCGTCTGAAATCTTTATAGCCAACATCATAAATGTCGGTTCAGCTTGCAGGAATTAATTATTATCTGATTTAATTTCATTGGGAGGTTCTACCCTCGAGAAAGCAGCGATTTTCAACCGATGTTGTATCGCTCGATGAATTCTTTTTTAAGGAGCGACTAAGTGGCAAAAAAACGAACAAGAAAACTGGCAACTACTCGTAAGGCATTAAATTCTGATTCTGGGAAGAAATCGTCTGTAAAGAAAAATCCCGATATCTCTATGCCCAAGTCAAAAGATGTAAATTTTCGAGTGTACCCCATTGATGATCTATTACGCGAAGCGATGGCAGAGGTACGAGGGGCCCAAGGCTTTACGGTTCAAAATTTGATCAGGGCCAGTCTTGAAGATCAATTGCCAATAATTGTTGATCAGCTTCATAGTATGGGATTAGCTCATGAAAGTTCAATGAAGCGGCCAGCACGATGGCCCCTAGACTCTGCATCATTGGCAGCTTTGAGTCTTGCATCAGCTCAGACAGTTGTTTCCCAGAAGGATCTGCTGATTGCATGTCTCCGAAAATATTGCAGCAGATAATATGTGTTGAAAATGAAAGTGTGATATTATTCAATTATAATGGATGTCGATACTGGCTTCATGAAATAATTCAATCAGTCGAATGAAGGTATTGTGAAGTTCCTGATTTTTCATAGCTCTCAAATTAAAGTGGCTATGTTAATTAAGTAATTAAAAATGAGTGTTACCCTCTCACTTGAATGAAATTCCATACTTATGAGGCCTGGTTTCTGAAGCTATCTTGAAATCGGCGAAGCCGATCTCTGTAGGTTCAAGGAAGCTGGCCTGCCCTCACTTGTGAGGGCAATGACTCTTTTAAAGAGAGTCTTTCCGCCTGGTCTGTAACCAGTTGGCGGGAGGGTGGGGTGGTTGACTCGCGGTCGAGACCGCGAGTAGGCCTGCTGAAGCAGACCTTCTGGGAGATGTGATTTCCAGAAGTCTGATGCAACAGCTTGAGAGTTTCGGAAGGGGAAGTGAAGGTGTTATTTACTTCTGCTAAAGAAAGTCTTAAACCTTGGGCGTCATTCGCGACACTATCTATGGTGTCATTCGCGACACCATTCAGATCCCTTCAGGAGACCATGACAGACTTCTTTCGTATGGTAATAATTGCAAATCCCTATCTTCATATATTTTTAGTCTTTCGAGGGTGATCTGAATACGTTTCCGAATTAATTTAAGGCAATAAGTACGATTTGATTTTAGGGCTATCGTATGTTTTGGGTGCTTTTGAGGGTTAGATGAAAAACTGCTGGTCGTTTTGGCATTGCGCGATGCCTTGATCTTGCAGATTATTGCGCCCATTTGAACATCAACTTTATTGGGTAAAGACTTGCTACTATCCCAGAGAGGATGCTTTGGATTTACTACATATAGGTTGGGGCCGTATTGGCCGCATTGATCGAGTTTGGGTCGGAACCCAAATCGAGATTCGCAGTATTCCATTGCCTTAACTGGTGGTAGTTGGATACAGTCAAAGATTCCGAATTCTTTTATAATCTTCACATACCATTGGCCAGTCCGTCTACTGCGACTTTGTCTTTTTGCAAGACAAGCAGCTGAGGGCCAGGCAACATTATAAGCAGACTGGTTGCTTAATAAATCCAGTATGGTATCGATGGCGAGTTTGATTTCTGGATCAATGTGTTTAGCTTTCCGGATTTTTCGGGATGCATTAATTCGTCTTGCAGCATTTTCTCGTGACATGATCTTAGTCCACCAATAGAGAAGCCCCGGCCAGTTTGGACGATATAGGTACTGACCGGGGCCACATTGGCATTCTAAGAATATATATTTCTTCGTCCCAGAGAGTGCCAGGTATCTCATTGCCAATGTGACCTGAAAAATCTCTAAGGTAAATTTGCCGAATTGCCTCATCTCACGTTGATCTCGTTGAGCTGCTTAATTGGGGATTAGTCAGATGAGCTTCTCCTTTGTCTCTGGCTGTCTCAAATTATCTCCGACGGTCTCCAGGCTTCACTCAACGTTTTCGTACCTGGACGATACTTCTTTTGGTTTTCCGTAGGACTCTCTTGCCACCAAATGCCTGATTGATCAGCAGAGAATTGACTGGAATTATTCCTGTGTGCTTTTTTAGAATTACTGCCCACATTTCGTGGCAGTCTTGGGATTATCCAGTTTTTGAGAAAGAGCAAAATCATGGCTAAAAAGAAAATAACACGAACGAGGAAAAAGGGTATTTCTGAATTGGAGAAAGTGATCAATGGCCCAGCCCAATCGAACGATCCGAATTACCGCGTGTACCGCTGGGATCAATCTCTCCGTGAAGCTTTGAAAGAACGTAGGGAAGAACTTGGTATCACACAACAGAAACTAATTCGTGATAGCGTGGCTCAGTTTCTCCCTTCGCTTGTGCAACAACTTGCCGAACTTGGAATTTGCGTCGAGGATCGAGCGACTGTCGGTCCTAGCCGAGTACCGCTTGGTGAAGCAACACTAAAAGCATTACGATTGGCTTCCAATTGGACTGACCTACCGCAGACTTTACTGCTGCAAGCAGTCTTACGATTGGCAACGCGGGGGAACGGACAAGAGCAGAAACGACAAACTAAAAAGAAGTGATTCGCTAGTTTCGGTCCACTATGTATTCGGTCTGAACACGACCGACGATTAACCTATATTATTCTTTTTCTCGGGGTCGTACTGAATCCGTTTCATGTCCTTGTCGCGAGCGATTTTGAGTTTCGCGCGTTTGCCGGAACCTGCGTGACTACCGTGCATTGTTTCTTTCGCGCGTTTGTAAAGTTGTTGTGCAGCTTGTCTGCTTCCCAATCCCATCTCTTCAGCGGCCCGCCTGAAGGTCATATCCGATAAATCCACAAGACTGACCACCTTCAGTTGTTTATCAGTCGGGATTTTTAGTGGCTTGCGTTTACTTTTCTTCTTTTTGGTTTCTTGTTTCACGATCTTGGATATCGTTCCACCACTCACACGAAAGCCTTCTTGTAGAGATTCGATCGTTGCACCGTATGCCACGAAATGCTCCAGTTTCGGGATGACATTCTTTTCATCGTCGTCGTCGAGCTTGAGTCCCCAAAACGACTGCTCGAATAACTCCAATACCGAACTTGAAGCGAGCGTTGCCGAAGTTGTATCTTCAAATCGAAAGTCGTTCACCCATCCCGAATCGTTGCCGAGTCTATAAATCAATTCTGGATTGAACTCCGGATCTTCCAGACTCTTCCAGAACGCATCTAGTAAAATCGAAATGGTAACGAACGGTAATTGGTCAAGCGGGACGTCAACATCGTCACAACACCAGGGTGGCAATTCTATTCTTTCTGCATTCCGTCCAGTGACGGTCTGTTGCAGTGGGGGAACAAAATCTGTCGGGTATGTGAGCGGCTCAGTAGATGGGATAATTTTCAAGTTACCTTCGCCAATGATTATCGGACCGCTTGATTTGCTGGCCGATATGCTGGCCATTATCAGGCAGTCCGTCAGCGTCCGCAAATTTCCGGTCCATATGGCATCGAGAAACATCCGGTAGATCAACTGCGAATTGATGAACGAGGGCTGGTCTCGTAGTGGAGGCTGGTCAGCATACGAGTGCAAGACGGCTAGAATATCCATTCGCCGCTCGCGAAGCGGTGGCACCAGTAATTTGATCGCGAACCGTGTCAGGTGTGACTCGGAAATCGGTTCCCCTTGGAGCTGGCAGTCTGGAGTCAGTCGCAGGCTTTTTAGGTTGATCGGCTGGAATTCTGCGACTCGTGTTTGGATCGGTCTCGTCGAAATCGCGATGCATCTTTCCTGAATCTCAGTCGAACTGTCGTCAAGGTTGATGATCGGCAGATCTTTTGCTCCAGACGCCCGCTGCCATGCTTCCGCCATCGTCCGCTTGCCGGTTCCTGGTTCTCCGACGATGAGCAAGGAAACTGGAGCAACCGCTCGCTCCGACATTATTCGGCGAAAATTCATCGCAGCGAGGGACCATCCGATGTAGGAAGCGGTCTGATTCTCCGGCATATTTCACCACGTGCGATTTCGTCTCGAAATTTTCAGTTTCCGTTGGAAACCGAATCCCCCATATGGAGAAGCCGGTCCCGATATGGATGGGATGTCAACATTCATGTCAACATTTTTATCAACATCCAAAATTCTGTCAATACGGTAATTTTATTTTGTCACTGCGTCCGCAGCACTTGCCGCGATTTTTCACGTTATCGCGTTGACCTCTTTCCTCACATTGTCGAGGGATCACATGTTGATCTCCATTCAATTTCACTTTGTTTTGCAAGGAAATGTTGATGTCTAAAGATACAAAAGAAACCCAAGTCGAGCGGTACAGCAAATACCGCCACGTCCAAGCCACGATCAAGCTCAACCAGATCGAGGTGGACACCGACGCCTACTGCCACCGAGTTGAAGAAAAGCTCAAACCGGAGAAGTTGGAAGAATTGTCCCAGTCGCTGGCACAGGAGGGTCAGCAAACTCCATTGGTCGTCATCAAGTCTCAGACATCGAACATGTTCCTGCTAATCGCCGGACACCGGCGTTTTTACGGATTCGAGCAGGGGATCAAAGACGGTCTGCCTGATTTTGCCGACGATATGGATGTCGCCGTCACAATCATGGAGCAAGGTAAAGGTCAGTCTGAAAAGGATTTCCGACAGGACGTTAATGTCCGAAGCATCTCGGACAATAGCAACCGTGAAGCATTTGACGATTTTGAGAAGTTGAAGAATGCTCGAAAATTGATCGGTTGGAAGGTCCAGAAGCAACGGGCGATGTCGGCACTCGGTGTGAAGGAATCCCAATACTCCCGCTACCGCTACATTGTCGAAACGTCGTGGTTGTACGATGCCGTAATCAATGGAAAGATCAAGACGACATCCGCCGCTAGGCTCGTTGAGGTCGCCCGACAATGCGACGATGCGAAGGACCGTAGCGAGGTCAAGAATCCCAATGTTAAACGTATGGGCCTATTCGAGAAGGGTTTCAACGACTGGGTGACAGAAGCCCAGGAACAACTCGAAGCGGATAACCAGTGGCGTGCGGCCAATAACAAGAAGCCGCTGGAAGGTCGACAAGCCTACCTCTCCCGCTACTTCAGTGTGGGATTGCTGCTGCACTGGGAGAAAAACCTCGCCGAAGGGATTTCCTTCGACCAATCGAAACCGGGTGGGTTCAAGTTTCTCGTCAAGATCGATACCAAGAAGCTGACGTTGGAAATCCCCCGGGTCAATTTGAAGTTGGACGACCTAGACGAGTCGAAGCTCGCAGAGGTTATCGGAGGTCTTGAAGACGGCGTGATTGCGGTCTCTGGACTGCTTGTCGAGGTGCAACGGAAACAGCCCGTGTCCATCGAAGAGGCGAAAGCCGCCTTGGCCATTGTGCGTCAGAATCGAGATGGTGACCCCCCCAAAGATTTCGACAAAGTGGATGAACCGCAGATAACCAATGTTTCAGCTGTCATTAAAAAGCAGCGGTCTTCCAAGAATGGGGGTGCAAATTGATGCTCTCCTTTTGCAGCATCAGCCACAACCCCGTCGAGTGCCGCAAGGCACTCGACGGGGCCGGTGGCCCTATTTATATCGATACCGAAACAACCGGAAAAACTTGGTCGGATCGGATAGTCAGTGTTGGCCTTCTCGTTGATGGTGAGGTTTTCATTCTGTTCGTCCGCTCAAAACACCAGACGGTCACGCCGCATCAAATCAGTCTCGACTCGTTGCGGGATGCCCTGCAGCCACTCATCGTACGGGACGATCTGACGGCGGTGTTTCATCATGCGGTGTTCGACGTGGTGAAGTTCCTGCTTGATGGAATCCAACTCCGCTGTCGAATCGAAGATACCTACAAACTGTTGAAGCTTGTTGATCCGGATCGCGGATGGGAGCCGGACGATAAGGATGAGACCGGACGTAGCGTTGGTACCGTCTGCCGCTACCACCGCCAGTTCAAGGAGCAACTCAATTACAGGCTCAAGGATGCCGTCAAGCATATTCTCGGACTCGACGCACCAGGATTTCCCGGGGCATCAGACCGGCTCGATTACGACCAGCATGTCGATTATCTGACGTCCGATCTGCTCATCACGCGTGAACTACATCATTACGTTCGCGGACAACTCAACAATTCCGAGGCCCGGTATCACGAGGAACTGGCTGTTCCGGTAACTCCACTGCTCGCCAACATGAGTTTTACCGGCTGCCATGTGGACCGTGAATTCATCGCCTCAGAGCATCAACGTCTCACAGTGTTGACGGATGACATCTCCGTCGTCCATCAAGGTCGGTTTGGGATGCGACTCGACATTTCCGACTACTCATTGCGGCAGTGGATCTTCGGGCAACTCGGCTGCCGTCCACGCTGGGGATACAAACGGGTCAAGACGGCATCCGGAAAATTCGACTGGTCACTGGAGCGGGCTGAGTTGCAGACGCTTCGAGACAACTCGGTACAACCAGCAGCCCGAAAATCGCTCGGCCTGTTGCTCGATTACAAACTGGCGAAGTCAATGGCGACTCGACTGGGGGCGTTGCGGTCGCACATCGGTCGCGATGGCCGCATTCACAGTCGCTTTGACGACATTCAAACATCGGGCCGTGTTTCGTCCAGAGATCCTAACCTACAACAGATTGCAGCAAAGGTCGGACCGGGACAGCGGAAAGAATTCGTCAGTGACGAATTTCGAGATGAAGTGATCCGTTCGCGGAATGCGATTGTGGCGACGCCCGGCTACCGGCTGATTGCCTTTGACATCGCACAGGCCGACGTGCGTTGTCTCGCCCACATCGTCGAGAGCTTTCCGCAGACGGCTGTTGAATATATCGACGAATTGCGTTCACAGTACGAGTCACCGGCGGCATTTCAGTACCAGACGAATATGTGGGATCACTTCCAGCCACACAATCGTAAAGGTAGAACCGACCAACCGCAATTTGATCCGCTGAAGTCCTGCCGACTCGTTCATGATTTCCGCAAGGCGAAAGAAGACTTCTATTCTGTGGTGGCGGAACGAATGCAGGGACATCCGCCGGAAAACCGAACTCAGCGAAATCATATGAAGCAGACAATCCTGGGGATTGTCAACGGCATGTCAGCAAATAGGCTGGCGGATCGGCTCGGTGTCACGACTGATGTCGCTAGCGATTATCTCGCCAAGTTCGCTGATGCCTATCCGCAGATCGCCGCGTTCACCGAAATGATGCAACACGCATTCACCGTTAGCGGGACGGCAGTGACGTTCGCAGGACGGCCCCGTCGGATCACCCCGCACTGGTGGATGGTGACGCAGCCGTATGTTGATTTATTCGTCAGTTACCGCAATTCGGACAAACTGTGGGTGCGAGTCGTGCCGTTACGGGCCAACCGTCACACGCTCTGTTGCCATGTGCAACGTGTGATTGACGCCAAAACGAACAGTCTGCGACACGGCCAGGAGATTTACAATGATCGGCAGGGGCGGATTTCGTCGGCCTACTATCGGTTCTTTGAAGATGATGACCTTGTTTTTCGGCTGCCGATCCGCAACGTCTCCTGGTCGATCATCCGTCGCGTGAGAACGAAAATGGAAGAGGTCCGCTACGAGGGATTTGATCGCGTCCGGCGGCAACTCTTCAATCATCTCTGTCAGGGAGCCACAGCAGACGTGGCGAAGCGAATGATGATCCGCTCAACACCGGTCTGCCGCAGGTTCGGTGCCCGGCTGCTTCTCCAGATTCACGACGAACTCGTTTTCGAGGTTCCCGTGAATCGAGCGGGTCGGTTTATCCGGCGGATGCGGTCTGTGTTGGAACAACCACCGACGCCCGACTTTCGGGTTCCAATCGTCGTCGAACCAAAAGGCGGTAGTCGATTCGGCGAGTTGGTGGAGGTTTCTGATCGCCGGTCGAGACTGCCGCCACGGAATCTAGGCCACATCGTGAGACGGTACGTCTCGAACGGACAGCACCGTCGTTTGCAACGACTACTGTCGAAACTCACCGGACGTCGATCAACGCGGTTGCGGTTCACACAACAGGGGAGTGTGACCAGTCAGAGCCGCAATATCATCCGCCACATTCTCTCCACATATCAATAACCGCGTGCATGTACGCCCGCGTGAAAGGAAATACCCGTGCCTGGAATTCAAGACTCCAACATTGAGTCACTGACGCTGGATGTTACTGAAGTTTCTCAATTGTTGGGAATCAGCAAGCGTACCGTCTACCGCTTGTTGGATGGTGGAGAGATTCCCAAGCCGATCAAGTTGGGGAACGCAACTCGGTGGCGTCGTAGCGACATCGTGTTGTTCGTCGAAGCAGGTTCCATCCGAGCATTTCGAAGGGCGAAACGTGAAGACACGAAGTGACCAATTTTGGAAGTGAAAAATTGTGACTGAAACCATTTGGTTGATCCCCTGGAAGTATCCACGTGGACCTTCAATGAAACCCCAACAACAAGGAATTTTCCGATGGCAGGATTGAGCAAACGAGGCAGCACGTATTACGTCACCTGGCGAGACTCGCACGGTATCGTGCGGCGTCGGTCAACTGGTTGCAAAGACAAGTCCGCCGCTGAAAAGGTCAAGCGGCAAATCGAGCATGAACTGCTGATTGATCGACACGATCCGATTGCAAAATGGCGGAGGATTCCGTTGAAGGAGCATGCGAAGGATTACCGCGACTATCAACGTTCCATCGGTACAGGTCAAAAACAAACGAGTCAGGTTTACGCCCGGATCAATCGAATCATCAATGAGGCGGGAATCCGGAATGCCAGCGAGTTGACTGTCTCCAGAATCACGATCACGATCGATCGTTTGCGAATGGTGCCACAATCACCAAATCGTAGACCGGAGACGTACCCGACGCTTTCACTCCGTACGAAGAACTTCTACGCGAAATCGATCAAACAGCTTACTGCATGGATGGTTCGTGAAGGACGTCTTGAACGTGACCCGCTGCTCCACATCCCGATGCGGAAGATTGAGACAGACATTCGGCATGATCGCCGTGCATTAAATGACGGGGAGTTCTGTAAATTGGTTTGTGCGGCGGAGAATTCCAAGACCAAAATCGAGGGGATGTCTGGAGCGGATCGGGCGTTTCTGTATACTCTGGCTCGCTTCACGGGTCTCCGACGTGGTGAATTGGCAAGTCTGTCAGTAGAATCATTTGTGCTGAATTTACAGCATCCTTATCTCGTGATCGAAGCCGCCTACTCCAAACATCGTGAGCGAGACACGATCCCTCTGCACCCAGACGTGGTACCAGTCATCCTGAAGGGAATCGCCCTACTAGTGGATGGCTCGTTGCTGTTCCCACTGTTGAAGCAGCGAAAAACGGCTAAGATGATCCGACACGATTTGAAGCAGGCTGGGATTGCGTACTGTGATGAGCACGGAAAGTTTGCGGACTTTCACGCCCTCCGGCACGGGTACATCACGAAGCTCTGGGAATCCGGTGCACGCCCCGACGTCATCATGTCGCTTGCCCGGCATCGGTCGTTGGAAATGACGATGCGATACAGCCACACCGACCAATCCGCCCGGATCGCCGCGATCAACTCGTTGACCTCGCCGTTAGCGGATGACGCCGAACAGCCATAAGATGGACAGCACCTCGTGCTGTCCATCCGACGCTGAAAGTGGTCACAAGGCCTGTTTGAGACGGTAAAAGAAGTACACCCGGAGGGTGTCTCAACCGCTCGGTG
>Ga0222668_1001341_pt1 | contig 11394 bp, 8 predicted proteins | sample AntAcemetagen728_FD_179823 | JGI IMG/M metagenome (GOLD analysis project Ga0222668, IMG submission 179823) | Saline water microbial communities from Ace Lake, Antarctica - #728 | ecosystem: Environmental > Aquatic > Non-marine Saline and Alkaline > Saline | place: Antarctica: Ace Lake | collected... | reverse complement strand
CCGAATCAGATTCGTTTATACCGTCAACTTGGATACTTTGAACGAGTTCTAGATTGGAATCAAAAACAAAGACCTCGTCATCAATTAGAGCGGCGAGTCGTTCACCGTTGCTTGATAGAGCGCTTGGCAAGCCACTTACTTCTACCGAGTCTACTTTTATTCCCTCAGAATTGTAACGTCTGATAACAGCGGCGGAGGATACAATGAAGTCTCCATTCAAATCGGAGACAGCTCCAAAACCTTCTCCCAACTCAAAGGAGTGCAGGGAATCTCCTTCATTGGAAAAGTAATACGCCTGAGTTTCATTCAGTATCGAAAACCCCCAAGTGTTCGTTGATACAGTCAAAGCCGAATTAAAGAATGGGGTATTTATGATCTCGCTGCTTAGGACTTGATCGGCAAATTGCAAAAGGCTGCCATTGTCTTTCCGTCTTACTTCAAAAAATGGAATGGGCTCGGTGCATTCGCAGCAATCTTGGTGGTAGCCCAGAGTCCCGAAAGTAGAGTCTGTGAGAGAAATCAAGCTGGAGTATGCGACCACTTCTCCGGGAATTGTAGACTCTACATTCCAGAGTAAAGCATTGTCTTGGTCGCGAGCAAAAAGTTCTGAATTTGTAGTGAAGTTTTCCGCCACGATTATTTCAGACCCGATGAAAACTCCTTCAGCAGAAATAAGGGATGAGCTGATATAATTTAATGTGCCTTTTTGTTCTGAGTGCTGAAAAGATTGGCCGTAAAGCGAAGAGCCAATCAATAAACTGAGGGTAATACTGATAATTGTGGTTAGTCTTTTCATAGTAAATTCAAGGTAATAATTACCCCTCCACTTATAACTATGCGTTTTACTTAATTCTTGAAATGCCAGTGACCTATGAGTTCACCCTTGGTGGTTTTGTCTGGCAGAAAATGACAATGAATCAAAGGGATAATTTCTTTTTTGGATTGAAATCAAGAAGCAGGATTCTAGAAAAACCCAAGATCTCATTGTCCTTGTTCATGCTGAAATTAGGCCTTATTCGAATGGGTTAAGGTTAGCTTTACTTCGCAATAATAAACTTCTCATTCACCACTTCTTTTGTCGTGGTGAGGCGGTAGATATAAACTCCTTGACTCAAATTCGCTCCATCGAAAGCAAATTGGTAAGGGGTAGAAGAATTGACATCTCCAGAGAACAGAAGTTCTAACATTCGTCCATTTAGATCATATACTTCCAACGTAGCTCGATCTTTTGTTTCCAAGCTAAAGCTAACCGTTGAGGAGCCTTTAGTAGGATTGGGAAAGGACGACAATGTTATACCTGAAGGAACCACAAAGGTGATCCACGACGAAAACGGGCCTGCTACAACTGGCGAGCTAGAGCATCCGCAACGCACCCTCCAGGCATGAGTAACGCCTGGGATAAATAGATTCGTGTTTAATGACAGTGAGTCATAGTCTTCGTCCAATGTCGTGAAGGATTGTCTCTCATAAGGTGGCGTTCCGAGTACCCGCAATACCTGCACTTGGCAACCGATTTGTCCAGGGACTGCATCCCAGAGAAAATCAACGTTACTGCTTCCTACTACCGTACTTCTGCTAGATTCGTCTACCGCTGGAAAAGGAGCTTGACATATGAGTGTTCCTGCACAGGTGCAGTCAGTGAGAACAATATCATCTTCCGTATTGGGGTCACTGTCGTCGCAGCTTTCGCCAAAATCCGCTCCCAAATTTGGGCAATCTACCTGCTCACCAACAATGATAAGTCCTGAAGAAAGAGCTCCCGTAACGTCATCTCCGCTAGCGGCAAAAAGAGTTTGAAGGCTACCTTCCAATTCGTATTCCAATGAAGAGGAACCATTGGCCAATGCAGTGCAGTCGATCTCTACATGGGTAAATGGAATGGTGGCTGCACTAAAATTGAAACCTGCAATAAAGAAAAATCCAAAAGTATTGTCTATCGTCGTTCCAGGCAAGCCCACGTTTAGCTCTGAAGATGATGAGAGGCTGACACCGTCCACCTGAATGATGGATGGATCAAAGTTCATAGCCACTTGAGCTACACTTATGCCGCTATTATTTGGATCAATGTTCACCGTTACCGTAAATGAATCGCCTACTCCGACTTCTACCAATGCTGGCGCAACTTCTGCATTTGCCAATTGAGCCAATCCATCTTGGCTTAAGCCAAAAGTGAAGATGGACAAAACGGCAATTAAAAAGTGGTTTTTTAAATTGGCGATTGATATGATCTGGACAGACTTTTTCATTTTGGGAATTTTCGGAATGTAAATTACAATATCTCAGAAGGCAAATCAATAGCAGATTTTCAAAGGTAGATACCTGCTGTTTCGATCAATTATTTTACGATTGTAAGTGCCTTAGAAACCATCTTTCCACCCGTATTCATTAACCTGCAAGTGTATATTCCCGCTGAAAGACTGTTCACATCTACCTCAAATTGGTACCGTTTTTTTCCTTGTGCGCCTCCCTCGTAGATGGTCTCAATCAATTTTCCCTCAACAGAGAAGATTTGGAGTGATACTTGACCTTCCTCCGCAAGCTCAAAGGAGATTTGCGCATAATCCTTCGACGGGTTTGGCCATATAGTTAAGTCGTATTCGTTTTCGCCTGATTCAATTCCATCTGAAAGGGCGTTTCCTACAATCTTTACCGTGAGGTTGTTGGCATTGCTCATTACATTTTCGCCGCCATAGGCGATTACTGATTTCGGGAAACCCTCGAGAGGGTGAATTACCTGGGTCAACTCCGTTGCTTGAAGAGCAACGAATGTGATGTTCACCAAAGCGATAGACTCCGATGTGATTTCTTGATCAATCATAAAAGCCGCCATATCGATCTTTCCTTGATCGTTTGAAAACTCGGGCGGCAGATGGTAATTGAACATTCCCTCTTGAAGCACTTCTGCTTCCATTACTTGAAGGTATTCGCTATCGAAAGCCAGGTGAAGATCAAAAACCGTAAAAGGCACATTGCCTGTTTCAATAAGGACTTGGGTTTCGAATGATTCACCTTCGTAAGCCTCCACGGTATTTGGGAAAAAGTGAAAAGAGGCTTGTTGGGCTTTCGCCGAAAAAGCCAAGAGGGCAAACAAGACTAAACTCGAAAGTGTCATCCCTTTATTGTTGTGAAATAGATTTTTCATATCAAGGATTATTTATGATTTTGGTTGCTTATAATGCGGTTGGGCTATCTCCTTCTGCAAGGAATGAGAAGATCAATAAAGAAAGATCCAGCGCATCGACGAAACCATCGCAGTTCAGATCGGCATTGGCATCGTACCCAGCATCCGCAATCGTAGTGTTGTAGGCAAAGATTATCGTGGATAAATCCGTTCCATTGATGATGTCGTCCTCCACGTTGCTAATATCTCCTGGTAAAAACGCAGTCGCAGTGATCCCGCTAGGGCTAGCTCCAATCGAAACATTGACTACCCGCTTGGTGAGGTAGTTTTCGGGCTTGAGGTAAACGTCGTAAATGCCTGGAATCAATCCTGAGGCATTGAGGCTGAAGTCGCCGCTTGCATCTATGATCACGTTGGTATAGTTCGCCACTAATACTGGGTTAAGATTAGGAGTGCCCGCCTCATAAACCGTTACGGTCATGTCAAGAGGCAAGCAAGCAGAATTCAAAGTCAGGTTTCCACTAATGAGAGTAGCATCTACCGTGATACTTACCGAACAGACGCTAGTATTACTGGAAGCATCAGTAGCTGTAAATTCAATGACTGTTGTTCCTATCGGAAACTCCCAGCCATCCAAAGATTGACTATTTGGCCCAGTGCTTCCCAATACTACAGCGGCATTGTGCTCAACAGTTACACCCGAACAATTGTCTGAGACCGTGGTGTCAAAGTCTCCATTGGAAACCAAGTAGGTGTCATTTGTTTGATTCACCGAAACAGTAGCGTCAGATGCGCAGGCGATCGCTGGATTTTGGGTATCATTTACGGTTACACTGAATGAGCAGGTTTCGGTGTTTCCATTGCCGTCATCAGCAGTTACAATTACAGTCGTTGAACCCACTGGGAAGTTAGTCCCAGGGTTTTGACTGTAGGATATTGACGGACTTCCACCACAGTTATCCGTGGCTGTCGCTGCAAAACTTACTAGGGCTCCGCAAAGATCTACATCATTTCCTACTGCAATGTCGCTAGGACAAGTCACAACGGGAACAGTGGTATCGTCAATGATGACCGTCTGCAAAACGTCGATAGTATTTCCGTTTCCATCGTCAAAGTTCCAAGACACCGTATACGTTCCTTCACCTGTGTAAGTCAAAGGATCAGTAGTCGTTCCGGTCACCGTTCCAGCACAGTTGTCAGTGGAGGTAGGAGCGGTCAGTGTAGCGGTACATTCTGCCGTTACATCAGTTAACGTAAGGCTAACAGGATCAGTCACATCATCGATGATGACCGTCTGTGTTACATCAATGTCGTTTCCATTTCCATCGTCAAAGTTCCAAGACACCGTATACGTTCCTTCCCCCGTGTAAGTCAAAGGATCAGCAGTTGTTCCCGTCACCGTTCCAGCGCAGTTGTCTGTGGTAGTAGGAGCGGTGAGTGTCGTTGTGCATTCCGCTGTTACAGTATTGAGTGCAGGCGCAAGAGGTGCAATGTTGTCCTGAACCGTGACATTGGCTGTGCAAGTATTTGAGTTGCCATTGATATCAGTTACCGTTAGTGTTACAGGATTGGCCCCCAAATTTGAACAATCAAATGAAGTTACGGATAGACTTACGGATGCTATACCGCAAGCATCTGCTGATCCATTGTTCACATCAACTACGGTAATTGTACCATTGCCATTGGCGTCAAGGAATACAACTGCATCCTGACAAACTGCTGTTGGATCAACGTTATCTTCAACAGTAACGATAGCAGTGCAGCTGGCAGTATTTAAGTTTGCATCGGTAACGGTTAGGGTAACGGTATTAGGACCTACATCGGCGCATGTGAAGGTAGACTTGCTTACTGCCAAAGATGATAATCCGCATGCATCAGAAGAGCCATTGTCTATGTCATTCCCCGTGATGGTAGCATTGCCAAAGTCGTCCAGTTGAACGGTGATATCTTGACAAACTGCTGTAGGATCAATATTGTCTTCTACTATTACAATTGCTGAACAGGTGCTTTGATTTCCGTTGAAGTCGGTCGCTGTGAATACCACATTCACTATTCCAACATCTGCGCATCCAAAGGTGGATTGCGATAAAGTAAGGGATGAAATCCCGCAGTTGTCGCTTGAACCATCATCTAAATCATTTCCTGTAATGGTGGCTGAACCATTGGCATCTAGCTCTACCAAGAAATTGTCGCAGAAGGCTATCGGGTCGATATTATCTTCTATCAATACCAGAGCAGAGCAGGTACTCGCATTGCCATTGTTGTCAGTTACCGTGAGGACAACAGTGTTTGAACCAACATCTGTGCAGGAGAAGCTCGTTTGGCTAATTTCTACGTTGGCGATTCCGCAAGCATCATTGGAGCCATTATTAATTTCTGATGCTGCAATCAGCACATTTCCTGACGCATCGAGTTGGACTGTAATATTTTGACAGATGGCCGTTGGTGCCACGTTGTCCTCAACAGTTGCAATTGCAGTGCACGTGCTGGTATTTCCGTTGCTGTCAATTACTGTAAGCGTCACCGTATTGGCACCTATATTCGAGCAATCGAACGTAGATGGGGAGACGCTCAAAGAAACTCCGCAAGCATCGCTCGAGCCGTTATCAATGTCTGATCCTGTGATGGTGGCATTGCCTGATGCATCGAGCTGAACGGTGATGTTTTGACAGCTCGCTATTGGAACCACGTTGTCTTCGACCGTCACCAACGCTGTGCACTGGTCTTGATTTCCGGCGGCGTCAGTAACAGTAAGCGTTACCGTGTTTGCACCTAAATTGGCACAGGTAAAATCGCTTACGTCTAGCGAAAGATTTGCGACTCCGCAATTGTCAGTGCTACCGTCGTCAATGTCTCCTGGAGTGATCGATGCCATTCCGTTGGCGTCGAGTTGCACCGTGATGCTTTGGCACACAGCTACTGTGTTTTGCGCATCCTCTACCGTCATGGTAAAGGTGCATTGGCCAAAATTTCCATTGACGTCAGTCACTGTCCAAGTAATGGTTGTGCCGTCTGTGAGCGGCTCGCCTGCTAGCGTGCTTGTATTGTTGTAGTCATTTATGATAGATGCAATTCCACAATTATCCTCAGCTCCAACGGGATCGTATTGGAGACCTTGAACCGTGTAGATGCATGTACCGAGGTCGGCTTCTTCGTTCGGTCCTGATACACAGGCAAAAAATGGAAGTTCAAGATCGGGTGTAAGGGTGATGCCTTCGCTGTAAGCGGTCACGTCGAGATCAGCCGCTACAAATACACCACCAACAAGTCCTGTGGTGGCTATGCGAGATATTGGACTACCCGTCAGAACAACGTCAACTGTTGATGTGCCTGTTCCAGCTACCGCTGAGAAGGTGATCTTCATCAAGTCAAAATTATCCGTAAGCAATGCAGGCGAAGAAGCTGCGTAAGTAATTGTTCCCGCCATATTGTCAAAGGCTACTGGAAGCACTACTTGCGAAAGCGTTGAAAGATCGGGTAAAGCACCTCCTCCAGGTGCAGTCACAGATTCCACTTGAACCAAGGAAGTGTCGAAAGTCAAATACGTTTCAACAGTATTGAGATCGCCACCATTGACTATGGAAACCAAGACGTCAAAATCAGCGCATTGCACGGCAGCGGCAATGGAAGGAGCAAGGACATAAGAGGCCTCGTTTGGGGCCAAGCCAAATCCTTGCAAACCTCCATTATCAGAAGGAGCGGTGCTCGTGGTACTGAAACGCTCAGAAGGATCGGTAAATCCCGCAGGACTGCCACCTTCGATTACGCTTAAGAGTGATATATTTTGATTTTTTGTTGAAACTCCTGAACCTGCCCATTCAGAACCTGGGTCAGTGCCGCCTGTCCCGATCATGTCGGTGATCTCTCCGTCCAGTTTCAAGACTAGCGCATCGTCTCCATTGAAGGTAAAAGCTTTGAGTTGGTATTGAATAGCCCCTATTCCAAATGTGGCTTCAAGGTATGTTCCGATTTCGTCAGAACCAATTACGATTACTTTCCCTGATTCTAATGTGCCTGAAGAGAGCGTGAAATCGCTAGAAGGAGTCCCTCCGTTTGTTCCTTTTTCGATGACTAGGTTATCTACGCTAAAGTCAATTGTGCTTCCCGTGTTGTTCCAGATTTCTACACCTTTTGGTTGAATGCCCTCATCGGTCTCTACGTATTGCGAGAAAAACAAAGCTGGTGGAAGTTGGTAACACCCCCACGAAAGGTCGTCGATCTTGATATTATCTGTTCCTGGAAAGTCTATCTGCAGGTCAAAGAATCCCTCTAGGTTAATGGCCGATATGGTGGTTGTTTGCACCGTTGCATTGTAAGGTACCGTGCCGACAGAGATGCCGTTTACGATTATGTCAAGCGTTCCTGTTCCACTGCCAACTTCTCCTTGAGTGGTAATGGTAAGGTCGGCTATTCCTCCTGAGATATCTGTAGCTACCATTTGGCCGTCTCTAACGGTAAGAGCTCGGCCGTTTATGGTGCCATCCGTCTTCGCATCAGTGGCAATAAAAAAGATTCCTTCATCGCCTGTCCAAGATAAATCGCTGAAGACGCTACTGCTTGCCCCAATGTTTTCAAAAGTTTCTGTAAAGACTGTGGCACCTGGTAAGGGTCCATCAAAGATTTTAGGTGCGTTCAGGTCAATTCGCCCGAAGACGCTAGAGGTGGTCAGCAAAAGCGCGCACAGACAAAGGCGCAAGCCTCCCTTGGTGTAGGGTTTTAGCATTTTAACAAGGTTTAATCTACCACCCGAGGGTGGCCAATGGTTCAATAAAGGATTTCTTGTCGGGGGTGAACCGACAGTTACAAATATTCTAATTTTTTGACGTAAAGTCAATTCACCCAGGATAACCTTGGGTTCAGCGAGTATGAAAGAGCGCTAATTTATGAGTAAATACCTTTTTTATCAGTTAGTTAACTCAATTTAAAGTTTTACACATTTTGATGTAACTTATGAGAGAGGGTGCTTTCGATCAATTCAAGTAATCGTGCGAGGAGGCAGATGAGGTTAGATATGCTTCCCGATTCGCACAAACAAAATGTTTGTGGAATGCAGCAATCCATCGGATTCAGGTTTAATGACCTGTGCTGAACTGGATTATTCTTAACAGAGTGATTCAATCTTTAGAACAGGGCTTTTTATTCGTTAAATTTGTGGAAAACAAAGCCGATCAGAGAGAGTTAGGCAGATTGAAGATTCAATAGATAGATTGGAAATCCTTTCTTACAAAAAGGCCACTTCCGAAAATCGAAACAACGAAATACAAAGTAAAATACAATGGAACAATTAACAATAGTAGTGCAAATAGCCTTGGCAATTTCTGTTTACTACGTATGGGTTTTCAGGTTTCACAATGTCATTATAGAATTTAAGCTATTCGGGCTAAGTGATATAACCCGAAACTTTGTGGGGGCATCTAAGATTTCTTTGGCCACATTGATTGTTGCGGGCATTTGGTATTCATCATTGGTTTTTATTCCAGCTGTTCTGATGGGTCTATTTATGGTTGGTGCCCAATATTTTCACTTTAAAGCAAAAAACCCTTTTATTAAACATCTACCCTCTCTAATCCTATTGATATTGAGTGCTTTTCTAGCATTCACATCTATACAATAATCAGATATGGACATAAGCACAATATGCGTTTTCCTATCAAGTTTGTCTTTCTACGCTTACACGGGTTACTTCTTCAAATCAACTAAAATGAAAAGCGAATTCAAGCGCTTTGGCTTGGAGAAGTTTGGTTTAATAATAATGGCATTGCAGTTTTTGGGAGCTACTGGTTTACTAGTAGGACTAGCGTGCAATCCTATTTTAGTGTTTTCATCTTTAGGCCTTTCCTTACTTATGTTATCTGGCTTTATCGTCAGGTTGAAATTGAAAGATAGCCTTTGGGTTTCTTTGCCGTCTTTGTTTTACATGGCCTTAAATGCGTACATCTTTTGGGCGTCAATAAATTAAACGGGCATAAGTAATGGGCTGCAACTCATAAGCCCTATGAGAAATACTTCCCAATTTATCTTACTGTCGTTTAGAGTTTATAGAGTCCATTATTCGCGTTTCACTCGTTTTAAAAACGGTCCCTTCGACAAGACTGAAAGACTTGCATTGACCAATCTCAACCCCTTGATAAGGCCCTTTGGTTGTGAGATCGCTTTCGCTAAGTATGTAAACCTCCTTGCGTCCATACCTTTGGCTTGGTCTTGGGACTAGCCAATGAGGGCTCTAGATCAGAAACTCGACACAACGGACAGTCTATTTTTGGGTTTCGATGTGGGGCGGGGATTAAGGACAAAAAAGTATGCAGATAAAGAAACACATCTATTGCTTCGGGTACGACAAGAATGAAAGTGCCTTGTGCAAGCTCGAGTCGAGGACTATCTTTAAGGAAGAAGAAAAGGACAAGCTGCTTTTTTCCGATACCAAGGTAAATCCTTCAAGCAGTGCTTTCATCAAGAAAAGGCTGGATGTCATCTCCTTTTCTAAAGAATATCCCTCACTCATAAGCCAAGTCAAAGAAGAAGGGATATGTGCTGAGGGTTTCAAAGTGGAATACGTGGTTTTTGATGGCGATACAACGGGCTATGCAGACAGGCTAGCTAAGTTAAAAGACATCGGCTTCAGCATTGAAGGCATTCCCGATTACTATAGCCCCACCATAACCTATGCCTTATGCTACCACGAGGGTATTTGGTTTTTTGGGGAGCTGATTAAGAACAGTTTCGAGTGGCACAAGCACAAACAAAAACCGCGTTCCTACAGCAATTCCATCAGCAGTAGCATTGCTAAATCGCTTGTGATCATTGCCGCAAAGGCAAACAAAGAGACGCTGCTACTCGATGCTTGTTGCGGTGTAGGCACCATCATGTTAGAGGCTTGCTTTGCCGAGTACCAGATAGAGGGTTGCGACATCAATTGGAAAATCTGCGCCGATGCGCGAGAAAACCTGGCTCACTTTAGCTATCCCGCCCCTGTCTATCGCGCCGATGTAAAGGATATCAGCCAAAGGTACGGTGCTGCCATTATAGACCTGCCCTACAATTTGTTGAGCACTGTTACGGATACCGACATCATCCACATTATTCAATCGGCGGCAGAAATCACAGACCGTCTGATCATTGTATCCACCTCAGATATTTCAGGCGTGATCCACAACACAGGATTTAGCATAGTTGAGCACTGCAGCGTGAGCAAAAAAGGAAAGAGAAATTTCGCAAGAAGAATCTGGGTGTGCGAGAAAAATAAGTAGTGGGTGCCAATGGAAATGGGTAAGGAAGAAAAGCAAACTTATGCTTTGTGGGAGCACTAATTATAGACCCTGCCTGGCAAAGCCAGGCATCGAGAACGGCGAAGGAGTGGAGTTTGATTCCGTTTTGTAATTTTTAGGGTTGAGCACGGCCGAGCTCACTCATGGTCTTGGTCTTTGAATTCTTGAATTCCAAAGTAAAAACCGAGTCCAAATAAAATAGTGACAAAGCCAGCGAAATATGGAATAAGGTCCATCATTTTTTTTCCATTTTCAATAATTTCAAATAAATGGCAAAACCAAGAATGGAGGGCACCCATATGCCTATGAAAATTGCCCCTTCGTTTTCTCCTCGAAACCACATAATTTCAGCAAAAATGAGACTTAAAAAAGCTAGAAGGAGCATTATAGCATCCGTTTTGCTTAGTTTTTTGAGCATGTTTTTTTGTATTGGTATAAGTAACGAATAAACACATTTTAAAGGACAATGTTCAAATAAAGAAGAACTGAAAACACAAGCCAATGAATAGCTGCTCTTCAAGTTTTTTAGCACTGCTCCGCGGGGTTTACTTGCTTCGCCGCTTGAGGTCGCTCTGCTGAGTTTGCAACCCTGCGGCAATAACACGAGTACCGCAGGGTTGCAAACTCAGCAGAGTGGGCGTTAACGTGAAGATCATTACATTCAATATAAATCACGGCATAGGTGCCAGTAACGTATTCCAAAATCCGCGCGTTTCTTTTCCCGCCGTTGCAGCGCTTCAGACAACTATGGGAGCTAAACAATCACAATAATGAGAGGAATTATCAAAATTTTACTCGTCACCTGTTTAGGAGCTTTATTGGCTTGTAGCAATGATCAAAAACCAAGGAAGATCTTAGATATTAATAAAACTGTGAATAGTATGTACAGAAATATTGAGTTTAAATCGCAAGGAGCTTTACTTAGAGGGAGGTTGTATTTACCAGATGGTCAGTCTAAAAAATGCCCAGTGGTTGCAATGGCTCACGGATTTACTACTACCATCAACG
>Ga0222668_1001337_pt1 | contig 11418 bp, 9 predicted proteins | sample AntAcemetagen728_FD_179823 | JGI IMG/M metagenome (GOLD analysis project Ga0222668, IMG submission 179823) | Saline water microbial communities from Ace Lake, Antarctica - #728 | ecosystem: Environmental > Aquatic > Non-marine Saline and Alkaline > Saline | place: Antarctica: Ace Lake | collected... | reverse complement strand
CCCCATGCCAGTATTGGTAGGTTGTGAGCAAGAAGTGTGCACCTCAAACCAATTTCCATTGTAGGCCATTTCGGAATTTGTACCGAATCTATCGTCTGCCTCAATAAATATGTAGTCATCAAAAGAGTGCACTCCCGTATAGCTCGTATTGCTATAACCATCAGTTTCAAACTGGATCGTAGCTGGACTTTCAGGACCAACATAACGCAAGAATAAACCACTAATATGGTCATGATCACCATGCGATTGACAGCAATCACCATTGTTCCCATTTCCAAAAGCATATTGAGGACTTCCGCCAGCACAGTTCATTGTCCACTCTTGAATAAGTGCATCATCACCTGTGTTCCAAATTTGCCATGTTTCACCATCAGAAACAGTCTTATTCACAGATTGACCAGAGTTAATCGACGTTTCGTTATCCCAGTCACCTCCTGAATATCTCCATAAAACACGATTTGTATTGCCTTCATTGACAAATGTTGCAGTACAAGTGGACATTACAAATGATCCTGAATTTTCATAAGCGCTAGGATCAGCTATTCGTCTGTCAGAGAATACATCGACGGCTGCGGTAGTTAAAAGTGAACTTACTGCGAAAAGGCAGGTAAGAATTAGAGAGCAGAGATTTCTCATTGTTTTAAAATTTCGTTCAAAAAAGGTTAAGTAGCACCATACTTGCACCCATTGCAACTGAAAAGTAAACCTTGTTAAGGGTAATGATAAAATACTGAATTACAGAGGTTTGGTTAAGTTTCAATAGGTGATATTTCACGCTCGCTGACCTAGTTAATTTATGTCAACAGAACAAAATTACAAAATAGTATACTCAATCACTTCATTAATCTACATTTTGTCGCCATTCATCGAAACATAGTGTTCATTTGACGGAGTATTAACACCGTTCATCTAGGATTCATTTCTTCAATTCAGCGATCGTGATCAAAGGGTTCTCTGAGGCAAAAACAGCACTTCCAGCTACCAAGGCATTCGCACCTGAATTCAATAACTCTTTGTAGTTACCTAACCCCACTCCTCCATCAATCTCCACATAACATTGGGCCTTTTCTTCAGACATCATGGTCTGCAGCCTCTTTAACTTGTCATGCGTCCGTACTATGAATTTTTGTCCGCCAAATCCAGGGTTCACACTCATCAACAATACCAAATCTAGATCAGCAATAATGTCTCTAAGGACCTCAACTGGTGTGTGTGGATTGAGCGCAACACCCGCTTTCATGCCATTCTCCTTTATTGCTTGCACAGTTCTGTGGAGGTGCGTACATGCTTCATAGTGTACGGTGAGAATCTCCGAGCCCAAATCTGCGAACGTTTTAATGTAGCGATCAGGTTCTACAATCATTAGGTGCACATCTAAAGGTTTCTTAGCATGCTTTGAAATGGCCTTCAAAACAGGCATTCCGTATGAGATATTAGGAACGAATACACCGTCCATGATATCAATGTGGAACCAGTCAGCTTGACTTTCATTCACAAGTTCTATGTCGCGCTGTAGGTTTCCGAAATCGGCTGCTAGAAGTGATGGGGCTATGATATGTGGCATGGAGCTATTTTTTTTTGCAAAGAAGAGGTAGAATTGTGAAAAAAAGAAAACCTTTTACAAACAATACGAGACTATTTCTTAGCACCTTGTGCGAATGAAGCAAACCATCGTTGTTGGACTAACCGGAGGCATAGGAAGCGGCAAATCTACTGTTGCTCGAATCCTACTAGCGAAGAACATTGCTGTTTACATTGCAGACGATGCTGCGAAAGAACTTTATCTAAGTGACCCGATCTTAAAACAACAGGTTATCACGCACTTCGGTGCCGACGCTTACCGCGCTGGAATATTGAATAGGCAACATCTAAGTGAGCTTGTTTTTAATTCCAAAGAAAAACTCCTCCTTCTCAACGAACTGGTGCATCCGGCCGTTGCTCGAGACTTCGCCCATTGGAAGAAAAGTCATTCCGACCAAAAGATGGTGATAAAAGAAGCGGCCATTTTATTTGAGAGCGGCGGTCATCAAAAATGTGATTTTACCATAACAGTCAACTGCCTCGAGTCTATCCGCATTCACCGGGTCATGAACAGAGACAACACATCAAAAGAGTTGGTTCAAGCCCGCATCAATCAGCAATGGACTGATGAGCAGCGTTCAAAAAAAGCGGACTTCACACTCTTCAATGATGGAAGTCAGCTTCTCGTGCCTCAAATAGACCTCGTGCTTTCTAAGATCAACGCTCAATTCTCCTGTGCTTAGAAAAAACATCGATTTCATGCGCGATTGATTCTGCCACATATTCAAAAAAGAGTTCCAGCTGTTGCTCTTCTGAAAGAGTAGCTAAACCCCTTGGTGTCTTTTTCTTCTTTTTAAATATCCCTCCGTTCGTTAGAGAAAGAATTTCATCAAATAGGCTTTCTTCCCACATCGCTGGAAGTGAAGCTAATTTATCTTGCAAAGACGTCCATTCTATTTTCCCTGTATGCTCGAACGGCAGGTTTTTAGCCACGGCAATATGGCCTGTTTCGGTATTGATTAATTGAAATTTGTAGACAACACGCAGCGTTCGCTCGCGCGTATTTCTATCCTTTGATTTTGTTAATCCATTGAATCCTGCCTGCAAAGAGGAAGGGTTGCGCATATCATCAGCACTTTCAATGGCCTCAATTCCTTTAATCTCACCTATTAATAGGAATTCTGCACCTAGCAAATTCCCCGCTTCAATCAAGCTCTCTTCGTCAATGATTCCCCCCATTGAAAGCAACTGCTCTTCAAACAGATGATCAAGGTACTGTCTTGAGACAAGTGTTATAAATGGATTTGCCGTTTGTAAGATTTCCTCATGAACATAGCCTTCTAGGCATTCATTGTACTTATCATCAATGCGATTTTCATTCACATGAATGAAGGCCATGGTAAACTGTGATGCTTCAAGGCATTCGTTATAAAGTGGCAAGGCATTGGCGAAGTCTGCGTCTTTGTTGATCACGATCTCAAAATACGAAATGGCTTCTTGGTACATTCCTAAACCCATCGCTTTCAGTCCCCTGCGGTAATCAGGAACGAGCTGTGCCATCATTTCAAGGTACTTCCCTTCTATGTGTTTGGGATCATACCGAAAAACCTTGTCCAGGTACATTTGAACGGCCACCCAATTCTCATCTTCACTTGCCTTTACTGCTTGCGCGAAATAATTATCTGCAATGCGCTGACGGATTTCAGTTCGGGAGGCATTTCCTAATGGAGGTCGCTCCAGATTTAGCCACTGATTTTCATGGTAGAATTGTTCAGCAACATCCAGTGCATTCAGTGCACTCTCATAATTTCCTGAAGCCATTAATATTTTCACCTCAGCAAAATGCTTTGACACCAAGAAATTCCCTGTAGATTTCGCCCCGATGTGTGCTTCAATAAGTTTGGGGTTGTTTCGGTAAATTGAAACATACCGATTGAAAGCATCAACGTGCATCCCCGCTGAACTGTATTGCTCAGCTTCTTTCAAGGCTGCTTTACTTTGATTGCACCCTACTAAGATCAGAGAAATCAATGCGATTGCGAGTACATGCTTGGCCATAATTGATCTTTCGTGGTTATAAGCAACATCTATACCAAGACTTTACCTAGTTAATATTTAACGCCTATTTTCTTCAGTACAAATGCGATAAGCCATGCTGGACCAATCAACAAGAACTTCAGATCCTCAAAAAAGGAAGGCTTCTTTCCTTCTATCTTATGTCCTACAAACTGTCCTATCCAGGCAAGAACAAAAGCGCTAATAAACACCATCCATGCTTCATCCCAATAGGTCAGATTCACCCATTTAACGATGTAGAGAGAAAACGCAGATACAACCGTCATTCCAATGGTCATAATGGCACTCAACCGAACATAAAACAAAAGTCCAATCAAAATCAGCAATGTACCGAAATGAACATAAGGTCCAAACCCATCTTCTGCCATTGAAAAGGGCAATGGGATAAGGGATAACAATCCGATCAAGGAGATGAAAATCACAGGAACACATATCCAGTGAATGAGCTTATTTGTGCTATTTTGATGACTCTTTCCGTAAGCATCAAGCCATTGTTTCATACTAGTCATAGAGCGTTATTTTGGTTTAAGTTAAGTACAAGCTTGCTTGAAACCATACCTTTCAAGCTTAAAATTAGTGAAGAATTAGATCGATGGACTCAAACCATCTCTTCTAAAGTACAAATAAGCCTTGGGCCCAGGGATTCTTCTGCCAGCACCGTCATTGCCGTTTCTCATTTGGCAGAATCTACCAGCGCTGTTGCAGAATAGAGCAATATGTTCTCCACTTGCATTGCTGTTTTTAATGGCTATGCGCGAACAGCTGAACGCATTGCATCCAACCAGCTAAACAAAGAGACGGGCTCAGCTAAACCCAACCAATTGTGCCCAATTGGTGGGATTCTTTTTCTCTTCAACCTTTAAATCGCTTATTGATTTAGCCATGACTCTTTCTTTTGTTAGTGCATTTTGTCAACGGAAATAGCGCAGCCTCAGAGTATCATCCATCGCGGTGGCTATTTATCTTAGCCATCTTAGGAGTCTTGTTTTCAGTGATAATCCTTTAGTTAGGTACATTTTTGCAGCACCATTTCAAGTGAAGATTCAACGAGCACGGTTCGCCCTAAGGTTTTGGCATCCCACCTCACCAATTGAATGCGCCCTTGATCAATTTCAATACCTGTAATATCTCCATCTGAGAATGAACAGCATCCGGTATTGAAGTAGCATGGCTTTCGCACACCTTTGACCTTGACATTTGTTTGCTCAGCCTTCTTAACACCCAAAAGATCAGCATTGTCAGCATTCATTTCTCCTTGCTGGTTCAACTCTTCCAATTGATCAAGGTGAGATTTCGAAGTAAAAATGGGTTGATGTGTGTGTCCGCAAATAAGAACCGTCCCCGACCTTTTTGCAGCCCATTCATACATTACGCGATCTGTTTTTGATCGAATGCGCAAATTCTTTGTTGGCGAAGAAAGTTTTTGCCCGATTAAGTTTTGCCACCTTCGCCAAAAAACGCGTACGAAAAACCGACTAATTGTTGAAAACCGGTCACTTCCGAGGCTACCTTGATGCCCGTGAACAAGGGCTATTTCTCCAATTCGTTTGCCCTTCTTATGAATGTTCAAGGCAATCCCTTCCTCAATTCTCAGCCCTTTGAAATAGAGCCCCATGTAGCGCTCGAATAAGATGGGCTCCCTCCAGTAATCATCATGGTTTCCCCAAATACGATGAATTTTATCTTTCAAGTAAAAATGACGTTCAAGCTGCATGACTTCATCATAGTCATCTCCCACTTCATCTACTTTATTTTCCCAAAGTTCATCTACATCACCAAGCAATGTGAGTTCGAATTGCGCATTTTTGTAATGGTTCAACGCTGCGATGTACGTCTTTTCGCATTGCACAAAATCATCTGAACCATCACGTTTCCCCCTGTGATGGTCAGAAAACAGGATCATTCGCATGTCATTCAAATCACGGTCAAGTCTGCGTGACTTTCGGACAATCCGATTCAATGATGTAAAAGCAACTGTTCTCGAGAGCATGCAAACCTTGTTTTCAAGGTCTAAGGTAGCTACTTGATTCCACATTTATGAGTACCTTGAGATTCGCCTAAGCAAAGAGAATGAAGACAACAATTGAAGCTGCAAAAACAGTGTTTAACACCCAGTTAAACAGCTATATAGAAGTTGGAAAACGAAGTGTTCCTGAACGCAAAAGCGATTTAAAACACCTTAAAAAAGCGATACTGTCAAGGAGAGACCGAATTGCTGAAGAACTGCATAACGACCTTGGGAAGCCTTACGTTCAATGCATTACAGACGACATAAGGCCAGTTGTAGATGAAATAAGGGCTGCTATGAAAGGGCTCAATGAGTGGTCAAGTGTCACTTCAATACCATCAAGCCTCTCTTTACTTGGGATCAAGGCCTTTACGAAGCCTGAACCAAAAGGCGTTATTTTGGTACTTGCTCCTTTCAATTTCCCCTTCAATTTGGCATTGGGACCACTCGTATCAGCTTTGGCTGCTGGCAATTGCTGTATGCTAAAACCCTCAGAATTTACGCCGCATACCTCAGAAATCATCCGAGAAATTGTTGAGGAGGTGTTTGGCCCTAGCCAGGTTGCAGTGGTTCAGGGTGATGGAACACTTGCTGCAGCTTTAACGGCCATGCCCTTCCATCATATTTTCTTTACTGGTGGTGTTGCTACAGGAAAAAAAGTCATGAAAGCGGCGGCTGAAAATTTATGTTCAGTCACCCTTGAGTTAGGCGGAAAAAGTCCTGCAATTGTGAATAAAGATGCCGATTTTGACAACGCGGTTTCCCGAATTACGTGGGGTAAATTTGTGAACAGCGGACAAGTTTGCATTTCACCTGATTATGCTTTGGTTCACGAAAGTATTCGTGGCGCATTCATCAAAGCTATGCACGAGTGTATGGCCCGTTATTACGGGAAACCACTGGAAAGTTTATCGCTTTCAAACATTGTGAATACGCATCATTTTGACCGACTTGTATTGCTTCTAAATGATGCTTTGGCCAAAGGAGCACTCATTGAGTCTGGTGGAGTTTATGACAGAGAAAGGCTCCGCTTTGCTCCTACTGTATTGAGCAATGTTAACTTCGACATGAACGTAATGAACGAAGAGATTTTCGGTCCAATTATGCCTATTATTGGCTGGGAATCACATGAGGAAATGCTCGCTATATTGGCCCGAAATGACCGTCCGCTTGCCCTGTATGGCTTTTCAAAAAGCAACACATGGATTAAGAAACTAATATCAGACACCAGAGCAGGAAGCACCGGAATTAATGATTGCATTGTCCAATTTGTCTATCCCAAGCTCCCTTTTGGAGGAATCAATTCAAGCGGGATTGGCAAAGCCCATGGTAAAGCCGGATTTGATGAGTTCTCAAATACCAGAAGCATTATCAAGCAACAGTCTAAATATAATTTAACACGGTTGATTAATCCGCCTTATACACTCAAAACGACGAAAATAGCGCAACTCGTTTTAAAATGGTTGTAATCTGTTCCGCTCAAAAGAGTAACTTTCAGGGCTGAGCTGAAGAATAAACCTTGTTGTTACCTTAATTCAATGCTTGTACAGACCTATTTCCCGCAGAAGCTCTCATCTTCTAGGTATGATTCTTATTTGGCCTCCGGTTGGTTCCGCGGGTCTGTTATGCTCTACAAGATGGACTTGCTTTGTATTGAAGAGCAGATTTATTCTGTGATCAATATCAGACTCCCTATTGAGCAGTTTTCATTGCGGAAAAGACAGCGTAAGATCATTCGCAAGGTTGAAAATAATTTTAGAGTTTGCTACGGAAAGGCACATCCCAATGCGGCCAAAGAGCGGCTTTACCAGAAACAAAAAAAGAAATTCAAGGGATTCATTCATCCTACACTCAGCGATTACCTCAGCAGCGGTTTTGTTTCAAGTGTCTTCGATACATACGAGGTTTGTGTTTATGATGATGACAAACTTATTTCCGTAAGCTTCTTCGACAAAGGAGAAAAAGCACTTGCTAGCCTTCTCGGATTGTATGATGAAGATTACGCATCATACAGCTTAGGCGTTTATACCATGTTGAAGGAGATTGAGTTTGGTCAATCCCAAGATATGAAATGGTACTACCCGGGATACGTGCTAGATAGACCTTCACAATTCAACTACAAGCTAAAGCTGGGTGATTTTGAATATTACAATGCGAATCAACGTTGGTCAAAATATGAAAACTTTACTCCCAGTGAGACAAAGTCTTTCTTTCTGCTTAAACGGCTAAAAGAGCTTGAAGCATTATTGATTGAGCATAAGGTTAAATACCAATTCGTTTTATACCCCCTCTTCTCAATGGGATACATCGGATACTGGAATGCCGAGTTCATCAAGTTCCCCGGGTTCTATATGATCGAAACGAAAAAAGAAGAAAAGCTGATCTTGAGCTATGATCTCGATCAAGAAGTCTTCGTTATGCAAAACATCGTGCCTGCTCCTAATTACGAGCATTTGGTGAACATGGAGGCTTCTGGAGAGTTTGAAAATAGAGAAAATTACTTGATGCGCCTGATGATGGTAAGTGAGCACATTTGTATATCACCTGAACTTGAAACCATTCGTCTGTTCTTGAAAGAATAAATCTTCATATCATTCTTTCTCAATTCTTAACTCATCTAAATTAACTTAGTCACATGAGATTGATTTCATGGAATGTAAACGGACTTAGAGCTGCCGTTAAGAAAGGGTTCATAGAAAAGTTTGACACAGAGTTAGGTTCACCTGATGTAGTCTGTTTACAGGAAACAAAAGCCCAAGATGACCAAATCCTTGAGGCCCTAGAGGAACTGTCTGGTTACCATATCACCTCCAATTCAGCAGTAAAGAAAGGCTACTCAGGCGTCACCATTCTGTCTAAGCGCAAACCGCTTTCATTAACAAAAGGACTTGGGATTGAGCAACATGACACAGAAGGTAGAGTTATCACAGCAGAATTCGACACGTTCTTTTTGGTTACCGTCTATACTCCAAATTCACAAAACGCATTGAAGCGATTGCCTTACAGAATGGAATGGGACGCGGCATTTAAGGAGCATTTATCGAAATTAGATCAACTTAAACCTGTTGTTTGTTGCGGAGATTTAAACGTTGCGCACAAAGAAATTGACATTGCTAGACCCAAAGGGAATTACAACAAATCTCCAGGATATACCCAAGACGAAATAGATGGATTGACCTCCATAATCCAAACTGGATTCATAGATACCTTTAGAACGTTTCATCCAGATACAGTGAAATATTCTTGGTGGAGTTTCAGAGCAAATGCCCGCGAAAACAATGTGGGTTGGCGCTTAGATTATTTCCTTGCAAGTGAAAGGCTCACTAAAAACATTTCGGAAGCTGAAATACTAACAGAGGTCGAAGGTTCTGATCATTGTCCTGTTGTGCTTGAATTGAACTAAGGTTTCTTCGGAATGCTTTTCTCTATTTTCTGAGTTCGATGGGCATTACTTCATGCAACATAAGCTGAAGGGCATGCGCATTGCTGCTTTTCAGGCACCAGTTTCTTTTTCTTATTTATCTCCGAATGACTCTTTACCAGAGACGATCAATTTATTTTAACTGGAATCGCCTCAGCCTATCTTATGGCAAGGCATGGTTGTGTTTTGATAGAGCGAAATAAACCCGCAACGTTCAACTATCCGCTCTGTTCATTGGTGGGCGATTTCAACCCTATTTCCGCCTTTTCTCTGGAAAAGGGGAATTATAAAGTGACTAGCATTCTGATTGAACATCTTATTGATAGTTGATGATTCTGAGCGAATTAACTACATTTACTATAACCAATGCGAACTTGAACTTGACGAACATGAAAACTCCTCTTCTACTAATTGCACTCATTTCACTGATTTATACTTCCGCCAATGCGCAGAACGGCTGCACAGATATGAACGCGGTGAACTATGATCCACTTGCCGTTTCAGATGATGGAACGTGTGAAACATTCACATCGACTTACGAATACGATGCCGTTTTAAATTCAAACATTGAGGTTGGAACAGGTATCAGCAATGAGCACATGGCGATTGTGAATTACGGACCGATGCAGTTAGGGCTGAAAGTAAACAACAGATTTATTAGTGATGTCATTCCAGTGAACGACATTGAATACTTTGTTGAATCTGGATTCAGTAGAACCAGCTTTCTAGACCCAACACCAAATCCTCCTATGGCTACTTGGGATTTCATTTACAGTTTCGATCTAGACACCTATACATTCGAAGACCTCGAAGCATATGTTGTAATTGATTTTGACCCCCAAGACAATGCCGCACAGGCAGCAGCCTACGAATTTCCACTTTCCTTTGTTTTAGAGACCCTGAATCAGGATCAGCTTCCGTTCAAACAAGGATCTGAAAATCTTGGTTTTGTATATTGGCAAGGGCTTGCTGGTGCCACTGCAACCCTATTTGATGCAGAAGCCCCTGGAGTTTATAATATCTCTTTGAGATTGGAAAATCAGGCAGGAAACGTCTTAACAGAATTAGGAGTTACTGTAATTGCTGGAGCACCGGTTGACGGTTGTAGTGATGAAACAGCTTGTAACTATAATCCAGAAGCGAATGTTGAGGCAGAATGTATTTATGCTGAAGAAGCGCAAGACTGTCTAGGCAACTGTCTGAACGACTTTGATAACGACGGAGTTTGTGACGAACTTGAAATCTATGGCTGCACTTATCCTACAGCAGTAAACTTCAATTCAGAAGCAACAAATGACGATGGATCTTGCGAGCTCAATTCCTTTCCAACATTGTGTTCACAAGCAGATTTAGATGGAAGTGGAACTGTTGAAGTCTCAGACCTCCTAATATTCTTGAGTTTGTTTTCAACCAATTGCGAGTAGATCAACTCACGTTAACAGGTTTTCCTTTCAGTTGAACCGTTAGTGGTTCTCCAGATATGAGTTTAAATGTGGTTCCTTTTTTGGTCACATCTACTTGAATGGAACTGCCTCTGAAGTTAATGATGAAGTTAAATCCGTCCCATTGCTCTGGCAAAGAAGGATTTATACTCAGTTGTTGGTTTTCTACTTTCATGCCACCAAAACCTTCTACTACAGCCATCCAAGTGCCTGCCATTGCTGTAATGTGCAAGCCTTGATATGCTTCATGGTTGTAATCATCTAGGTCAAGCCTAGAGGTACGCAAATAAAGATCGTATGCCTTTTCGCTTCTACCCAAACGAGAGGCGAGAATAACATGAATACAAGGAGAGAGGCTTGATTCGTGGACTGTTTTTGGCTCATAAAAATCAAAATTCGCCTCTACTACTTCATCTTTGAAATGGTTTGCAAAGAAGTACATCCCTTGCAAAACATCAGCTTGTTTAATGAAGATGCTGCGTAAAATTCTGTCCCAAGACCACTTCTGATTGATTGGCCTATCCGTTTCTTTGAGATCAGTTACACGCAATTGTTCTTTATCTAAGAAACCATCCTGTTGAAGAAAAACCTCTGTACCCTCTATTTTAGGTAGGTACATTTTTTCAAGAATATCTGCCCACTTAGCGGTTTCTTCAGACTCATTAAAGTTGTATTTCCGTCCTTTTTCAGCAAACGCCTCCGGGTGATTTTCTTTGAGGTAGAGCACTACTTTCAGCCCATAGCGCATACACCACCTCGCGATGTAGTTTGTATACCAGTTATTGTTAACGTTGTTCTCGTATTCATTGGGGCCTGTTACTCCCAGCATCACGTAGGCCTGTTTCGCCTCAGACCAATTTACACGCTGGGACCAGAACCTTGCGATTGCTAGGAGCACATCAAATCCGTATTCTGCTAGGTAATTGTTATCTCCTGTATATCTAACATAA
>Ga0222668_1001336_pt1 | contig 11424 bp, 10 predicted proteins | sample AntAcemetagen728_FD_179823 | JGI IMG/M metagenome (GOLD analysis project Ga0222668, IMG submission 179823) | Saline water microbial communities from Ace Lake, Antarctica - #728 | ecosystem: Environmental > Aquatic > Non-marine Saline and Alkaline > Saline | place: Antarctica: Ace Lake... | reverse complement strand
CCGCTTCTCGGTGAAATTTTTGCGCTCAAGTTAGGATGGTTCGACGTCGCGATGTGGGAAGACAGCTCGGCCTGGTTTCTCGGTGCCCTCACTCTCGGGCTCTACTACTCCGCCTACATCGCCCGGCTCACGCGGGGAAGTATGCTTGATGTGCTGAGCCAGGACTTTATTCGGACGGCCCACGCCAAAGGCGTCGCGCCACTCAAGGTGCTGTTTAAGCACGCCTTTCGGGGAGGAATCACCCCCGTCGTCGCTTATTTGGGCCCCGCCCTCGCCGGACTGATCGGCGGGTCCTTCGTCGTCGAGACCGTCTTCGGACTTCCCGGACTCGGGCAACATTTCATCAAAGCGGCCACGAACCGTGATTATTGGCTCATCAATGGAACCGTGACGGTATTCGCGGTTCTGATTTTGGTGATGAACTTCTTAGTCGATATCGTCCAGGCATGGCTGGATCCGAGGACGCGGGGGAAGTGAGTGGCAATCAGTAATCAGTAACCGATCAAGATCAGGAGCCCGAGTTCGCTATCTTTAACTTTTTACCTTTCCACTTTTTACCGCGCCTCCGGCTCTATCCCCACTCAAAGCGGCGTCAAGCCGCCGCACTCCACATTCCTTCTCTACTTCTTCACTCCTGCCGCAGAGCGGCAAAAAAAATGATTTCCACCTCCCATCGCCAGGGCGATACGATCGAGAAAGGCTCTTCTCTCGGGCGTGATGCCTGGCTGCGCTTGAAAAAGAACCATGTCGCGATGGCGAGCTTGTGGTTTTTCGTCGCGGTGGTCGTGCTGTGTTTCTTTCTCCCCTTCGTTCCCGGAATTCCCAATCCGAATGTGACCCACCCGGATCTCCAATCGATGAAACCGTTTTCCTCGGCGACTTCGGTCGAAGGGGAAGAGGTCTTCTACCTCCTTGGGAGCGATCATCTCGGACGGGATATTTTTTCCCGAATCCTCTATGGCGGTCGCGTCTCGCTCGCCGTCGGTTTTCTCGCCACCGCGGTCTCGCTCACGATCGGAGTGATCTATGGGGCCGTCTCCGGCTTCATCGGCGGACGACTCGATTCGATCATGATGCGAATCGTCGACATCCTCTACGCGCTGCCTTTCATGATCATCGTGATCATTCTCACGACCTATTTCGGCAACAACCTCTGGCTCCTCTTTGTCTGCATCGGCGCGGTCGAGTGGCTCACGATGTCGCGAATCGTGCGAGGTCAGGTTATCTCGCTGAAGAATCAGGAGTTCGTCGAGGCGGCCCGCAGCCTCGGGTTATCACAAAGCCGGATTATTTTCCGACACCTCATCCCGAACACGGTGGGGCCAGTCATCGTTTACACGACACTTACCGTACCCGCCGTGATGCGACTCGAAGCGATCCTGAGCTTCCTCGGTCTCGGCGTGCAGCCGCCCGACGCGAGTTGGGGGTCGCTCATTAAAGAGGGGGCCGACCGCATGGCGAGTGACCCCGGGCTTCTAATTTACCCGGCGATCATCTTCGGCCTCACCTTGTTTTGCCTGAACTTCCTCGGAGACGGCTTGCGTGACGCGCTCGATCCGAAGAGTTCGAAAGACTGAGGAATTCAGTCCACGAAAAAGCCCGCCGCTGAAGATGAATCTTCAGACGAACGGGCTTGCGATGAGAGCCGGATTGAGCCCTCGTCAGCGATTAATAATCGAACGCGTGACCGGGAACGATTCTCGCCGTCCCGTCGTTGTTCTTCTGGATGTGAAAAATGATCTCAGGACTCGAAGCGGTCTCATGGTTCACCGTGGCACGATCTTCGAACTGATACACGTGCGTGCCAAGAAAAACGCGCTTCGCCGGACGCGGCGTTGCTTTTGGCTTCTTGAAAAACTCACGCATCGAATTCTGGAGCGCTTGTCCGCCCTGATTCGTGAGCGTCTCACGATCTTGAGAAACACCCTCGGTCGTGAGGGCAAAAGGAAGAAGGGCGGCGGAGAGAAGGAGGCAGGTCAGTGTTTTTGTCATGATACGAATAAGGTAGAACGCCAAGAGGAGTGGCGCTCAAGAAGTTTATCACGCCCTCACGGACCCCAAAAGTAGTATCTATCGAAATTTTAAAAAATATCGCCACTAAATAGCGAACCGGGCTCCGGTGACGCGCCGGAGTTTCTTGTTGCAACTGCGTCTCAATTGCGGATCTTTAGAGACGATGCCCCCTTCCTTGGTTCAAGACTTAGAATCAGACAGCCTGCTGAGCCTGACGCAGGCGCAGGTCGGGTGTGATTTTCAGATCCGTCGCCTCGAAGGTCCGGGCTGCGAGCAGCTCCGAAACCTCGGCTTTTGCGAGTCGATTCAGGTCCGCAAACTCGCGAACGGTCGCAATTTGATTTGCTCCGTCTGCGGAACCCGCGTCGCGCTGAGCAGTGATCTTGCGGACCAGGTCAAAGTGGAGCCGGCTGATTCCTGATTCCATCGGATGGAGGCTTCGAACGATCTGATCGCCCTCGCGGGAAATCCGAATGCAGGGAAGACGACGCTCTTTAATGCCCTGACCGGCTCCATCGAAAAAGTGGGAAACTACCCGGGCGTGACCGTCTCCGTGAAGCGTGGCGAGATGCGCAATGCTCACGGGAAAGCGCTCGACCTCATCGATCTTCCCGGTTCCTACAGCCTCGATGGCGGCTCGCCGGATCAACAAATTGCGCGGGATGTGCTGCATGGCGAAAACGCGAAAATCCCGAAGCCTGACCTCGTCGTCTGTGTCCTCGATGCCTCCAATCTCGAGCGACACCTTCAAATCGCGCTGGAAATTATCGAGCTGGAGATTCCCGTCGTCGTCGCCCTGAACATGGTCGATGTCGCCGAGAAGGCGGGCCTTCGCCTCGACCCGGTCAAACTCTCCGGGGAACTCGGCGTCCCCGTCGTGCCGATCCAGGCCGATAAAGGCAAGGGTCTCGTCGAGCTGAGACAGGCGCTCGGCCATCCCTTCCCCCCCGTTCCTGAAGCCGCGTGGGAGAAAGGAAACGAAGCCTCACGCCGCGCTTTCGGGCTGCAAACCGCCGATCTCGCGGCGCGTCGGCCCGAGGCCCACAGTGCAACGATTTCCGACAAACTGGACCGCATTCTCCTCCACCCCGTACTCGGCTGGGTATGTTTTACCGGAATCATGTTCGCCCTCTTCTGGTCGATTTTTTCTTTCGCCGGGATCCCCATGGGCTGGATCGAATCCCTCCAGGACTGGGCCACCGGCCTCGTCGAAGGCGCGATGGCGGAGGGCGATCTCCGCGATCTCATCACTCAGGGCATCATCGGAGGCGTTGGGTCAGTCGTCATTTTCCTGCCGCAGATTTTACTCCTCTTCTTTTTCATCGGCCTCATGGAAAGCTCGGGCTACATGGCCCGGGCCGCTTTTCTCATGGATGGATTCATGGCAAAAGTCGGCCTCAGTGGGAAGGCCTTCCTCCCCCTCCTCAGCTCCTACGCCTGCGCGATCCCCGGGGTCATGGCGACCCGCACGATCGATTCGCCGAAGGAACGACTCGTCACCATTTTTGTCGCGCCCTGGATGAGTTGCTCGGCGCGCCTTCCCGTCTATCTCCTCCTCGTTCCCATGCTCCTCGGCGGGAGCGAAGGCGGCGCAAAGCAGGCTCTCATTTTTCTCAGCATCTACGTCCTCGGGACGCTGACCGCGTTCATCGTCGCGAAGATTCTCCGGGGAAAACTCGGCCCCGATGAAGTGAAAACCCACTTTCTCCTCGAGCTGCCTCCTTACCGTTTTCCCCAGTGGAAATACATCTTCCGCCACGTCCTCGACCGCGGTTGGGCCTTTTTAAAAAATGCGGGGACCGTCATTCTCGGGATCATGATTCTGCTTTGGGCCGCGACAACCTACCCGAAGCTCGACAGCGACGATCCTGCTGAAGTCTTATCCCACACCATCGTCGGTCGCATCAGCGCCGTGATCGAGCCGATCGTTAAGCCGATGGGATTCGATGGCCGCACCGGCACCGCGATCTTGACCTCCTTCGCCGCCCGCGAGGTCTTCGTCGGATCGATGGCGCAGCTTTTCCACGTCGACGAAGCCGATGAGGACAGCGAGACCCGCAACAGCATCCGTGAACAACTCACCGCTGAAACCTGGCCGGACGGAAGGAAACTGTTCAGTCCCGCCGCCGTGATCTCGCTGCTCATTTTCTACATCTATGCCCTTCAGTGCCTCCCCACGACCGCGGTCGTGGCGCGGGAAACCGGTTCGTGGAAATGGGGCATCGGTCAGTTCATTTTCATGACGGTATTTGCAGGAGTCGCCTCGCTCATCGTCTATCAAGTCGCGAAACTCTTCGGCCTCGCATGACCGAAGCAAATGACTGGCAAACCTGGGCCGCGCTCGCTGTCGTCGCCCTTACCATTGTCGCGTTTGCCGTTCGGAAAAAACGGAGCAAATCCAAAGGCTGCTCCTCCTGCGACAAAGACAGCGGCTGTTCATAGCTTCCACTCGTCGTCGTTTTCCCCAGCGGCACTGCGTTTCAGGGCGAAAAATTAATTTTTCAGGCAAGAAACTCGCTTTGACATTCCTGAAAATCCCAAGACAGTTTTTCCTCGATCAAAAATGCTGAAAACCGTTATCGTTGGGGCTGGCGGCGTTGGAAACGTCGTTGCTCACAAATGCGCCCAGGACGCCGAAACCTTCGGTGAAATCTGGCTCGTGAGCCGTACCCTCGCGAAATGTGACGCCATTGCGAAAGACATCGAGGCCTCCACCGGCGTGAAGATTAAGACCGCCGTGATCGATGCGGACGACGTCGCGTCCACGACCGCTTTTTTGAAGGAACTTCAGCCGAAGCTCCTCCTCAATATCGCCCTTCCCTATCAGGATCTCACCCTCATGGATGCCTGCCTCGCCGCCGGTGTTCACTACCTCGACACCGCCAACTACGAGCCGCTCGACGATCCGCATTTCGAATACAGCTGGCAGTGGGCCTATCAGGAGCGTTTTGAGAAAGCCGGACTCACCGCTTTGCTCGGCTCCGGCTTTGACCCCGGTGTCACGAACGTGTTCTGCGCCTATGCCCTGAAGCACATTTTCAGCGAAGTGGAGACCGTCGATATCATCGATGCCAACGCCGGGGATCATGGGCTCCCTTTCGCGACGAATTTTAATCCGGAGATCAATATCCGCGAGATCACCGCGAATGGCCGCTACTGGGAGAAGGGCGAGTGGAAAGAAGTCCCCGCTCTTTCCGTGAAGCAGGAGTTCGATTTTGAAGAACCCGGGATCGGAAAGCGGTCCATTTATCTCCTCTATCACGAAGAACTGGAGAGCCTCGCGAAGAACCTCCCCGGTCTTCAGCGCATCCGCTTCTGGATGACCTTCTCCGAGAATTACATCAATCACCTCCGTGTCCTCGAAAACATCGGCATGACCTCGGTCGAGCCGATTGAATTTGAAGGAAAAGAGATCGTTCCCCTGCAGTTTCTTAAGGCCGTCCTGCCTGATCCTGCTTCGCTGGGACCACTCACGAAGGGAAAAACTTTTATTGGCTGCCTCATCACCGGAACTCTCAAAGAGAGCGGTGAAAAAGCGACCCGCTTCATCTACAACATCTGTGACCACGAAGCGTGTTACGAGGAAGTCAAAAGCCAGGCCATCAGTTACACCGCAGGGGTTCCTGCGATGATTGGGGCCCGGCAACTCATGTCCGGGGCGTGGCTGCGACCCGGCGTGTGGAATCTCGAGCAGCTCGACCCCGATTCCTTCATGGACGACTTAAATGCCTGGGGACTTCCCTGGCATGTCCGTGAAGCGAATCAATCGTTAGAACTGTAGGCGCGGCGGTCTTCCCGTCTGCGCCTCTTCCGGCCTCCTGCATCTCTCAGTTTAGAGATCTCTCCGGGAGCTTTGTCGAAAGCCGATCCTCCGGTCGCTTTTCCCTGCGGTGAACTTTTCCGCAGCCTTTTAATTCCGTTTAATTTTCTATTTTTTTAATTTCCCTTTTTTACTGACATGAATCCCGTCACTCCAGTTTCCAATTCCTCATCTTCCAACTTCCCCGTGGCCCGCACCGACGCTCCCACGCGCACCGACGCTCTCACGCGCACCGTCGCTGAGACCTTTACCCGTCTTGCCCACGCCGCTGCCGCCGCCGGACTCGAGACCCCCTGCTACCTCATGGACCACGCCGCCTTCCACCGGAACGGCCTGATCCTCAAGCATGTCCAGGAGGAAACCGGTGCCAAAATCCTCCTCGCGCAGAAGGCCTTCGCCTGCTTCAACCTTTACCCCACCCTCCGGAACTATCTCGCCGGAACCACCGCCAGCGGGCTCCACGAGGCACGACTCGGCGCCGAAGAATTCGGCGGCGAAGTCCACGTCTTTTCCCCCGCTTACACGCCGAAGGAAATGACGCAGCTCCTTGAGATCTCCGATCACATCGTCTTTAACTCCCTCAGCCAGTGGACCCGCTACCGCGAAGAAGTCCTCGCCGCTGAGCGTCCTGTTTCTCCCGGCCTCCGGATCAATCCTGAGTATGCCGAGTCCGTCGCCGAAATCTACAATCCCTGCGCCGCCGGCTCCCGCTTCGGCGTCCTCGCCCAGGACATGAACGAAGACGATCTCATCGGGATCGAAGGCCTTCACTTTCACACCCTCTGCGAGCAGGGATCCGACGCCCTTGAGCGCACCCTCACCCACGTCATCGCCAAGTTTGACTCTCACCTCCAGCGCATGAAGTGGCTCAACTTCGGCGGAGGTCACCTCATCACTTCGGAGAACTACGACGTCCCCCGCCTCATCCGCGTCATTCGCGAAGTCCAGGCCCGCTACCCGCATCTCCAGATCTACCTTGAGCCCGGCGAAGCAATTTCCACCGGCACCGGCGTCCTCGTCGGCAGCGTCATCGACCTCCTCAAAAACGGAATCGACATCGCTGTCCTCGACGTTTCCGCGACCGCTCACATGCCCGACGTTCTTGAGATGCCCTATCGCCCCGACGTTGAGAATGGCGGCGAGTTTGAAGAGAAAGCCTACTCCTATCGTCTCGGTGCCCCGACCTGTCTCTCCGGTGACCTCATCGGCGATTACAGCTTCGACAAACCCCTTCAGATCGGAGACCAGATTGTCTTTCAGGACATGGCGCACTACACCATGGTGAAGAACACGACCTTCAACGGCGTGCGTCTCCCCAGCATCGCGATCCTCCAGGAAGACGGCCAGATCGAAATGGTCCGCGAGTTCGACTATGCCGACTACAAAATGCGTTTGGGATAAGCACCAGCGCGTGTCGGCAACGACACAAAAAGCAACAACTTCACCCAACACCGCGACATCGCTCCCATGTCGCGGTGTTTTTGTGTCGACCGCGCTGGTCCTGCTTCCGTATTTTCAGCGTATTCCGTGGTCAATTCCCCGATCCTCGCCTTTTCGAACCACAGAAAACACGGAATACACAGAAGGCTTGTCGTTGCGCAGCGGAGTCTCCGCAGACATCAAGGACGGTGTCTCTTCTCGCGAAACCTCGAGGAACGAGCTACTGCTCGACCGCGATGGCTTTTGGAAACTCCACCGCCGAATGGGAACACTGGCACTCGTGGAAGCCGATGCTGAGAACAGCCCGGAAGAGTGAGGGCGCGTTTCAGCGTCCTTGGGCGGCGTGAGCCGGGCTGAGGGGACAAGGCAGGAATGCCCTCGCTTCGTTCCGGAGAGGTGATGCGCAGGCACAAAAAATGGCCGATCCGTAAAGATCGACCATCCTGTGAGAATTTCTTTTCGGCCTTAGCCGTTAAAAGGTCTCCAACGCCTTACGCGCTTTTGACATTCTCGGCACAGGGTCCTTTAGGGCTCTGGCCTTTCGTGAATTCAACAGAATCTCCTTCGCGAAGGTCTTCGAACGCGGTTTCGCAACCGTTGCGGTGGAAGAAAAGATCAGGACCTTCGGTTCCGATGAAGCCGAAGCCTTTGTCTTCGATGATTTTTTTGATGGTTCCCTGGGGCATGATATTTCGATGGAATGTTTTTCTAGCGCTACCGGCGCCATTTGGGTCGCCGATTGCAGCGTCAACCTTTAGGCCAGATATCGCGAAAAGCTTGTCTTTTTCCCATGGTTCCGTCGCGAAGAGAGTTTCACCGGGATCTTGCCACCATCACCGGAACTCATTTCACGCCCTTTTTCAAAAACCGATCACCATCCGGAGAAAAAGCGGCTGATCACTGATTCTTTGTCAGCGCCGCCTGAAAACACTTCTGATTCATGGACCAACCAGTGAATCATGCGCAGCTTGCCGACGACATCAATGGAAAGGACATAGGGCGATAGCAGAGGCTCACCGACACTTTTCGCAACCATATTGAGCGCCGTTGCGGCCGCAGCCCAGTCATTGAGAGACTTCATGAAGGCCCGATCATGACGCGATGATCCCTTGAGCCCTTCAGGCAGGCACCCCACCTCGGGCGGAAAAGGATTCATCGGCACCGTGGACTTGGAAGGATGAAATCCGATCGTGGTGAGAGTTTCCAGTCCCTCCACCATCTGAAGGTAGTAGTTCCACGACTCCGCCCAATCTTCCCAGGCATGACTCGTGGCATAGGAGCTGATGTGGCGTTCATCCCAATTCGAAGGCGGACCTTCGCTGTAATGCCGCTTCAGGGCCTCACCATAATCCTCCCGCTCATCTCCGAATCGCTCGCGAAAAGCCAAGCGATGGGGATGATCTTCCGGCAACGCCCTCAACCAGCGATCCCAGATGTAATGACCACTCTCGTGGCGAAAATGCCCGAGAAGAGTCCGGCTCGCCTCACCAAAGCGCTGTCGGTTCTCCATCCTCTTCACGTCATCCGCCTCATCCAGATCAATCGTGATGACCCCATCGGCATGACCCATGATCATTTCAGGATCGCTGCGACTGCTCACGATCTCGAAAGCAATACCATTCTGCTCGTCATCGGCTTTCGTCGGCAAGTCGATCCCGAGCGCCCAGAGCGTGCTCACGAGCCGCCGCTTCGCCAGCATCACCTTCCCCCAAAGAGCGACCTTTTTCGGATCGCCAGGATCGGGGATTGTCGTCGTCAAAACACACGAGGTACAGAGCCGGTCATGACCACTCGCCTCCTCGCTGTGGGGCACAAGCCAGTTGCAGACCTGATATTTCACCCCGTTTGAACATCGCAAAAACCCATGCTCCTCCCCACAAGTTCGCATCGCCTGAGATTCCGGATCATACCCCACCGCGCGTCCACACTGAACGCAGACGGAATTTTCAAAAAACAGGACATGCCCACACTCACACTCAAACGATCGCATCCCCAAATCTCACCGCCAGCGAAGGCGATAGCAATCCGAATCCGATTTTTCGGGAAGGATCTGATGGCGGTCGGAGGCGGGAAGTGGAACTGATGCGGCTCACGGCAGGACTCCAAAAGCTCTCCAGCGGTTGCCACCATTTCACGAGATTGCCCACTTTGGTGGCCTTGACGTTCACACGCCCGACCGGTCAAACGTCGAGCATGCGAAAATCAGGGGTTCAAAACCACCGCGATCGCTGCCACAGATGGATCGATCTGTAAGCACACCCTCTCGATCGACTGATAGATCTGAGGCTGGACTCCTTGGGAAGGAAGCCCCTGGATGAGTTGCGAGCAATTCTGCCAGGAATCCACGAGGGTACCACAAGCCTGCTCCAGGGCCGCTTGATTCGATCCATTACCGACCTGCGCATGAAAGATTTTCGCGTTCTGCAAGAATTGCTGGGTCTGGAGAAATAGCTGATTGCGATAATTTTGCTGCGGAATGAACTGAGCCCTCTGCGCGATTACCGTGTATAGATTGCCGGCGAGACCTTCGAGCGCCGCGGCCCGCGTGAGCATCAGATTGATATCCAGGGCATCACTAACCTGAAGAACCTCCCTCAGTTGGCTCATCTGAGCCTGCACACTCGCACGTGAGCTCGCGACAGGGCCCGCGACCGAACCGAGGTAGCGGTCAACATTTCTCCATGAGCTATCAAGATTGACGAAATTTCGAACGATCTGATCATGATTGAGATTCCCCTGCAGCGAAGTCTGGAAACCTTGCATCTGACTAGCGACTGACTGCTGCGCGACGATCAGAGCCTGGATCTGGTTCTGAGGAAGGCGACCAATCGCACTCAGGGAAAGTTGATTGAAGAGAGTCTGGATCGAGAGCTGAGTCTGTGATGAAAGCTCCAACAGATAGGGGTAATCAATGGGCCTCTGGATTCGCATGAGATCGTAGAGTTGGCATTGGCAGGCCGTCACCCTGCTCATCGCGTGGGATAAAAAGGGGTTCTGAATCGTGCGCAATTTCGCCGCATAAACATTCCACGCGTTCCCCCATTCCTGAGAGGACTCAATCGCTTGAGACAGTGGGAGATTCGCGACGTTCAGCCCAAACTGCTCGGCGAGCCCGACGAGTTGTCGTCCTTCCTGGACATAGCCGACAGAGACAGGATGTCCCTGCATCTGTTCCTGAATAAGATCGACCAGAGCCGAAGTATTGGCGGCTGTCTGTCCGGCGATAAACACTGCGAGGATTCGATCAAAATCAGCCTGAATTCCAAAGAGATCGCAAAGCTCGATCCCGTATTGATCAATCCTCTCGACATTTTTCCGGCAGGGGCCGTCCAGTGACTGCTCGAATTGCAATCGAAACGACAAATCCCGCCACGCCGTATCGAGAGCGCGGAACTGAGGCTCGACAAGAGCGATCTGATTCACCGAGCTACAGGACTGCTGCAGTTGAAGCGCATGTTGACGGATCGTGTAGAGATCAGAGAGGTAGACGCGGAGGCTCGGGTTCTGGATCGAATCCTGGCCAAGATTGTTCGCGAGCGTGTTGATTTCTTGAGAGAAATTTCCTATCAGGCTGCGGTATTGGGAAATCTGTCGGGAAGCCTGGTTCGGCGGAATCGGAACTTGCACCACAGGAGGTATCGGTTGTCCCCCCACGATGAACCCTGGAGGTTTATCAGGTTTCGTCCTCGATTCGATGATCGACCGAAACAAGCCCTCAATAAAATCTCGCCGCTTCTCGCTCTGCCCCGAAGCCGGGATCGCAAAGGAAAGGATGAGGGTGCAAATCGTGACGCAGCTGAGCGGGAGGGAATACTTCATGGCTATTCGAGATGGGAAGGAATTAACTTCTTACCCCGGTATACCGGAAACAGTGGCGCCCTGCACTGCAAAAAGGCGAAATCTTAGCGGGCGTGGAGGGACGCCGGGGAAGAGACTCACTCAAAAGCAACCCTGGCAAAAATCGTCGAGGAAAGCATTCGGTGAGATTCACCTCCGATCAGGATAGGTCTCTACGCTACGAGAAGCGATTGCGATAACTCATCTCTGTTTTTAAGTAACTATTCAGGTCAGTTGCACCATGCCGAGTCCCATGGTTTGAGACAAGCTCTTAAGAACTGCTTCAGTTCTTCGCGCCGTCGACGAGCGATTCG
>Ga0222668_1001334_pt1 | contig 11436 bp, 7 predicted proteins | sample AntAcemetagen728_FD_179823 | JGI IMG/M metagenome (GOLD analysis project Ga0222668, IMG submission 179823) | Saline water microbial communities from Ace Lake, Antarctica - #728 | ecosystem: Environmental > Aquatic > Non-marine Saline and Alkaline > Saline | place: Antarctica: Ace Lake | collected... | reverse complement strand
AGGAGTTCGCCGTCCTGGTTTTCGAGGTCTTCGATGGGTTCGATGACGACATCGAGTTCGATATCGGTGCCTTCGACCGGTATCTGGGTGATGCCTTCCTCGAGAGTGGGGAACGAGAGTTGCTCGGTCAGCGCGGAATCGAGCATGCGGGTGATGCGGAGTTCCGTCTGGGCCAGGGTGGCAGCCTCAGCCATGCGGTGGAAGGCGACCGCGAGGCCGGTACAGGCGATGCCGAAAATACCCAGCGCGAGGACGACCTCGAGGAGGAGGAAGCCGGGCTTTTTTCGGGGTTTTGGAGGGTGGAGTATCAAGCTTTGAATTTAAAGAATCGTAAAACAAGAGGCAATCAACAATCTCTAACAAGGTAGGGCACGCATAGTTGAGATATAATACTGTATTCGAAGATTTTTTAACCGCAGATGGACGCAGATTAACGCAGATCCGGCACGATGAAAAAGGGATAGATTTTTAGCGTTTTCTCACGAGGAAAGTGGGCTAGTTCGCCTCGAGTTCGGAGTCGGCGATGGTGGCGGTGAGGGGGTGATAGGTGTCTTGTGCGTAGCTATCTCCGAGCGTGAGGCGGACGGTGAGGGGTTCGGAGAGGCCGTCCGGGTCGAACCGCCAGACCGGGGTGAAGGTTTCAGAAGGGGTGAGGTAGTTTTCCGTGTTCCAGTGGCGGATGGTGAGGGTAATATCGGGATCGATGGTGATTTGCTCGTGCAAAGCGGGGCGGGACTGCTTGTCGCTTTCGGTGCCGCCTATGGCGTTGCCCAGTGCGGTGGTGCGGTCGATGTTTCCTGATTCCGCGAGGGGCAAAAGTCGCACGGATCCGGGGCGGAATTCGATGGCGTAGGGTGTCTGGCGGAGTATGGAGGCGGTGCGGGCTTTTTTGGCCAGGAGTTCGATTTCTCCGGATGTGTTCCGTAGGATCCGTTCCGAAGATGAGAGGATGACTGTAGTGATGGCTCCACCGATGATCAGGGCGGAAATGGCGAGGACGATGACGATTTCAAGAAGGGTGAACCCTTTTAAGAAACCGGACGGCGTGCGCGTATCAATCTTGCGAGGAAAGGTCATCTTCGGTGCCTTCCTGGCCATCCGGTCCAATGGAGTAGATCTCGAATGTGGTGGTGTCCTTTTTGCCGGGGTTGCGGTATCTGTATGGAGCCTGCCAAGGATCGAGTGGAATTTCCGTGGCGAGTTGGGTCCAACGTTTCGGGACGGGGGTTGAGGCGGGTTTGGTGACGAGAGCCTGGAGTCCTTGCGCGGTTGTCGGTGCGGTAGCGGCGTTGAGTTTGTAGGTCGCAATGGCTGATGAGATCGTATTGAAGTCTGAAGTGACACGCTGGAGCTTGGCACCGTCACCGAGTTTTCCGACGACAGCGATCGAACCTCCCAGAATGACGGCGATAATTCCGAGAACGATAACGATTTCAAGGAGAGTAAAGCCTTTGGGAGTGGGTTTTTTGTAATGGCTGGATGGTAGACCGGTTTTCATGTTTACTTGGATTTAATGCCGTGCGGACGGATTATTGTCTGAGGTAATAATATGTGGAAATGGCGAGAGGTCAATCGACAGGTAAAGCGCGCAAAGGCCGTTCGTTGACAGGTCTTGCGCGAGGAGGATCTGCGCGACTGCTTTGAGTTGTGTTCCGCTGAGGCAGGTCTTCTTCCGAAACCGGCTGGGCTCGTGCGGGATGGATCGGGCAAAGGTCGCCGGAGTCCGGTGCTGTGTCGGCGGGAACTTGGTCTGTGTAAGCGGTATTTGCGGTACGGCAGCCTGCGGTGGCGCGTTTTCCTGAAAGCTTGCAGAGGTCGATGTTGACTAGCTTCACGTTTGAATGCAGGTCACCGGCTTTGTATCCCAAGCGGTCCGCCGTTTTCATGATATCGACCCAGACCGGCAGTGCGAGCGTGGAGCCGTATCCGCCTTGGAAGGTTTTTTTGGGAGTATCGAAGCCAACCCAGACGGCGCAGGTTAAATTGGAAGTATAACCTGCGAACCATGCGTCTTTGAAATCATTGGTCGTGCCGGTTTTGCCAGCAGCCTGTTTGGTAAACCCTAGACGTTTGATTGAAGCTGCGGTGCCGGAAGTTGCGACTTCCTGGAGAATTCTTGAAACCGACCAAGCTGATCCGGTGTTTGTCGCCTGATAGGGAAGGGCGGGAGTGGAATAGAGTATGTTGCCATTGCGGTCTTTGATTTCGGAGACCAGGTAAGGGCGATAGCGGGTGCCGTCGTTCGGGAAAATCGTGTAGGCGGTTGCGACTTCCCATGGGCTGGCCTCCCATGAACCGAGGAATGCGGAAGGTATTTCCGGCATCGACTTGCCGAAGCCGGCCATTCTTGAAACTTCTTTAACTTTCGTCACACCGGCGTAGTTGCCCACGCGGACCGACATGGTGTTTCTGGAGCGAATGAGACCGTATGATACGGGAAACATTCCACCGAATTTTCCGTCCGAGTTGTTGGGTCTCCAGGACGGAGCGCCCTTTATTTCACCGCGTCTGATCGGGCCGTCGGAGATTCGGGTGGAGGGGCGGAGGCCTTTGTCGAAGGCGGCGAGGTAAACGAAAGGTTTGAAGACAGAGCCGATCTGACGGCGCGCCTGGATGGCCCGATTGAATTGGGATTCGTTGGCATCGCGGCCACCGACAAGCGCAAGGACGGCACCGGTTCGGTTTTCAATCAATACGGCCGAGCCCTGGATATACTGAGGGGGCTTGCGAGTTTCATCCGGTTGGCTTTGCCATGCGGCGCGAGTCTGGTGCGGGTATCCGGAGCGTCGTTCGACCTCGCGCATTTTCTTGTCGAGCGCCTCTTCGGCGATGGTTTGGAGGCGCTGGTCGATGGTTGTAACGATCGTCAGTCCGCCGAGTTCGATGTTTTCCTTTTCGAGGATGATCTCGAGGTCCCGGCGGATCGCATCCATTGCGTAGGATGCCTCGTAGTCCCGCCGCCATGTCGGGCGGACGGTGATGGGTTCCTTTTTTGCCTCATCCGCTTGGGCTTGGGTGATGGCTTCAGCGTCGACCATGCGGGCGAGGGTGGTGTTTCTCTCGCGCTCGGCGGCCTCCATTGAGCTGAACGGATTGTAGGCATCGGGTCCGCGAACGATCCCTGCGAGGAGGGCGGATTCGGAGAGGGTGAGTTCGGATGGATGTTTCTCGAAATAGATTCGCGATGCTTCTCCGATGCCTTTGATCTGGCGGCCCCAGTTGATCTGGTTGATATAGGCTTCGAGTATTTGGTCCTTGGAAAGTGCCGCGTTGATTCGGAATGCGATGGCGATTTCGAGGCACTTCCGATCAAGCTGTTTGGCAAGTTCTCCACGTTTTTCACCAAATTTCAGTTGGAAAACATCCGAGGCGAGTTGCTGGGTGATGGTCGATGCGCCCTCGCGTTTGCCTTCGAGGTTCTTCAGAAATGCGCGACCGATACCGATGATATCGATGGCTCCGTGCGAGTAGAAGCGCTCGTCTTCGCGGGCGAGGATGGCTTTTCGGAAATTTTCGGCAACGTCTTTGAGCGGAACGATGGAGCGTTTCTCGCCGTGAATTCGGCCGATCTCGGTTCCTTGGCGGTCGAGAATAATGGTTCTCTCTGGCATTTGGTTGATGCGGGAAAGGTCATATTTATCGGAGCGGAATCCATAAATCACCGCAAGTATGGTCAACAGATAGAGGCCTGCGACAGCGGGAGTTCCGAAGAGCCGTATAAGAAATTTCTTGGGCGCGGAAAGTTGCCTTGTGAGTAGAAAAAGCAGGTGGAATGGCCAGAAGAAAAATAGCGAGAACGGATTGACCGACCGTCGTTGGGCAGGTCGTTTCTGACGCGGCTTATTTTTCTGTTGCTTGCGTTTGGCCATGATTGCTGGACGAGAGGATAGGGAAATTTCCGAAAGATGAAACTCTAAGTTTTGTTTATAAAGAACGGCGTCGGGAGAAGCACCTATCTCGAAAACACGCGAATTTGCATTCACTGCGAGATTCCGGTAGACGAATCCGTAGTATAGTGTCGATTGTCTTAATGATGAGATTTTCAGTATATGGATTTTGCATAGTATTGGTTTCGACCGCACTTCAAGCAAGAGAACCGATATCGGGCGTTGCTGACCTTCTTAGTTTGCAAAATAAAGTCGGCTCGGTTGCTGAAAAGGTAATGCCGGCCACGGTCGCGTTGGTTTCCGAAAAAACGGGGGCCTCCGGGTCAGGTGTGATTGTCTCGAAAGAAGGGCTGATTCTTACCGCTGCCCATGTAATTCAAGGAATGAAGGAGGTGGATATTTATTTCGCGGATGGCAAGAAATGGCGCGCCAAGGTTTTGGGCGCCAACTATTCCAAGGATATAGGAATGGCAAAAATGACCGAAGCCGGGCCTTGGGAATTTGTGGATCTCGGTGTCTCAAAGCCGCTTGAGGCGGGTGATTGGGTCGTGGCACTGGGACATTCGGCGGGTTTTGATCCGGCAAGAACGCCTCCGGTCAGATTCGGTCGGGTGATGTCTGATGGTCCCGGAAACTTTTTTACCACCGATTGCACCCTGATCGGTGGCGATTCCGGGGGTCCTCTTTTTGACCTCGATGCAAATCTGGTGGGTGTGAACTCGTCTATCGGTTGGTCTTGGAAAAACAACAACCACGCAGGAATCGATGGTTTTCGAGAGGATTGGAAGCGACTGATCGCGGGTGAGGCGTGGGGAACGCTGCAGATGAATCCCCTCGCAAATCCGGAGACACCAGTCCTGGGTATTGAGATGGGACTCCGGAGCCGGATGAATGGTGTCCCGGTTCAGAAGGTTGAGCCGAATTCGCCTGCCGCCGCTGCGGGAGTCAGGGTGGGCGATATGATTATTTCGGTCGATGGGGAGCGCGTGAAAGAGGGTTCCGAGCTTCAGCAGATTCTGGTCAAGAAAGAGGCTGGCGATATCGTTGTCCTGGGTGTTTTCAGGAGAGATAGAGAGCTTGAGATCGACGTGAAATTGGTGAAACGAGAGGAACTTTACAGGGTAAGATGAAGTATTTAAAAGCGATCAAGGTTGGCTTCATTTTACTTGCCTTGAATGTGGCGGCTCCTGCTCAGAGAGAGCAGGAGGAAGTGCCGCTGATGCGTCCAGACGAATTGAAAACCGTTGAGGAGCAGTCCGAGGCTTTTAACGAGGCTCTGCTTCCTGTGATTAATGAGGCATCAAAATCAACTGTGAGGCTGTGGGGGAGAACGGGCCGTAGGGGAAAAGCGAAATTGCTGGCTTACGGGACGGTGGTGGGAAATGGAGCTCAAGTGCTCACCAAATGGAGCGAGGTGGAGCAGGCTGTGGACACCTTGCAGGTTCAGACAGGTAACAATGAATCTTTTCGAACTGAAGTGGCCGGGGTGTTCACCGAGGAAGACTTGGTTTTGCTGAATCTGGGAGATGGAGGGCGTGTCGATCAGGATGGGCCTGATTTTGGTGTCCTAAATACTAGGCCGTCGGATATCAATCTGAAGCCGGCGAAGTTTTTTGAATCCACGCTGACTTACGGACAGTTTCTGACCGCGCCGCAACCGAGTGGCAAGCCGGGTGCTTTCGGAGTGGTGAGCGTTCTCGAAAGGAATCTTCGTGATACCGACCAAGCACATGTTGGGATTATGGTTGATCCGGAGTATCGGGGGGAAGGCGTCAGGATCGCCAGTGTGCAGCCGGAATATGGGGCGGCCAAAGCCGGGTTGCAGGCGGGCGATCTGATTCTCGGTATAGACGATAGGGATATTTCCGGTCTTCAAGAACTCAAAAACGCTCTGACCAACAAGCAGCCGGGTGATAAAGTGACGATGCGTATCGAGACGGCTGGCAAGGAGCGAGTCGTGGAGGTGTCGCTCTCGAACCGTCCTGTGATCGGACAGTTTTCATTTGATCGGTTGAATACCATGGAAAGGATGGGCGGTGAGCCCAACCGCGTTCGCGATGGCTTTTCAAAAGTGGTGCAAAGTGATATGCAGATCAGCAAGAATCAAGTTGGAGGGCCGGTTGTGGATCTAAAGGGCCGCATCGTTGGTATTACGATAGCCAGGGCAGACCGCACCAGAACCTACATCATGGGAAGCAGGACGGTCATGGATGTCTTAAAGGGCGATTTCGATACGGTTGCAGTGGCAAAAACCAAGTCTGATATTAAGAGGCAAGAGCTTGATAACCAGAGACTTGCGATGATTCCAAAGGTAAACCCTGGAGAAAAACCGAAAGACGCGGATCGCATGAAAAGACATCTGAGCGACGTCGAGCGCCTGATGGGCCGGATGAATCGGGAGTTGGGGGCACTTGAGGCTGAACAAGCCCCGTGAGGAGCATTTGATAGCTTTTGTCGCGGGTGGGTTGCTTTCGAAGGGGAAAGCCGTTTATCGTTTCTCGAAATGAGCGAGAAAGAATTTTTCTATCAGGATCCGTTTCCAATCGGCCCGGACACCACTGAATACGAACGCATACACGACGGCTGCGTGGAGCTTGCTGATTTCAGTGGTGAGGAGGTTTTGAAAATCGATCCTGAGGCCTTGACCTTATTGGCGGCGGAGGCGATCAAGGCGATCAATTTCACGCTCCGCAGTAGTCACCTTGCGCAGGTGGCGGCGATTCTGGATGATCCCGAAGCCTCGGAGAACGACCGGATGGTCGCGCTGATGCTTTTGAAAAACGCGGAGATCGCTTCGCATGGAATTCTACCCGCATGTCAGGATACTGGAACGGCAACAGTGATCGGGAAGAAAGGTCAGCATGTCTGGACCGACTGTGATGATGCGGAATTTCTTACAAAGGGTATCTATCAGACTTATACAAAGGAGAATCTTCGCTACTCCCAGACAGCACCTCTGACAATGTATGAGGAGGTGAATACGAAGACCAACCTGCCCGCCCAGATCGATCTTTATGCGACGCAGGGAGCGGAATACAAATTCCTATTTGTCAGCAAAGGCGGGGGGTCTGCCAACAAGACTTTCCTTTATCAGGAAACCAAAGCGCTGTTGAACCCGAAACGACTCAAGGAGTTTTGTATCGAGAAAATGAAGTCGTTGGGCACTGCTGCATGTCCTCCATATCATCTGGGTTTTGTGATTGGCGGAACATCGGCGGAGAACAATCTCAAGACTGTTAAAATGGCGACGACTCGCTACTACGACGGTCTGCCAACATCTGGCAACGAGCACGGCAGGGCTTTCCGGGATATCGAGTTGGAAAAGGAACTTCTCGAGGCTGCCCAGCAAATCGGGATTGGGGCACAGTTCGGGGGGAAATACTTCGCGCTCGATGTGAGGGTCGTGCGGCTGCCGAGGCATGGGGCTTCATGTCCGGTTGGGATCGGTGTTTCCTGCTCTGCGGACCGTCAGGCGAAGGCGAAAATCACGCGGGATGGTATCTTTCTCGAAAAACTGGAGAAAAATCCTGGCCGCTTCATTCCTGAAAAATATGCCGATTGGAAGTTCAAAGGGGTGGAGATCGATCTCGACCAAGGTATGGAGAAAACCTTGGGAACGCTTTCGAAATATCCGGTAACGACTGCGCTTTCACTCACTGGAACAATCATTGTCGCCCGTGACTCGGCTCATGCGAAGATGAAGGAAATCCTTGAGGCTGAGGGCGAGTTGCCTGATTATTTCAAGAAATACCCTGTGTATTATGCCGGGCCTGCGAAGACTCCGAAAGGCATGCCCTCGGGAAGTTTCGGGCCAACGACGGCCGGACGTATGGACGGATACGTTGACCTTTTCCAAGAAAACGGTGGCTCAATGGTGATGCTCGCGAAGGGCAATCGCTCACAGCAGGTGACTGACGCATGCAAGAAACACGGCGGCTTCTATCTCGGGTCCGCAGGAGGTCCCGCGGCACTGCTCGCAACAGATCACATCCGTTCACAGGAGGTCCTGGCGTTTCCCGAACTCGGCATGGAAGCGGTTTGGAAAATCACCGTGGAGAATTTCCCCGCCTTCATCCTTGTGGATGACAAGGGCAACGATTTCTTCCAGACGATCAATCAGTGTCCGGTCTGTTGATGGGCTGAATCCTCCGGCAATTTCTTTTGAATTGTCGTATTCTAGCCCACAAGTCAGGTTCGCTGTAACCGAATGACGCCCATACAATCCATTCTCGAAAACTACCGCAGCGCCTCCCAGACCGAGCGCGAGAAGGGCACCTACTTCGAGGAACTCATCCGCACCTACTTCCGCAACGAGCCGAAATACGCCGGCCTCTACTCCGATGTCTGGCTGTTCGCCGATTGGGCGCAGGATCACGGAGAAATTGCCAAGGACACCGGTATCGACCTCGTCGCCAAAGTCTCCGGCACCGATGAATTCCACGCCATCCAGTGCAAATGCTACGCCGAGGACTACCGGGTCAAAAAAACCGACATCGACAGCTTCTTCACCGCCTCCGGGAAAAAGCCGTTCACCTACCGCATCATCGTCACCACCACGAATGACTGGAGCGAAAACGCCGAGCACTCCCTCGAAGGCCAGACCCCGCCCGTCTCCAAAAGCACCCTCCACGATCTCGAAAACTCCCAGATCGATTGGGAAAAATACGCCCCCAGCAAGCCCGCCGCGCTTAAAGAAAAGAAAACCCTCCGCAAGCACCAGCTCAGCGCCAAGACCAACGTCCACCTCGGCTTCAAGACCGCCGACCGTGGCAAGCTCATCATGGCCTGCGGCACCGGGAAAACCTTCACCTCCCTGAAAATCGCCGAGGACATCGCCGGTCCCGGCAAGCGCGTCCTCTTCCTCGTCCCCTCGCTCAACCTCCTTTCCCAGACACTCACCGAGTGGACACAGGAAAGCGCCGTCCCGCTCCGCTCCTTCATGAATTTGAGTAACGTCAGTCAGTCTTCAAGGCTTGAATGTTTGTACAGTTCCTGAGAACACTCTTCCGCATTGCAAACCCTCGACAACATCGCCTTCTGGCAAACCGGACGCTTGACTCCAGAACTATTGGAGTCTGGTCTCATCGCTGTCGGAGCTTTGGATCGACGCAACCGGTTGTCTGCCGATGCGAGGACGGTTTTGGAAAAGGCGGCGAAGTCTTTCGGGGCATCCCATGTGTTTTTCCGTTCCCGACCCGGTCGTTCCACAGTGCCGGAAGCTTTGGTCTTCGACGATACTTCCGCAGACTGCACCCGAACGGACGAGGATTTTGCCGATCTGCACCGTCGTCTCTGGAGCTGGGGTGCTGTTCCGCTGGTTTACCGGAGGCTTCCCGGAAGGGTAGATGTCTTTCGATGCACTCATAAGCCCGACTTCGATACCGGACGTGAAAAACCGAAATATTCGCCTCATAACACGCTGGATCTGATCCACATCGCTGCGGATATCACCAATCTCCTTGAAGATGAACCCTGGTGGGACATGCGCAGGTTGGCGAATGGCACTCTCTGGGACGATCCTGGTGTTGCCCAGCAGTTCCTTTCCGACAAATCAGCCCACAAGATGATCCTGCATCATGTGGGAACCCTTGAGAAGAAGCTAGCCAATGAAAGCGGTCTGGAATCGAAGTTGCGCCGCCGCCTGCTGATCATATCCCTCTTGGTGGCCTATCTTGAGGATCGTGAAGTCTTCAAGTTTGAGTCCGATTTCTTTGCCCGCTTCAAAGAGGATGCTGAAAAATTCCACCATGTTCTCGCGGACGCCGAATCTCTGATCAAGCTTCTCAATTACCTTGAGACAGAGCGCTTCAATGGCAATGTCTTCTCACTGGAGGAGGATGAAATCCAACAGCTCCGGCAGACAACCCATCTTGCGAAATTCGCAAAACTGATCGAAGGCAGCACGGAAAAAGGCGGCCAGCTAACTCTGTGGAGACTCTATTCCTTCAAAGATCTCCCCGTGGAGTTGATCAGTCACATCTATCAGCTTTTCGTCGAGGACAAGACCACTTGCGTTTACACGCCTCCCTTCCTTGCCCGCCTGATGCTGGAGGAGGCGCTTACACTGGATCGGATGGATCGCTTGGAAGAGCGAGATGAAATCGTGTTCGACCCCTCATGCGGCTCGGGCGTCTTCCTCGTTGAAGCCTTCAAACGTCTCGTCCTCCATTGGCGCAAAAACAATCACTGGGATAGACCGTCTGTGGAGGTGCTGAGCAAACTCATGCAGCGTGTAGGAGGAACGGATATCGATGGCTACGCGGTCGAGTTGGCCGCCTTCAGCCTCTGCCTTGCGATGTGCGAAGAACTCGATTCGGAAACCATCATCAAGACTCGGAAACTCTTTCCCTCTTTGAAGGGTGAAACCTTGATTCAAAGCTGCTTCTTCCAACAAGTGCGTGAGGCGGCTCTGCCTGCTAATATTGGCGTGATGATGGGGAATCCTCCGTTTGGCTCGGCATCAAAAGTGGGAACCACTGAGTTGGCTTACACGGAATATTTGGCTGCATACGGAAAGCAGAGTCTGCCAGATCGTCAGTCCGCTTTCCTCTTCTTGCATCATGCCATGGAGGCTCTCGTCGAAAACGGGCTAATGTGCCTCATTCAGAAAGACAACTTTCTCTACAACCGCCGCAGCGCATCTTTCCGTCATTTCATATTCGAACGTTGGGACGTTCGGCAGATCCTCGATTTTACTCCGATTCGCGGATTGTTCCTCAAAGATCCGAAGATCGTTGTCGTAATGGCGGAAGCTCAGCCGCCGGTTCCAAAGCGTTCCATTCTCCATGCCATCTTCCGTCGGACTGTCCACACACAGGCCGAGATAGGCTTCGAACTGGACTACTACGATATGCACTGGATGCCACGTAGCGTCGCCATGACCAAGGACTTCGTCTGGCGTTGCAACCTCTTCGGCGGAGGCCGTGCGGCGAGCCTTGTGGAGAGGCTAAAAAAACTTCCTACGCTGAAGGATTATATTAAAGAGCAAGGTTGGGACTACGGAGAAGGCTATATGGTGGGAACGCCCGGAAACGAGAATGTTGTTGATTACTTGTATGGTCAGCCTGTCATTCCAGCCAAAGCGATCCGATCGGATGGAACAATCGATGAGTCCCTGATCGAAACTCAAAAGGAGAAATATTTCCAACGGCCTAGGCCGAAGTCTCGTTACCAGCATCCTGTCATTTTGATTCGTCAAACAGACGAGTTACAAATGACTCGCTGGGATAAAAGTTACCTCACATACGATTCAGAGGTTCTCGGCATAGCCTGTAAAGAAAAGGCTCCAGATGCTCATCTGGAGTTATTTAGACGACTCTTTCGCTCGCGATCAATTTACCGAGGCTGGCTCTCATTGACGAGTGGCAAAGCTGGACTACAGAAGGCCACTGCACTCAATAAGTCGGACATCGACGACTTCCCTTTCCCTAGTGAAGAAACGGATCTCGATCTCTCTGACAATGAAAGGATACTACTTTCGGATGCCTCCGACTACTACCGTGATTATCAACGTCTCGGAGAAGACGCCGAAATGATGCGCACCGCAACT
>Ga0222668_1001326_pt1 | contig 11473 bp, 3 predicted proteins | sample AntAcemetagen728_FD_179823 | JGI IMG/M metagenome (GOLD analysis project Ga0222668, IMG submission 179823) | Saline water microbial communities from Ace Lake, Antarctica - #728 | ecosystem: Environmental > Aquatic > Non-marine Saline and Alkaline > Saline | place: Antarctica: Ace Lake | collected... | reverse complement strand
GGCCCCATTCTGAAAGGCACCCCTGCTCCAACGGCAGAAGCTCTCATGCGTTCGCGCTATTCAGCCTATGCACTCAAAGACGCTTCCTATCTTCACCGCACAACACATTCTTCCACACGAAAAGCGCATCCGGTAAAAGAGATTGAGAAATGGGCGAAGCGCACGAATTGGTTAAAACTGGAAATTCTTCGCACCGAAAAAGGGAGCAACGAAGACACCACAGGCGTTGTTGAGTTTAAGGCCTATTTCACTGAAAAAGACCACCGCATTCAAGTCTTGCATGAGGTTTCTGCATTCGTCAAGGAAGAGGGTGAATGGTATTATGTGAATGGAGAGCATTGAATGGGCAGGTGAAACGAAGGGGCTTACTGATGTCTGCCCTCCAGATACTCTGACCATCATCAAATACTAGAATAAGTGCATTTTTCAGCCTATATTTAGAGGAGTTTTTCTGCAATTAAATGAATAGGGGAAACCAATACCTAATGAAGTCTGCCTAGGCTTGTTGCTACCAATACTCTTATGATGTCTATGACAAAATTTGTTTTAACACTGTTCATCTCATTCTGTTGCAATTTCGTTTTAGCTCAATCATTTGAGCAGCAGATCATCTCATCAGCAGATGATGCTGAAGAAAAAGATGATGGCACCAACGTTACAACAACCAGTTCAGATTTGGAGCTGGTATTTGATAGCTGGAATGACCAAGGCTTGCAAACAATTGGTCTGAGATTCGATGAAATCACCATACCTCCAAATTCCACAATCCTAAGTGCATACATTCAGTTTACTGCTGATGGAGACAATTCTGGAGATCTTACCATCTCAATAACAGGAGAAGATAGCGCCAATTCATTGCCCTTCTCTGATTCTTTCAGTAACATTTCAAGTCGTGCCCAAACTACTTCAAGCGTTACCTGGAGCGCGATCCCTACATGGACAGACAATCAAGTGGGGAGTGCACAACAAACACCTGACCTGACTGAAATAGTCAGTGAGATTATTGCCTCCAATGGATGGCAAAGTAGCAATCCAGTTACATTTATTCTAACAGGAACAGGAAGTGAAACGCAGCGAAGAAAAGCCTATTCATTTGATGATAACGCTACAAGGGCAGCTAAACTCTACATTGAATATGAGTCGAACTCTGAGGTAGACCTAGCACTATCTTCATGCATTTCCCCAACTGAAAGTGATTATCCTAATGCTGCTTCAACCGTTCAAGTAGAGATTATGTCTTTCGGAAACCAAACGGCTACAGATTACACACTTGCGTATTCGATTGATGGAGTTTTAATTTCTACCGAACCAGGGGTAACACCTTTAAATATTGGAGAGTCTATTGTTTTCACATTTACTGAAACGGTAGATCTCACTGCGCTTGGAACGTATGACCTAAGTGTTGAATTGACCATCATTGGTGATGAAGACCTTACAAACAATGCAATTTCAAAAACAATCACAGTCATCAATGAAGTTGTTCCCTTGCTATTTGACCAAGGAAGTTCATGGCGTTACTGGGATAACAGCACAGGTCCGGGATCTATGTGGAATACCGTGGATTTTGATGCTTCATCTTGGCCAGTAGGGACAGGTCATTTTGGTTTTGGCGAAGGCGATGAAGAAACAGCCTTGAATGCTGGCTTGATCAGTTATTATTTTCGAAAAAAAATTGACAACATTGATTTGGATCAATTCAGCCCACTCTATTTGAATATGATCCATGATGAGGGTGCCATTGTTTATGTAAATGGACAAGAAGTTTTACGCACCGAGATGATGCCATTGGGAACAATCAACCACAACACATCTGCAAGACAAACGATTAATACGCGCCTTCAAAATGATTTTTTCACGTACAAAATAGACCCAAGTTATTTCGTTGCTGGTGAGAATACACTGGCTATTTCTGTGCGCAATCGGAGTGCTACAGATGGGGATGTTTCTTTTGATTGTTTCCTCAGCACTGAGTTCATCTATGACCAAGACGGGCCCTATGTGTTCTACCAAGATGACAATATCATTGTAGAAGAAGTTACACCTGATGGCTTGGTCAGCAATTCATACACATCAACTGAGGGGTTAGAATTGACCTGTATCCTTCCACATATGGGCACTAGCTTTACGTTCGCCCTTAAACCTGAAATCATAACAGAGCCTTCAGTCTACAGCACTATCCCGTCTAAATTTCTTGCCATTTCTGACTTTGATGGACACATTGAAGGCTTTACAATGGTCTTGAAGGGTGAGGGAATAATTGACGAAGATTTCAATTGGACTTATGGAGACGGTCATTTAATCATAAGCGGAGACCTCTTTGACAGGGGGTTCCATATTACTGAATGCATGTGGCTCCTCTACAAATTAGAGAGCGAAGCGGAAGCTGCAGGAGGAAAGGTGCATTTGATTATTGGAAATCATGAGATGTTCAACATGGTTGATGATTGGAGGTATGTAGAAGTCAAGTATTTTAATGACGCGCATCTGATGGGAAAAAGAATGTCTGAATTGTACGATTTGGATACAGAGCTTGGAAGATGGTTGAGATCGAAAAACATTATAGAAGAAATTGGAGGTTATGCCTTTATGCATGGTGGTTTAAGTCCAGAAGTATCAGCCTTGGATCTATCGTATGATCAGATGAACGCCTATGGCAGATTAAGAATGAACGATATAGATTGCCCTAACAATGATTGCTTCGACGTAAACAGCTCTGATTATGGTGTTTATTGGTACAGAGGAATGGTTAATGAGGAGCTAACACAATTAGAAGTAGATGATATTCTAGATGGTTTTGGAATAAATCGAGTGATACTAGGACATACGAAAGACAACACGATTCGATCACTCTATGAGGGCCGCGTTATTGCAATAGACATGTACCACTTAGATAATTTTGAAGACGGCTTTATGGAAGCGTTGCAGTTCGAGTTGGGTTGCTTTTATCTTTTTCATACAGATGGTGTAGAACAAGATTACACCCTCTTGAATGAATGCGATGACGCCAATGACAATGTTTTAGAAATAAATGGAGATGGCCAACTTCTTATTTATCCGAATCCAACTTCTAGCATCCTGAATGTTAAAATGCCTGAAAGCTTATTAGGAGAATACCGCTATACCATCCTAAACGCAGAAGGAAGGCGCTTAGACGAGGGAATTATCAATGGCGAGCTGTCTACAATTGACGTCCAGAGGTATACCGCTGGAAAGTACGTTCTAACACTGCAAAATTCCGAAAGAGTCATCACAGGGCATTTTATAATCAAGTAATGGAGCGAGTGATTTGATCAGGTGCTTAGGCGAGCGTTCAATGTAACTTGGGTTGAACCAATGAGCATTTCGCGCCAAAGCCCAAGTGCGCTTCAAACCAAGAGAACAATATCTTTAAGATAGGAGGCCGCATCAAAATAGAACACCATAGCCGGCGGCTTTTGCGAAACTACTGACATGATCGATTCTGCGCGCTAAACCTTGAGAGGTCATTATTGAGCTATGCCAGGGTCAGATCTGTTTTATGGCACAATAGGCTTTAGGGGACCTCTATTTATCCCGAATGAGGCTGCCGCTGCGTTATTTTGAATTCAGACAAGGCAATTCGAAAGATAATAGCCGTAGCTACTTGATTGATAACTGACGCAGTATGAATTTAAAAAGAGCCATCGAAATTTCTGCCGCACGTGCAGTAGAAATTGCACAGTCCATGAGCGAATAGATAGAGATCCCCTTTAGTGACTTTTAAACTATTGATGGTCCCAAAGTGCCCTTCACACAGGCTGTATTTCTTTTTGGTTCTAAAAAGAAAAACAGGAAACACCTTCATCAATTAACGTTAGATCCGTTTTCATTTGAAGGACTCAACAAAAGCGACCTTTAGCCAAAGAATTCAATAAAACGCATCGGAGATGGCAAGTTAAAAAGCGTGGCGAAATAATAAGACAACAGATAACAAGGCTGTTTTAGTGTACATCACCAAAGAAGTGATGCCCTAGGCACTACATTTGTATAAATGCAATAGCAGATTTAGTTTTCACTTTATCTGCTGTTTCTTTTATGCTTCGGGCGGGTAAACATTCAAGCAATTCTACGAAAACAAAAACCAGAGAAGATAAAACACCGATCACACAGTGGTTTTCCCACACTTCAAATGTAAAAAGCCTACCTTAAAAGCTTTTCACAAGCAATGAACAAGAACAACACTACTCCTTCTGGCGGCATTCGTGGATTAAAAGAAAATTGGCGCAACGACCTCTTGGCTGCATTCAGCGTCTCTTTAGTAGCGCTTCCCCTAGCACTAGGAATTGCTGTGGCTTCAGACATGGCACCAATGGCCGGAGTGCTTTCTGCAATTATCGGTGGGGTTGTTACTACTTTCTTTCGAGGAGGTCATGTATCAGTTAACGGTCCTACTGCCGGCTTGATTGCAGCGATTCTGGGCGGACTTTTGGCATTGGATGGAAACATCAACTACGTATTGGCCGCAATAGTTGTGGCAGGAGGCATTCAAATCATCTTTGGCCTTCTTAAAATGGGCCGTTTGGCCAAGCTCATGCCTTCGTCTGTATTACACGGAATTTTAGCAGCAATTGGTGTCATTATTTTCGCGAAGCAAGCTCACTATGCACTGGGTACAACTTCAAAGGCTGACAGCACCATTGGAACTTTAACAGATATTTTCTACAAACTGCCTGACGCCAACCCCTTTGTCTTTTTGATTGCACTAGTTGGGATTTTGGTCCTTATTTCTTACACCAAAATTAAGAGCACCTTCATTCGTGCTATACCTGCCCCAATGTGGGTTTTACTCTTGGCATTGCCGTTGGTTTTTGCTTTTGATTTTTTCACTGAACACCAAATTGAATTCATGGGGAATTCATACGGAGTTGGCCCTGAGTTACTTATTGACATTCCTAAAAACCCCTTGGATAGCATTATGCATCCAGACTTTGGAATGATTGGAACCATGGCTTTTTGGCTCACCGTACTATCTATTACCACAATTGCCACCATAGAAACCTTAGCCAGTGCCCGCGCCATTGATAAGCTTGACCCCTTCAAGCGCAAAACTGATTTGAATAAAGACCTTGTAGGCATAGGTCTGAGCACAATGATTTCTGGAGCATTAGGCGGACTCCCCATCATAACGGTGATTGTTCGAAGTACAGTAAACATAAATCACCATGCCAAGACCAAGTGGTCAAATCTCTACCATGGAATTTTTCTAATTCTTTTCATCCTCATTTTGGCTCCCGTTTTAAGAAGCATTCCCTTGGCAGCATTGGCGGCCATACTCTTGCACACAGGTTACAAATTGGCATCACCCAAGGTCTTCAGACAGGCCTATGATCAAGGTGTGGAACAATTGCTCTTTCTTTCTGCCACCCTCATTATAACCTTATTCACAAACTTGCTGTATGGCATTGTTGGCGGAATTCTGGTTACATTATTGGTCCACATGCTCTTGGCGAAGGTTGGCTTCTTGCCTTTCTTTCAAATGATTTATAAATCTGGGTCGAAATGGCATAGGTTAGACAATGGCACGTACGATGTTAAATTGGAGGGAATTGCCAATTTCTTGTACGCCTTGAAGCTGGATAAACTCCTTGAAGAGATTCCCACAGGGTCTACTGTGCGCATCGATATGTCGCAAACACGCTTAGTAGACCTTTCGATCATGGAAAACATAATCGAGTACAAACGCGTACAAGAGAACAATGGCGGGGAAGTAAAACTAGTTGGGTTAGATAGCCATGTGGCCACAACCAGTCATAATAGAGCCTTAAAATTCATTACTGGCCGTGTGAATAAACGGATCACAAATCGTCAAATTCGGTTACAAAATATGGCCACTGAAAATGGTTGGTCTTTCGATCGCAATGTAGATTGGAACACTTCCTATTTGAGGAATTTCCACTTCTTTGATTCGCGCCCAATTGAAATGAAAAGTAATTCTCTGCAAGGGAAAGATTTAGAGAACAATGCGCAGTGGGAGATTGCAGACATTGTGTTTGACGAGGGCGCAATGCTTGCACTTGAAGTCTATCAAACGACTGTTCAGATTGTCAGACTCCCATCTCCTATACCGCGATTCATCATTGACAAGGAAGGCCTATTTGATCAGGTACTAGAGCGCGTGAGGGCTTTCTCCCGATCAAACAGGGACATTGATTTCATGAGACATCCAGGTTTCTCGCGGAAGTTTCATTTGAGTGGAGGAGACGAAGATGCCATTCGGGCCTTCTTTACTGATGACCTCATTGACTTTTTAAAAGACAATGAGATCCACCACATTGAAAGCACTGGAGAAGCCTTAATGATCTTTCAATACGTTCATATTGCTCGAACCGAAGAGGTACAAAATATCCTTTCCTTTTCGTCCAATTTATTGAAACATATGAATTTGAAAAGTAGCTCATCAGTGGTCTAGTTGGCCTTTCAGAAAACAGCCAAATGAATTGCTAAATAGATATCCAAGGAAGGTGTTTATTGATTCCGTTCTAGAAGCCTTTCGTTGGCTAGATCCACTTGTACATATAAGCATACCGGCAACAAATAACGGCGGCCTCCCTAGCACAATTTTAGTGGTTTAAAGCAATCATTTGGAACGCTCATTGTGGAAATAGCGCCTCACAAACACGAGACATAACCATTACCCTGCTGCTTAAATCAGAGAACTAGAGTGGTGTTTCACAGAGCACAGACCTAGGATACACAAACTCTCAATTGTTTCAGTGCAGTAAATCAATGGACGCTTTCTCTGATGATACTAACCAGATGTTCAATCAAACGGAGGTGTAGACTCTGCAGAAATCGTTGATAACGGCTTTCAACATTACTTTTTGAATTGCAATAATAGGCATGGATGGTACTGAATTGGTTGAAAACAGACTTGTATCCAAGCCATTAACTGACAGCTGAGTAACTTTTGTCCTACAAAGATCGTAGACACCCTCAAGATTCTATCGGCCAAATAAATTAACATGAAAACCACAAACCTACTCATCGCTATCACGCTGTTTTTAATACCAACAGTTATAGTTGCTCAAACTCCGCCACCTCTTGGAACTGTTGATTCCTACGTTCTCTTTTCGTCAGTAGGAGCAATTACAAATTTGGGTGTTTCTCAAATTACGGGAAATATGGGGACAAACTCAGGTGCAGTTTCAGGTTTTGGAAATGTAAATGGCCAAATGCATATTGCTAATGCTACCACCACTCAATGTGCAATCGATTTAGGCATTGCATACACGAATTTAAGCGGTCAAATACCAGGTGAAACACTCGGGCTTGTGCTTGGAGCAGGACAAACACTGCTTCCAAATGTTTATTTGGTACCAGGAGCTGCATCACTTATAGGCACACTCACTTTAGATGGTTGTGGAGACCCAGATGCTTGTTTTGTATTTCAAGTAAACGGGGCATTCGCAACTGGCGCTATCTCTAGCATTGTATTAACAAACGGTGCTAAAGCCTGCAATGTGTTTTGGAGGGTCAATGGCCAGATGAGCATGGCAACAAAAACGTCCTTCAAGGGCACTATTATTGTTGCTGGAGCAGTTCCACTTGGTGTTGGTGTTCACCTTGAAGGCAGGGCGCTTTGCGTTTCAGGAGCAATTTCTGTAAGCGGTTTAACTGCTGGCATCCCCCTTGGTTGTGCTGATTCTATTTTTACTGGGCCTCCAGCTCCCGCCTTGGGTAGTTTAGAGTGTTTCGCATTGCTAACTGCAGATGGTGTAGCTACTAACACAGGATCTACAACCATTACTGGTGATATTGGAATAAACAATGGAACAATTTCAGGTTTTGATCCACTTGGTACATCAGGGATTATACATTCAACACCGGATGCTGTTACAGCGCAAGCAAGTCTAGATTTGAGTGCGCTTCATACCTACCTCAGTAGCTTGCCTTCAGATATCACTCTGTTATATCCTGTCCTCTTTGGACATAGCCAAGTACTTACTCCACATGTTTACACAATGGACGCTGCTACAGTGCTTACCGACACTCTTTTCTTAGACGCGCGGGGCGTTACAGATGCTGTATTTGTGATCCGTATAATGGGTGCGTTTACTACAGGGGCTTCTCCGCAGGTTGTTCTTGTTGGAGGAGCACAATCAAACAATGTATTTTGGCAGGTAGAAGGTGCCGTTACCATCAGCAGCAATGGCAATTTCCAAGGAATAATCGTCGCCAATAATGCTGCAATTGTTATACATCATTCAGTTCTCTTTAATGGGAGGGCACTTTCAACAAACGGAGACATCACTACACAAAATGCAAATATTATAGGCACTAACACAGTAAAAGTTGGATCATCAGCACCAACCTTGTGCGTTAATACTACATTGACCGCTATTACACACGGCACCACAGGGGCTACGGGCATTGGTTCTGCAACGGACCTACCTGAAGGAGTAACAGCAGCTTGGTCTGCCAATACCATTTCCATAAATGGAACACCAACATCCTCAGGAATATTTAATTACAGTATTCCACTAACAGGAGGTTGTGGAAGTGCAAATGCAACTGGAACTATCACTGTAAGTACTGAAGGAATTGAAAACACCGCAAGTATCCCATCTTCAACACCTTTATCATGCATAAATAATCCGCTGGCAAACATCACTCATACCACAACAGGCGCAACCGGCATAGGTTCTGCAACGGACCTACCTGAAGGAGTAACAGCATCTTGGTCTGCCAACACAATTACCATTAGCGGCACACCAATAGACTCAGGAATATTTAACTACAGTATCCCATTAACAGGAGGTTGTGGTGCTGTGAATGCAACTGGAACAATTAGTGTGATTTTAACTTCAGCTACAACCTCAGTAACCGAAGCATCATCTACTCCAACTTTGTGCATCAATACAGACCTAATAAATATTACCCACACAACAACAGGTGCATCAGGTATAGGTTATATAACAGGCTTACCTGATGGAATTACTGCAACTTGGTCAGCCAACACAATTACCATCAGCGGTATAGCTTTAACCTCAGGAACATTTGACTATAGCATTCGATTAATGGGCGGTTGTGGTTGCGACCATATCTACGCAACAGGATCTATCACCGTAATTCTGCATGCCGTCTTAAGTGCCGGTTTAACCACAATTTCTAGTACAATCTGTCATGGGGTGCCAATTACATTGAGCGGTAATGTAACAGCAGTAGGTGCTTGGACATTGGAGTTAAGTAGTGGACAAACTACAACAGGTGTTGGAAATGAAGATTGGAACATTGTCATTACGCCAACAAGTACAGAAACATATGTTATTTCAAGCATTATTGACACAAACGCATGTATAGCAGTGCCTTCAGGGTCAACAACGATAACTTTAATTGTTCCAACCACAAGCATCTCATATGACAATGAAACAGCAACATGTAATGTTAATCAAAACGGATGGGTGCATTACTATCATGCATCAGGACGATTAATCGCATCGATTAATTCTGCCGGGCAAGACCTTGGGAATGTTTCCGTTACCTCTTTTCTAGATGCTACAAATCAATTCATACCAGCTTGCCCCACTTCAGCTATATTGCATGAGACCGCGGTAATGGAACGCCATTGGGTTATAACTCCTAGTGTTCAGCCAACTTTGCCCGTTCAAGTGAGACTCCCGTTTGAAGCTTCTGATTATAACAATCTAGAAAGCGCAGCCAATTCAAATTCAACTGGATGGGACGATGTCTTCTCAATCAATGACATTAAGTTAACCAAGTATAGTGGACCTCTTAATGTGAATAGCGATGCAACTGATAACTGTGATTCAAATGGCGGCTCTGGAGGAGCAACCGTACACGCCCAATCTACAAATGGAGCAACAAGCACCTATTCAACTATTACCAATGCGAAGTACGTAGATTTTACAATTTCTGGATTCTCTGAGCTTTGGATGAATGGAGGCTCCGCCAGTTCTCTTTTACCTATTGATTTGTTAAGTTTTACTGCCGAGCCAGCAGATACCCATGTTCAGCTTAATTGGGTTACTGCATCCGAAACCAATAATTCTTATTTCACAATTGAAAGAACCAGCGACCATCTAAACTTTGAAACAATCGCAATTATTGATGGCGCCGGGAATAGTGCACAAGTTTTAAATTATTTAGCCTTTGATAATACTCCTCTAGGTGGACTTTCATACTATCGATTGAAGCAAACAGATTACAATGGGGACACCGACTATTCTAATCTGGTGCCTGTAGAATTTAACGGGATCAATGATTTTATTTTTAATGTCTATCCCAATCCAAACAATGGAGAGCGCTTCAATATAAATACATCTCAAAACGAGGTAGCAGAAGTACTCGTAGTTGTGTATGATATGCTAGGCAAAGAAATTTACTCTAAAGTCATAATCACCAATAAAGAACATACTGATTTACACACCATTGAGCCTTCTGAAAAACTTAATCCTGGGACTTATTTGATAACAGCATCCTACTATGATAGGACCTACAATAAAAGATTAATCGTTCAATAGAACATAAAACAACACCGCTCAACGGCTTAATTTCTACATCTAAATTTGATGACTTTTTCGCCTTCTATTTTCGCTAAAAGCAGGAATATTCAGTGATGGAATAACAAATAACACCATTATGGTTCCAAATTTACGGGATCAATAACGGGAAGGGCCTAGCGCCCTGAATTCTGTCAGAAACGTTGCTATCATGATTCAGCGCATGCAAACACTTTGTTTCATAAACTGAAATCACCTATTAAAAGGCATTCATACGACCAACTGTGCAAAGTAAAAAATGAAATATCGAGATGTGAAATGGCCTCACATTTCCGAGCTTCGTTAGGTAGCGTGACTTTTCAAAAGGAAGGTTCAAACGCAAATGAGTGCACAAGATTTTCAGCTCTTATCTAAAAATGTAGCAGTTGATGAAACTACAACTGGAAGGAGCTGAGAAAACCTAGAGAATTTAGTAGGCAAAAAACCCGACTGTTTCCTTTAGGGAAGACTGACGTGATCCCCACTGTTGAAAACTCATTTCTCCTTCCCCGCTCTGCTTTCGTAAATTGCCTCTTGCATCAAAGAGACCAAATGAAAGTTTGCATTGCCGAGAAACCAAGTGTAGCCAAAGAAATTGCTAACATCATTGGAGCCAACTCCCGAAAAGATGGCTACTTTGAAGGCAATGGATATCAGGTAACCTGGACCTTCGGGCACTTCTGTACGCTTTGCACTCCTGAAGATTACAAGCCGCACTGGAAACGGTGGGACCTGAATTCCCTCCCCATGCTTCCTGAACGTTTTGAAACGAAAGTGATGGACGATGGTGGAGTAAAAAAGCAATTCAAAATTATTGAAGGATTGTTCAAGAATGCAGAAGTGGTAATCAACTGCGGGGATGCCGGACAAGAAGGTGAGCTCATCCAACGGTGGGTCATCAATAAGGCACATTACAAAGGCCCTGTGCAACGCTTGTGGATTTCGTCCTTAACCAG
>Ga0222668_1001324_pt1 | contig 11480 bp, 10 predicted proteins | sample AntAcemetagen728_FD_179823 | JGI IMG/M metagenome (GOLD analysis project Ga0222668, IMG submission 179823) | Saline water microbial communities from Ace Lake, Antarctica - #728 | ecosystem: Environmental > Aquatic > Non-marine Saline and Alkaline > Saline | place: Antarctica: Ace Lake... | reverse complement strand
ATCGACTTGCCGATGCTGAGCCCTCGCTATACCGGACAGATATCACCCTTACCCTCATCGGACTCCTCACCAAGTCGGGAGTGTCCTTCCATGATTCCATCTCACGCGCGCTCCTGAAGTGGGCTGAGGATCCGAATCCCGCAGCCGAAGCCGGACTGGAAGTGATTCAAGGCTACGGAGCGAAGAATCTGGCGCCCCCCGAAGAACTGGTGACACTGATTGCGAAAGCAGGCAATCCCGAAGCTGTTCCTGCCATCATCGAGCTATGGATCAAAAATCCCGTACTATGGAATAAGCCTTTGGTGAAATTCGGATCAGCTGCCGAACCCCTTGTCCTTGATCAAATCGATGCGGAGACACCCGCCCTCCGCAGATCAGCAGTGGAAATCCTCGGGCAGATCGGAACGGAAGAAAGCCTTGTATCCCTGCGCGAAACTCTCATGGAAGAAGACCCTGAACTCCAAGTCCTTGCGGAAAGAGCGATCCGGCGAATACAGGAACGCTGAGTAAACTTCACTGGGGTTCGTTGCCAGTATGACTATTTACGAGGTTTCTCCCTTGCACCATGGCGCTCAAAGCGCTTCCTTCCTTCAAGATTCAACTCAAAATCGATCACCTACCTTATCATGTCAGAATACGCACGCGGCCTCGAAGGGGTCATCGCCAATGAATCCGCCTTAAGTAACGTCGTTGGAAAGCTCGGCGAGCTGAGCTATGTCGGTTACCACATCGACGAACTGGTCGAGAACTGCTGCTACGAAGAGGTTATCTTCCTACTTCATCACGGCCGCTTACCGGATCGCGCGGAACTTACTGCGTTCGAGAAAGGTCTGCGTTCCGATCGAAATCTTCCCGGCCAAGTCATTGATTTCCTAAAAAACGCCCCAAAAGGTGCCTCGCCCATGGACGTGCTTCGGACTGCGGTCTCGATGCTCGGTCTTTATGACGAGCGTGCGAAAATCGGTGAGCCGGATCTTGAAGCAGATGCAGCCATCGCGCTCTCGCTCTGCGCAAAGACCTCGACCATCGTCGCGGCCTACCACCGTTTCCGCAACGGCCTCGAACTGCCCCCGATCCGGGAAGACCTCACCGAGGCTCAGCACTTCCTCTACCTCATCACCGGTGAGGTCCCAAGCGACACTGCGGCGCGCGTCCTCGACGTATCCCTCATTCTGCATGCGGACCATGGAATGAACGCCTCGACCTTCTCGGCACGGGTCACAGTCGCCACATTGTCCGATATGTATTCCGCGATCACGTCCGCGATCGGCACGCTCAAGGGGCCGCTACACGGAGGCGCGAACGAAGGAGTGATCCACATGCTTCAGGAAATCGGCGATCTCGATAAAGTCGATGCTTTCGTTGAAGGCAAATTGGAGCGTAAAGAGAAAATCATGGGTATCGGCCACAGGGTTTACAAGGTTCTAGATCCACGCGCACCGTTTCTAAGAAAACTCGCGATTCAACTGACCGAAGAACTCGGCGAACCAAAATGGATCAAGATGTCCGAGCGCATCGCCGAGCTGATGCGCGAGCGTAAGAACCTTGAGGCGAACGTCGATTTCTATTCCGCGACGGTTTATTATTCGCTCGGAATTCCCACCGATCTCTTCACCCCGATCTTTGCTATTTCCCGGACCTCCGGTTGGACAGCTCATGTCCTTGAGCAGCTCCGTGACAACCGCCTCTACCGTCCGCTTACCCTATACACCGGTCCTAAAACCTTGAGTCCGGTTCCTCCTATCGAGGCGCGCTAAGCGACCTATCCCCGGCTGTTTGTGAAAACCCTCCTACTCCTCGCGCTGGTCGTCATCGGCCTTGTATCTTGCGCGGCTCCGAAAGCTATAGCTGTAGCCGAGGCACCGAAGGCTAAACCCGAGGAGGTCAAGCCAAGTGAAGCCGTAGCGAGCGTCAGTACGGATCTCGATGACGGCCTCCGCATTGGTGATGACATCCTCGCCCTCCCAAGTGAGGAACAACTCCGTTCTTCGCCAACCCCTGCTGAAGACGGTGATGCCAGAGTGATTGTCCGGCCACCCGCAGATTGATAGGAGCGCTCACTTTGGCCGCATACACACCTCAAGTTGTTCGTAGCCGATTTCGCGGCTGTAGATTTCGGCTTTTTCCACGTTCGGAACAGCTCTGGCGATACTGATCTCCCGCACCGATCCTGCGAGACTCTTCAACAGTTCACGAATGATCAATCTCGCATGGGCGGCACCCAGGCAGAAATGTGCTCCCGCTCCAAAAGCAATATGCGGGTTAGGTTTACGGTCCAGCCGGACTTCGTCAGGAGAATCGAAAGCTCCCGGGTCCCGGTTCGCTGATGCCCAGCAAAGCGACACACGCCCGCCCGCCGCAACCTTCGTCCCATGCATATCGGTCTCCACCGGACAGACCCTCCCGATATGGGTGAGCGGAGACACCACCCGGAAAAACTCCTCCGTAGCCAGCACGACTCGCTTGGGATCCTCATTTAGAAAACCTAAAGCCTCAGGATGCTTTGCCAAATGCGCGATCACCGAGGATATACTGTGAATCACCGTGTCCCGCCCGCCGGCGAAAGTAAGATTCGCAAATCCTGCCATCTCGTCACGGGTCAACCGCCTGCCACGGAACTCCGCGACTTTGAGCGCCGAGAAAAAATCATCGACCGAAGCCCCGGCCGTATTGTCGAGTTGCCTCGCGATGTAAGCGTCCACCGCCGTCCCGTCCGATTCACCCTCGAGCACATCCCGGAACACATGTGTCCCCCAGGTAATCCACTCCTCCGCCTCGCTCTGAGGTAGGCCCAGAAGATGCGCCAGTGCCCTCGATTGTAACGGCACCGCGAAACCGCTGACCAGCTCGAACGTCTTCCCCGAAGCCGCCTCCGTAACCATCGCATCAACCAACGAACTGATCGTGGCAATGAATTCCTTGTCACGTGGCTTCTTGAAAAACGGCTCCACGATGGCCCGATATTCCGTGTGCTCGGGTGGATTTGTCTCGATTGGAAGTTGCCTCACCTTGCGCACGTCTTCCTCGGAAGGAATCGGAACCCGGAACGGCGCATCCGAGCTGTAGCTTTCCCAATCCTTGGCAGCGGTCATCACATCGGCATGCCGCAGGATCATCGGCACGTCCTCATCTTGGAAACGGCAGAGAGCAACAGCAGTTCGCGAACGCTTTTCGTGAAAAGGGCAGCCACTTTCCAAAGGATTTTCCATCCAGCTTTTCTATCGTCGAAAAAAGATCAGATCAAGCATGGTCGATGATTTCGAGCGACACAGCACTTTAGCAAGGATCCCGACGAGACGGAAAACTATTACAATCTGCCTCTGAACAAGCGGAAAGAGTTGCTCGCTCTTATCGAGGAAAACGGCGTGGTTGCGGTTCTCTCCGGCCACACCCATAAGTTCTCCGAAAACGAATTCAAAGGCATCAAGCTCGTGACAGGCGAGACCACCAGCAAGAATATGGACAAGCGCCCGATGGGCTTCAGATGGTGGGATGTGGATAAGGAAGGCACGATGACCCACCGCTTTGTCGGGGTTGAGAAGGAGCCAGAGCCTGCGGCAAAGAAGCCTTAGCCAAGCTCCTCACGGACCGCATCGAGAAGCTCCTCGTCCATTACCAGTAGGTTTTCCGGACCCGGGAAGCCGCCGGATTTCACATCCTCCGCATATTCCTTGAACGCCGCGATGCGCTCCTCCTGCAAACGGCGGTATTCGCCTGCGAAATCACGGTAGGATTTCGCATGTCGTGGCAGGCGCTCGTCGTAGTCGCCGAGGATGTCGTCGGAAAACAGGAACTGCGTATCGCATCCATCGCCTGATCCCAGCGACATCAGGATCATGTCGGTCTGCTTGCAGAGCCATGAGGCGAGATTGTGCGGCACGACCTCCAGCTCCGCCGCATAGGCACCCGCTTCCTCAAGACGTTTCATATCTTCATAGAGAGCCTTCGCCTCGGCCACGGTTTTTCCGATCGCCCTGTAATTCGTCCACGTCACATGGCGCGGAACCATGCCCAAATGACCGACCACCGGGATGCGCTCGCTCGCCATACCCTCGATGATATACGGACTCGCTGAACAATACACCGAGCTCGCACCGATCTCCAAAGCCTGGAAACCAATCCGTATCGCCTCCTCACGCGAAGCGAGGCCATGTGGGGTGGAGCATGAGAGGAAACTGTTGGGTGCCGCCGCGACCAATTCCGGCAGCCGCGCCTGTGCGACCCGATTGTCGAAAGGGCAGCTCATCACATCAATCCCCGCCGCTTCCGCAGCGGCAGCCTCCTCGGGAGTCTTCACATGCACATGCGTCAGGCATCGCTTGCCTTTCAGTTTCTGTAAATCGTAGACAGTGTATTTTTTCCGTGGACGCAACATGCCGGGAGCTTGGCTGGCGCACTGACCGGATGCAACGTCAGCTTGATCCTACCTCAACCCTCCATTGAAGCCCTTTCATAAGCTTTCCAGAACTGCTCGATATTCAGAAGAATCTGTTCCTTGGAAAGTTTGGATGGCGCGCATTTTACTGCCCATGGTCTGCCGGGATGAAGTGTATCCCAACTTGGGCGGGCTCCTTCGAAACGGCCTTTCCCGGGCGTGTGATTTCCAAAACCATCAATCAGCGAGTTCCAGATCGGCCTGTGACGCTGGATCAAAAGAGACTCGCCGAGGGGAATCCACACATCATCGACTACAAGGTAGCGGCAGAGGAAATCCTCGATATCAAGGTTGCTGGTTTGCTCAATCGACTTTTTGTGTTTTTCGAGGCGTTTGAACAATTTCTTTCCTTTCGCGGATATCTCCGGATCAGCAAGCCCTTTTCGTCCTCCGGTGGGAACCGCCTTACCGATGTAAATGGGCACCAGTGGACCTTCCTCGCCACGATTCCATTCGCCGAGTTCGGCATAGGGTTCATACGTCCCAGTGTAATAAATCACATATACGCCTGCGCCCTCGAAGCTTTCCACAGAACCCAGAGGCACAGGTCTCTGCTTGGTCAGGGAGTCGGCAACGCTTTTGCCAAGGTTCTCTTTCTCAAGAGGATTGTAGGGCTTCATTGCTGGACCTTTGGGACTTCTGCGGCGCTTGTCCAGCTAGGGCTTTCGCTACCGACTTTCCGACAATTTCAGCCAGCTTTACAGGAACCGCGTTACCAAGCTGACGCATAGCTTCGGTCCAACTGCCCAAGAATACATAATTATCAGGAAATGTCTGGACGCGCGCGCTCTCACGGATGGACAGATAGCGAACGGAGCCGTCGGGATAGAGAATCATATTTTCTCCTCCGGGGACACCGTGCGCTCCCGCTTTCAAAGCCTTGGCAGGGCGATCCAACGGACTTCCAGTGTGGCCGGGGTAGGATCTTGCGCCATTTTGAAGGTCGTGATTATTCCATTTTTTTGCGGCTCTGCTAGAAGGTTTTGGAAGATCGCCAATGGCTTCCGCGAGCGGAACCCACGGAGAAATTCCACTGAATTCCGAAACTCCACGCGTTCCCGCCTTTCTCTGATGATGGAGGAGCCTCACACCATCCATGTGCGTGGGTTTAGGAAACGACCAATCCGTAGTGAGATCGGAACGGAAACCGATAAAAAAAACCCGATGTCTTTGCTGAGGAACGCCGTAGTCGGCAGCATTCGCCTGATGGACGTGAACGCGGTATCTCAGACGTTTGCCAGCCTTACCATTCCGCTCCTTATGGCGCTGAAGTCGGGCAAGGTTCTGATCCCAGCTCGCATTCTCCGCTAAAGGGTATTCAGGAAACTCCATCTGAAGGCGGATGTATTCCACATAATTGGAAAAGGCGGGCCTGAGAAGACCTCGGACGTTCTCAAAAATAAAGGCGCGCGGCTGGACCTCGGCAACGGCTCGAATTGCTTGAGGAAACATATCCCGGACATCATTCATCCCCGCTGCTTTGCCACCCATGGAGAACGGCTGACAAGGTGGGCCGCCCGCGACCAGATCTACACCGCGATACTTGTGAAATTCCACATCCCGTACATCGGTGCGGGATATCTTGCAACCGTCCAACGACACATGCCCCATTCTCTGGTTGTATCGAAGAGTTTCGACAGCTGAGGCGTTCCATTCGTAAAGCGCACGATGTTTAAAGCCGGACGCGTGAAGCCCCAGTGCCAAACCTCCGGCACCAGAGAAAAGTTCGATACTCTCAAGTTGTTTCACGGGTTCTTTTGAACAGTTTAAAGAGAGTCTGTCAAGTCAATGACTAGAAATAGGAAAGAGATACATTCTTGGAACTGACTGTTTCGGCGGCAGCGGTTATAGGTCAACCAAGCTCCGAATAGAAACTTCGACCTGAACGCTCAATCCAACCTCGGAGCCGAGTGGCCCTGCTCACGAAGCTTTTTCAATAGCGCCTGCATCTCGGCAACTTTCTCCGGATGCTTTTCCGCGAGATTGTGATGCTGTCCGATGTCTTCTTTCAGGTTGAAGAGTTCCACCGGTAGTTTGTCGTCGGCGGAGTAGCCGTGTTCTTTGTTCCACTCGGTGGGGGCGGGACGGAGGTAGCCGGTCTTCGCATCAATCAGCAGCCAGTCGCCGTCGCGGATCGCGTAGTGGTTGGCTTTCGTGTTGTGAACCATACTCGTGCGCGGTCCTTTTTTCGCGTCTCCCTTGAGATAAGGGAGAAAGTCAAACGAGTCCACGGCGGATTTCTTGGGGAGATCGTAGCCGACAAAGTCCGCAAGCGTCGCCAGGATGTCAGTCTGTGAGATCAGGGCATCGGAAACGGAACCGGGCTTGGTCACGCCCGGCCATTTGATCAGGAACGGCACATGATGACCGCCCTCGTAGATATCGCGCTTGAGACCGCGGAACGGCTCCGATGACCAGTGATCATATTTCTGGTCTCGCGCGTAGGCATAATGCTCCGGGCCGTTGTCGGAGGTGAAAATCACGATCGTGTTGTCAGCCTGACCGATTTTCTCGATGGCTTTCACGATACGACCGCAGGCATCGTCTGTCTGAAAGACGAAATCTCCGTAAGGGCCGGCCTTCGATTTTCCGTCGAACTCGTCGTTCGGAATGATCGGCGCATGTGGCGAGGGAAATGGCACGTAGAGGAAGAACGGTTTGTCGGCGTCCTTTTGAGCGAGCACGTATTCCACGCTCTTTTCGGTAAGGGTCGGGAGCACTTTGTAGAAATCCCAATCGGATAATGCGGGGCCTGGGCGGCATTCCCAGTTTCCCTCCTTGGTTGGTTCCTCGAAATCCTTGGTGATGACCGTATCGGGAGCTTTCACCAGCTTGTCGTCCTCGATCCAGGCATAAGGCGGATAATTGATCACCGTATCGCCGAAGTAGTGGTCGAAGCCTTGATCCAGCGGACCGTCGGGCACGGATTTCAACCAATCGAAATCACCGGGTTGGATCGAGTTTTTCGGAGTTCCCGGCTTGCGGATCGCATCCCAGTCCCAACCGAGATGCCACTTTCCGATACAAGCTGTGGTGTAGCCTTTTTCTCTAAGCATTTTAGCAATCGTCAACTGCCCTTCTTTAAACACCGTCGGCCCCAGCGCCTGCACGATACCGTGGAAATCGCGCCAGTGGTGGCGACCAGTCAGCAGCGCATAGCGGGAGGGTGTGCAAATACCGGACGATGAATGCCCATCAGTGAAACGCATGCCCTCGGCGGCGAGGCGGTCAAGGTTAGGCGTTGGAATTTTCGAGGCGGGATTGTTTGCCCCGAGATCGCCGTAACCCATATCGTCCGCGTAGAGAATCACGATGTTAAGCTGGGCACCATGCAAGGAGCTGGCTGCGAGAAGTGCCAGGAAAAGAGTTTTCATCACCTCATGATACCCTGTCGAATATTTATGGCGATTAGAAAATACCTTTTCCAAAAGACTGACGAAGTTCCCCGCGTATGCTACCGATCACTCCTATGAAAAACTTGGCTCTCATTTCCCTAGCTCTTCTCCTTGATATCGCGAGTGCCAAAGAACGCCCCAACATCGTTTTGGTAATCACCGACGACCAAGGATACGGCGACCTTGGCTGCACAGGAAATCCGGTCATCAAAACCCCACACATGGACGAGCTCGCCGCAGAATCGACTGTTCTCGAAGATTACCACGTCGCTCCGACTTGCTCCCCAACCCGCGCGGCCCTGGTCACCGGCCATTGGTCCAACCGCACCGGCGTCTGGCACACGATCAACGGTCGCTCCATGCTGCGTGCCGACGAAGTCACCATCGGCCAGCTACTTAAGGACAACGGCTACGAGACCGGCATGTTCGGTAAGTGGCACATGGGCGACAACTACCCCTACCGCCCGGAGGATCGCGGCTTCACCGAAGTCTACCGCCATGGCGGCGGCGGAGTGGGACAGACACCCGATGTGTGGAATAACGCCTACTTTGGCGGCGGCTATTTCCACAACGGAGAGATCGTCGAAGCCGAAGGTTTCTGCACCGATGTCTTTTTCGAGGCTGCCAACAATTTCATCAAAAAATCCGTCGCAGAGAAAAAACCTTTCTTCGCATACATCTCCACCAACGCCCCCCACGGCCCCCTCCACTGTCCCGAGAACTATTTGGAAATGTATGGGGACCAACCGGAGAACATCGCCGCCTTCTACGGGATGATCACCAACATCGACGACAACGTAGGAAAAACCCGCGCCCTGCTCAAAGAACTCGGCGTTTACGAAAACACGATCTTCATCTTCACAACCGACAATGGCACCGCTACCGGCGATTCGGTTTTCAATGCTGGGATGCGCGGAAGAAAGGGTTCCGAGTATGACGGCGGCCACCGAGTCCCGTTTTTCATTCACTGGCCCGCCGCCGGAATCGACAAAAACCACGTCGTCAAAGAAATCACGCACGCAGTCGATGTCGTCCCGACTCTTTTAGCTCTCACCGAATCAACCAAACCCGATGGGTTGGAATTCGACGGCGTCTCTCTCGCCCAACTGATCGATCCCGCAATCAAGCGGGACTGGCCAGAACGCATGCTCGTCACCGATTCCCAGCGAGTCATCAATCCCATCAAATGGCGGAAATCCGCAGTCATGTCCCAACAGTTCCGCCTCGTCAACGGCACAGAGCTCTACGACATCCAAAAAGATCCCGGACAGAAAACCGACATCGCCAAAGAAAATCCAGAGCAGGTCGCGAAAATGCGCTCCTTTTACGAAGCATGGTGGTCCGAGCTGGAACCGACCTTTTCCCAGACAACCGAGATCTACCTCGGCCAGCCCGGATACGACAAAGTCACCCTCACCGCCCACGACTGGATCGGGGATTCACGTCCCCCCTGGAATCAGCAAATGGTCCGTGCTGGAAAATCCGCCCAGAAACAGAAAAAGTCTGCCACAGCAAAACACAAGAGCCACTGGGCGGTGAAAGCCATCACTCCCGGCACCTACGAATTCTCCCTCCTCCGCTGGCCCGAAGAAGCCGACAAGACAATTGTCACCTCCCTTCCCGCCGGTGACAACGTCCCCGGACCCTCACGCGCCTACCGCGCCAATCCCGGCATAGCCATCCCCGCCACCGAGGCTACTCTCCGCATCGATGGCAAAGACATCGAAAGCAAACCTGTCGGCGAAGCGGAGACCAAAGTGACCTTCACCGCCGAGCTCACCGCCGGCTCCCACCAGCTCTCTCCCGTTTTTAAAACAGCGGACGGAAACGAAATCGGTGCCTTCTATCTAATCGTCAAGAAGGTCCCATAAAAGAGTCCCGCCATGATGCACCTCCGGATGTTTTATGCGGGATCGGAAAAGAGCCGGGACAAGTCGCTCAGTCGACCTTCCCGACAAACTGCTCGAATGCTTTCAGAGTCTCTTTGCTGACATGGTGCTCCATGCCCTCAGCATCCACTTCCGCGACGTCGGGACTGACGCCGAGTTTTTTCAAAAGAGCCACGGTGACTGCGTGGCGGTGCCGCGCGTCTGCGGCGATACTGCGCCCTTTGTCTGTCAGGAAAATGGAGCGGTACGGTTCGCTTGTCACGAAGCCGTCACGCTGGAGGCGGCGTATGGTCTGGATGACCGTTGCGTGGGAGATGCCGAGCCGGTTGGCGAGATCCACGACCCGCGCCTCTCCCGTCTGCTCGATCAGATCCGCGATAGCCTCCAGGTAATCCTGCGCCGTTTCTCTGGCATGCTGCTCGCGAGTCACCTTCATCGCCTTCGCCTGAGTCTCGGAACTGCGTGGGGATTTTTTTGACGGGGTTTTCGCCGGTGGTTTTGCGTTTCCTTTCTTCGTCATACGGCTGCAAGAATGGGGTGAAAAAATAACGGGCGGCAAGCACGTCCTTCCGGACAATGAGGGGAGTGTCTACTAGTGTTCAGAAACATGACCAGTTGTAACCTTGGTCGCATTTCATTACCCTGATGTAGTCGAGGCTACACAAATACTTGACATAAACAAGTTCGTTCCTTCTCTTCATCGTAATTCTCAAACAAGGTGAAGTGGTAAGCAAAGGTCGGGTGGCGAGGCCACCGCCGGACCTGATTAGCTTATCAAAACATCCACCCCAATCAAATGTAACCGTATGAAACCAAACGTATCAACCAACCGGATCCCCTACGGAAAATCCATCGGTGTCCTGCTTGCCGCCATCGGCGTCCTATTCACCGTTTCCTGCAAAAGGGAGAAAAACCAAAGCGAGCAAACCCAACTGGAGTATCCTTACAAGGTGGGTGCGACCGTCGCCATGATCGCCGATGTCGTTCGCAACGTCGCTGGGGACAAGGCCGATGTGTCGGGAATCATCGGAGAAGGAGTTGATCCCCACGTTTACAAGCCGACTTCCTCCGATGTGAAGCTGCTTCAGGCCTCTGACATCATTTTCTACAGCGGGCTGAACCTCGAAGGAAAAATGGGCGATGTCCTAGTCCGGATGGCTACCTCTGGAAAGCCTGTGATTGCCGTCACCGAAACACTGCTTGATGATAAAAAATATGTCATGTCCAGCGAAGCCAAGCACTATGATCCGCATGTCTGGATGGACGTCAGCGGCTGGATGGAAGCGACCGAGGTAATTGGAGCGGCTCTTGAGAAATTCGACCCTGAAAACTCCGAAGAGTATGCCAGGAACACCGAGCAATATTCGGCCAGGTTGAGCGAGCTTCACGAGTATGGGAAAAAAGCGTTTGCGACCATCCCGGAGAACAGCCGCGTGCTGGTCACCGCACACGATGCCTTCAACTACATGGGCCGGGCCTACGATCTGGAGGTCCGGGGCATTCAAGGTATCAGCACAGAATCGGAAGCCGGACTCAAGGATATCAACGACCTTGTGGATTTCCTCGTCGAGCGAAGGATCCCGGCGGTATTCGTCGAGACATCGGTCTCCCAGAAAAACATCCGCGCTCTCATCGAGGGTGCGAAGTCGAAAGGCCACGACGTCAAAATCGGCGGTGAGCTTTTTTCCGATGCGATGGGCGAGACCGGCACCTACGAGGGCACCTACATCGGCATGCTCGACCACAACATCACGACCATCG
>Ga0222668_1001315_pt1 | contig 11553 bp, 10 predicted proteins | sample AntAcemetagen728_FD_179823 | JGI IMG/M metagenome (GOLD analysis project Ga0222668, IMG submission 179823) | Saline water microbial communities from Ace Lake, Antarctica - #728 | ecosystem: Environmental > Aquatic > Non-marine Saline and Alkaline > Saline | place: Antarctica: Ace Lake... | reverse complement strand
TGGACGATAAAATGAGTGTACAAGAATTAGCAGAAAAGAGTAAAAAGCAGAAAAAGAATGAACAGCCAGGGTTGTTTGATTAGAGAATTCCACGCAAAGAACGCAAAGGTTTTCACGCAAAGGTCGCAAAGGAAACTTAGCGTTCTTTGCGGTTCTTGCCGTCTTTGCGTGAAAGACAAGTGAAATTATGACAGAAAACGAAATATCATACAAAATTATTGGAGCCGCCATAGAGCTACACAAAAACATAGGAGCTGGACTCTTGGAAAGTGCCTACGAAGCAGCTTTAGCTTATGATTTGCGTGAAATAGGTTTAGATGTGAAACAACAAGTGCCTATGCCATTTATTTACAAAGAAGTAAAACAAGACATTGGCTACCGCATAGATTTAATAATAGAAAACAAAGTGATTATAGAAATAAAGTCCGTTGAAAATCTTGCACCTGTGCATTATTCACAAACGCTTACCTATCTAAAATTATCAGGGTTAAAATTAGGCTTGCTCATAAATTTCAACACCAAAATAGTAAAAGAAGGCATCCACAGAATAGTAAATAACTTATAAATAAACTTTGCGAACTCTGCGAATCTCTTTGCGGTCTTTGCGTGAAACAAATAATATGAACACAATAGCAAATAACATAAAACAACGCTTATCACTTCGTGAACCGCTTCAAGATTCACTGGATATAGTGGCTCAATTGGCAGCAGAGTTAGAACTAAAGAAGGAAGTAGATTTAGCCGCAGAATTAGAAAAGGTAAAAGCTCATTTCCCTACCTGCACCGACTTTGAACGAGATTTTGTTTCCATTGCCTTTTCCATAGCCACAGGTGTTGGTAAAACCCGTTTAATGGGAGCAATTATTGCTTATTTGTACTTACAAAAAGGCATCAAAAACTTTTTCATTTTAGCACCCAACCTTACCATTTACGATAAGCTGATAGAAGACTTTGGCAATCCTGCTTTTCACAAATATGTATTCAATGGTATTTCAGAATTTGTACACAACCGCCCAGTAGTTATTACAGGCGATAATTATGCACAGCAAGGAGCATTGTTTACTGATTCCGAAATACGTATCAATATTTTCAATATAGCCAAGTTCAATTCCGATAACAGAGGTACAAAACAAGGTGGTGTTTCCTTAGCACCAAAAATCAAAAGACTATCGGAGTATTTAGGTCAATCGTATTGGGAATATTTATCAGGCTTAGAAGATTTAGTCATTTTAATGGATGAAGCACACCGCTACCACGCAGATGCTTCTAAAAATGCTATTAATGAGCTAAAACCGATTTTAGGGATAGAAATGTCTGCCACCCCATTTGATGAAAAGGGCAAGCAATTCAAAAACATTGTGTTTGAATATTCTTTAGCCCAAGCCTTATCAGACGGCAAGTATGTAAAGAACCCTGCTATTGCTACTCGTAAGAATTTCCAAAAAGGCTCATTATCCGAGAGAGAAGTAGAAATCATCAAATTAGAAGATGCCATAAGCATACACCAAGACACCAAAAACGAATTAGAAATCTACTCCAAAAACAATGATGTGAAATTGGTGAAACCTTTTATTTTGGTGGTTTGTAAAGACATAGCCCACGCCAAAGAAATATATGAACTCATCAATACAGATGCCTTTTATGAAGGGCAATACAAAGGCAAAGTTTTGCAGATAGATTCGAGTACCAAGAAAGAAGAAGACATTGAAAAACAGTTTATTTCCTTAGAAAGTCCAGATAATGAAATTGAAGTTGTTATTCACGTAAATATGCTTAAAGAGGGTTGGGATGTTACCAACCTATATACCATTGTGCCACTTCGTGCCGCCAATGCAGGTATATTAGTCGAACAAACCATAGGTAGAGGGTTAAGATTACCTTATGAGGGCAAACGCACAGGAGTAGACAAAGTAGATAAACTTACTGTGGTTGCTCACGAAAACTTTAATGCAGTTATCGAAGCAGCTCAAGACCCAAATTCGGTATTAAACAAAATGAGTTTTGTAGAAATAAGCGAAGAGGATTTATCTACCAAAACGGTTGTAGTTACTTCACAGTCTGTAATGGAGCAGACTTTTGTAAAAGAGCAGGAAAAAATAAATGTCATTGTCAATGTAAAAGACAAGCAAAAGGCACAAACGAATTTAGACGCTAAAAAGGCAATCATCAATGTACTGCCCGATTTCAATTCTTTGCCCGAAGTACGTAGAGTAGAAGATTTAAGCAAAGAGGAAGTAAAACGTAAAGTAATTCGTCAGGTAGAAAAGAATCTATCCGAAGGACAAGGTAATTTGTTTGCTGCTCAAATTGTGGCAGAAGCCAAAGTGATATATGACACAATGGTTACGGAATACAAAAAGAACATCATTGAAATACCTCGTATGGACTTAGTGCAAGGCGAAACAAGAGCCGAGTTCAAGACATTTGATTTAGATATTGCAGGATTCAATTTTCAAGCCTTAGAGCAAGAAATTATCCGAATGGGTTTAAAAGACAAACTTGTAGAAACCCTAAACGCAAAATCAAGCGGTTCGTATGGCAATCCTGTAAAACTCATTATTGCAGAATTAATTGATTACCCAGAGATTGATTATGATGAAAATGCAGACTTGTTGTATCATTTAGCTACCCAAGCCTACGAAGCCATAAAGACAAACATTACCAATGAAGATGAATTGCCACAGGCCATATTTCAATTCAAAGCTGCGATAGCTGAAAAGGTTTACAATCAGATGAAACAACACTTCGTGTTGCATTCCTCAGATTATGTTGCCCCAAGAGTATTTCCATTTATCCGCATAGAGCAATGGAGTTTCTCCTCATTGGTAAATGCAGGCTTCAAAGACTATCGAGACATTGTAAGCCCTACCATAATGATTCCTAAATATGTATTTAGAGGATTTGAAAAAGCCTGCCATTTTGAATACAAATTTGATAGTAAAGCAGAGCAAGATTTAGCCTTTGTTTTAGAGAATGATGCAACAGTCACCAAATGGCTAAGACCAGCACCCAATCAATTCAGGATCTATTGGGATAATAATTCCAAGCGATACGAGCCCGACTTCATAGTAGAAACAGAAACCACCATTTATATGATAGAGGTTAAGCGTTCCGACCAAACCGAAGAAGAAACCGTATTGGCAAAAAAGGCAGCAGCAGTACGCTTTTGTAAATATGCTTCAGAATACACAGCAGACAACCAAGGCAAAGACTGGAAATATCTAATCCTACCACACAATGAAGTAAGCAGAACCGTAAGTATGAATTATTTAGCAACCAAGTTTAAAGGGTGATTGTATGATAGAATTTAAAGGCTCAATTTAACAGCTATTTGATAATGAAGATATGTAGTATTAGTATAGAAAACTTTAAAGCCTTCAGAGAGGTTGAAATACCCCTTAATCCCAATTTTAATGTGATAATTGGAGAAAACAATATTGGTAAATCTACTTTGTTTGAAGCTATCCACCTTTGGATGTTAGGCTACAATAGTTTAATTCAAGCTAATGGTAAAAACTTCTATGGTAGAAAAACCCCAAGGTATATTTCATTTGATAAGTTATATTTCTTAAGAATGACTACAATTAATGATGTTTTCCATACTAATAAAGAGACTGCATCTATTACTATTAATATATTACTTGAAGAGATAATATATTCACTTAAAATAAAGTTTGAGAAACCAGTTTCTATGGACTTTTATTTAAGGGTAAAATATGAAGGACAGGATTTTCAATTATTAAGTGAAAAACTCAGAGAGCAAGGTTTAAATTTATTCAACTCAATATTTATTTATCATACCAGACCTGTTTTTAACACAATTAAAAATGAACCTTTCTATAACAATGCTCAACTAATGAAGAAAATTTCTTTGGGCAAGTCTTATGATGTGATAAGAAATAAAATATTGAAAGGGGATCCAGAAAGAAAATTCACGAGATTACAAGAACGAATTTCAAAAGTATTTGATAATCAAGTTAAAATCCGTTTTAAAAACAAAAACTTACAAGATGAAGAATACGTAAGAATTACTGTCCAAATAGAGGACACAAAGGAGGTCGATATATCTTTAGTAGGTAGTGGGATTCTTCAAGTAATTGATATATTCTCAACCTTAGAGTTTATTAACAGACGTGAAAGATGTTTAAATATTCTTCTTATTGATGAGCCTGATTCCCATATCCATTCAAATTTACAATCTTCTTTAATTGATGAACTTAGGTCTGATTTAAATAATCAGCACTTTATTATAACCCATAATGACCGTTTAATAAATAAAGCCCAAGAAGGTGAATTACTATTTATTAACAAGGCAAGTTTAGATACTGGTAGGGTAAACCCAATTTCAAAAGATAATTATAATAGTGTTACAGCTGAACTTTCTTCTAAATTGTTCAGCTTAAATGAAATAGAAAGAAGCAAGATTATTGTAATCACGGAAGGTAAAACAGATAAGAAAATTCTTGAAGTTGCTTGGAGTAAACTCAATCCAGATGTTGATTGTCCTTTTAAATTTATCAGCTCTGGTATTCAAATAGACGAGAGTCTGAGAACAGGTAATGCTGATAGCGTTAGAAGAACAATACAAACGCTTTCTACATTTTTTTCTGACCTTAAAATTATCGGTTTATTTGATAATGACCGTGAGGGTTATGAGCAATTTAAAAGTTTACAACTTGGTGTTTTTGAAGTTCATAGCTTTGACCAAAATCACAGAAAGCATTTAGATAAAAATATTTTCGGAATTGTTTTAACTATTCCAGCATTTAGACAGTCTTACATTAATCCTGCAAGTTACACTCAGAGATATTTTGTAATCGAACATTATTTTTCAGATGATGTGTTGGAACAATCAAATATGAAAGGGGAATCAATAATTCAAGGCGTACCAATTTTTGAAATAAAAGGTAATAAAAATACCTTTTCAGAATATGTAGCAGACCTTGATCGGAACGAATTTTCAAATTTTGAACTATTATTTGACAATATTTTGGAGCTTTTTAATGAAGAAGAATAAATACTAAAAATGATTATAGTAATGAACTATAAACAAATTTTCAGCCTATGATAATATATAACACCACAGCAAATAAATTAGTACAAGTTAAGGAGAAGCCCTTTAAACTTGAACGAGAGATACAAGCTATTTTTGAAAGCAACCTCCAAAATATAATGGGGTTGTTGTTTGTTAAATCTGAATTTACCATCAAAAATAAACGTATTGATACACTTGCTTTTGATAAGCAAACCAATGCTTTTATTATTATTGAATACAAGAGAGATAAAAATTATAGTGTAGTTGACCAAGGTTTAACCTACCTAAATTTAATGCTCCAGAATAAGGCAGAGTTTATCTTGACATACAACGAAACCTTAAAAGACATATTACATAGTAAAGATGTTGACTGGTCTCAATCCAGAGATGGAAATTGGTTTTAATGGCGGAACAGCTTTGATTGAAGAAATCCACCCCGATTCAATTCACTTTAAAGTAATGGCGGTTTGCGGACCAACCTATCATCTTGCTTGGGCAGAAGGGAAAGCGGTTAAAACAGGGGATAAAGCCTATTATTGCTTGTACAATGCATACGAGGGTGATACTTGCGAAATCTTTTTAAATTTCACACCAAAAGCAACCTCTATTTATGCAAAAAGTAATAATTCATTCAGTTGCGAATTCGGTGCGCGGGCCTATTTAGAGCACGATTTTGATAAAGTTGAGAACCAAGTCGACTTTAGTGATATTGGAGATTAACAGATATCAATGTATAGCTTATTCTAATCTTGGAGCGTGTCAAAGGGGACGCGTCATTCAATTTTTATTCCGAGTTTAATCGCTTCATTTATGAATTAGACCCATTCGTTGAAATCATACGTATTTCCTTTCCTTTATCATTTAAATACATGACATTTGTTAGCATAATTGGCAAATAATTAGCCTTTCTTTGTGCTTTAAATTGATTATGAAAAACAGAAACCCTTTCAAACCTATCAACTTGATTCGCTCCTTTTTGATAGCTGGTTCGTTCTTATTGATCAGCAGTTGCTCAGATGAAGTACCAACAGTTTCACCAACTGAATCGGGAATTACAGAGTCTATCTACGCATCAGGAATCATAAAAAGTGAGAATCAATATTCCGTTTTTGCCAAGGTGAACGGCATAGTGGAGCATGTTTATGTAGCGTCTGGTGATTATGTTATTGTAGGTTCTCCCATCTTGTCTATATATAACGAATCGCAACGGTTAAGCAATGAAAACGCTAAATTAACGGCTGATTTCTACAATTTTAACTCCAATGTGAAGCAATTAAACGAGCTGAAAAATCAAATCGAGATTGCGAAGTTAAAAATGGAGAATGATTCATCCCAATTTGAACGACAAAAGAAATTACGTTCTTCTGGAGCGGGAACAGATGTTGAATTCGAAGCAAGTCAATTGGCCTTCCAAGCTTCTGCAGCAAAATACCAATCAGCGATCACCAATTATGAAGAGTATAAAAGGCAATTAAGCTTTAATTCGACCCAAGCACAGCGAAATGTTCAAATATCCGGATTAGCCGAAAAAGATTTTACCGTCTACAGCGAAATCGAAGGACGTGTTTACACCATTAACAAGGAGAAAGGGGAGATGATCAGTATTCAATCCGAACTTGCCGTGATTGGTGATTCGAAACGCTTTATTCTCGAAATGCAAGTGGATGAGCGGGATATTTTGAAAATTAAATTGGGTCAGGAAGTCATTATCTCTATGGATAGTTACGGTGATCAAACTTTTGAAGCCAAGATTACCAAAATTTATCCCTTCATGGATACAAAAAGCAAAACGTTTAAACTCGAAGCGGAATTTAATACGCAACCTGAAACGCTTTATCCAAATATGAATTTTGAAGCCAATATCGTGATTCGCACAAATGCAAAGACCTTACTCATTCCGCGCAATTGTTTGGTCAATGATTCATTCGTAATTAATGAAAAAGGGGATACCCTTCCAGTGGTGACAGGTCTCAAAAACTATCAACAAGTTGAAATCATTTCAGGTCTTAGTTTAACCGACAAAATTCGATTGCCAGAAGAATGAAAAAGTCGCTGATTTTAGACATAGCCAAAGGATTACTTTTTGCGCGTTGGAAGCAAACATTGATTGCCGCCATTGGTGTAACGTTTAGTATTACCATGTTCATTACGCTCTTGGGTTTCATGAATGGTCTAAATGATTTATTGGATGGGTTAATGATGAACCGGACTGCACATGTTCGTTTATATAATGAGGTTTTACCTTCTGAAAATCAACCTATTAATTTAACTAAAAATAATTCAGACACCTATAATTTTATCGAGTCGATTAAACCAAAGAATGATCGGACTGAAATTAGAAATAGTGGCGCAATTTTAAAAGCATTGGCGAATGATAAGCGGGTAAAAGGACAAACACCTCGTATCTCTGCACAGGTCTTTTATAATCTAGGATCAACCAATTTGAGTGGATTAATTAATGGGGTAGATGTGGCTGCGGAAAAGGAACTTTTTAGTTTCGAAGATTATATTGTTGGTGGCAATTCAATGGACTTGCAGCATATTTCTAACAGCGTTATTTTAGGCGTGGGTGTGGCAGAAAAAATGCTTGTTGAATTGGGTGACAATGTTCAAATCACAACCGCGAAAGGCGAAATCGTTCAATTAAAGGTAGTCGGACTTTTTCAGTCGGGCATTGCAGATATCGATAAAAGCCAAAGTTATGCTTCGATTGCCACGACGCAAAAAATAGTGGGTGAATCATCCACCTATATGACCGATATTCTAATTAAATTAAACGATATTGAGCAAGCGCCTGCGATAGCAAAGGAATTTGGAACAGTATTCGGTACCCAAGCCATAGACATTCAAGCGGCCAATGCACAGTTTGAAACAGGCAGCTCAATTCGAAGTTTAATTTCGTATGCTGTTGGAATCACTTTACTCATTGTTGCTGGCTTTGGTATTTACAATATCCTCAATATGTTAATCTATGAAAAGATGGATTCCATAGCGATTCTCAAAGCGACTGGTTTTTCGGGGAAAGATGTAAGTCGAATTTTTATTTATATCGCGCTTATTATCGGTGTTTTTGGGGGACTTTTAGGGTTGATCTTCGGTTTTGGGCTCTGTCAGCTCATTGATATGCTTCCGTTTGATACGGACGCCTTACCAACGATTAAAACGTATCCTATTAATTACGATCCAAGATTCTATGTCATAGCCAGCATCTTTTCAATAGCAACAACCTATTTCGCAGGTTATTTCCCAGCGAAAAAGGCGAGTAAAGTGGATCCAGTCGAAATAATAAGAGGAAAGTAAGATGAGCGAAATAGTACTCGAAGCCAAAGGAATCAATAAGTTTTTCTACGATCCGAAAACAATCCAAGTTTTAACGGATATCACTTTTTCAATTGATAAGGGTGAATTCGTTTCTGTGATTGGCAAGAGCGGCTGTGGTAAGTCAACGTTGCTCTATATAATGTCCACAATGGATACCGATTATGAGGGACAACTGTTTATTGATGGTGAATTATTGTCGGATAAAAAAGAAGCACGTTTGGCACGCGTGCGAAATGAGAAAATTGGATTTGTCTTTCAATTTCATTATTTGCTCGCCGAATTTAATGTGCTCAAGAATGTGATGCTTCCAGGCCTGAAGTTAGGAACGTACAGTGAGCAAGAGATGGAGGAGAGGGCGTATCAAAAACTAAAGATCTTAGGGATTGAAAATGAAGCCTTAAAAAAACCGAATCAATTATCAGGAGGACAAAAACAACGGGTAGCGATTGCGCGCTCGCTCATTAACGACCCTATTGTCATCATGGCAGATGAACCAACCGGGAATTTGGATCAGAAAAATGGGGATATCGTCTTTGCTATTTTTAAAGAATTAGCGACCGAATTTAATCAAGCTCTTTTGGTGGTTACCCACGATAATGATTTTGCCGACAGAACCGATCGCATCATTGAGTTGCATGATGGTAAAATTATTCGGCAGTAGTTATTTCTTGCTCAGGCTCTTGTTAGCATAGCGCAAAAAAATGCCCATTTAATGCGTGAGGCAATTTGTGAGGCAATGTGTGAATTTGGCTACAATCTTTTGGTCAGGGTCTTTTAATCCCAATTGAAAACACCATTCACTTTCACCATCTGCTGGATTCCATGCTATCGAAAATGAATTTGACACTTTATACGCAGCTGCTCCTTCATTGAAATTGAATCTATAAAACGCTCCTCATTTGCGATTTTCGCAAGTCTATTTTCGATTTGCGAAAATCAATTTTCAAGACATGCGAACTATCAGCAACTTTGACTAAACAGTTAAAACGAATAGCTATGAAAACAAAATTAGGATTAATGATTGCTTTTCTAGGACTTCTTAACAGCAGTTTTGGACAATTAACGTTTAGTGTTGCACCAGGACTAAGTATGAACAGTGCTAATCTCGGTTATAAATTTAATCGAATTGTGCCCTTTATAGGTTGCCAATATTTTGGTGGTAATTTCACCTACCAACGAACCTATGAAGATTTTAATTATGATACCTATCAAATCGAAACGTATAGTTCCTCTTCAAGCGCCAAGGTCAACCTGTTTTTGCCAAATATTGGGGTGAAATACTTTTTCAAAGAGTCCGATAAACTCAAAGCATTCGTGATGGTAAATATCGCTAAACCACTTCTTTTTGGAAAAGTGACCTATGATAATGAGGTTGAAACGGAAGTGAATGATTTTTTCGAGGGATTAAGTCTTTGGGGCGGTGAATTAAGTGTAGGAACTGAGTATTATTTTGACGAGCATTTTAGTATCGGCGGTGAATTCGGATTGAGAATGTTACACGCAAGTACAAGGGTTGAATATGACCGTACAATTTACAACCCCATTACAGATGAATATGTGCAAGGCAAGAGCCTTTATACGTCCAAAGCAACGGGCAAACCAACCTTTTCAAAAGTCAGTCTTAATTTTTATTTCTAATCCAAAACAAAAGTCCCCTGTTCAATCGCTAGAATAGGGGACTTATTATTTTTTGAAGCATGAGCAATTATTCTTTGATGATTTTTATTACCCCAGTTTCAGAATGAATAAAGTACAAACCATTCGGATAAGCTGAAAAATCAAGTTTGTCGGAAGATGCCAATTGAATCATCAGTTGCCCCATTGCATTATAGACTGACACAGCGCTTAAAGGGGTTGAAAAATAGACAAGGTCACGTGTTGGGTTGGGGTAAGCAGTGAAAACAATGTTAGTTAGGGTTGCAAGACTTGCACCGGGCAGTTCATAATACAAAATATGGCCCAAATGTGTCACAATAAATCCACCGTTCGCATTGAATTGGATCGCTCTGTAATTTTCAGTTTGGTCACTGCTCATGACGTTCCACGTTGTTCCGCCATCTGTTGTTCCCAAAACCGTTGCCGCATAGCCGCATGCATAAGCTTGCGTTTCAGAAATCAGGTCTATCCCTTGAATGGATTCTTCGGTTCCTGTCGTTTGTTTCACCCAATTAATACCTCCGTCTGTTGTTTTGTAAATATAGCCTATGTCACCACAAACAACTCCTACATTGGGATTGATAAAATCAATCTCTTGCAATTGATACATAGGATGTTCGGGCATAAACCCCGTAATGTCTGTCCATGTTGCGCCACCGTCTGTCGTACTTTTAAAAAAATTGAATCCGCAAATAAATCCATTGCTCGCCGTCGTAAAGAAGATATTATTAATTGATCCTCCTCCAGCACCTTCGGTCACCATTTCTGTCCACGTAGCTCCGCCGTCAATCGTCTTAAAAATTAAACCCGCGTCAGCTGTGATATAACCTATATCATTATTAAAAAAGAAGATGTCGCGCAAATGCGAAGTCGTGGGCATTGTGACTGTTGTCCATTCATCTGTTCCCCAATTCGCAATTAAAAGTCCCTCATTGGCAATGGCAAAAAAATCACTGCTGTCAGCCGTTGCAATCTTCCTAAAATTCTGGTTGGTATACCCCGTATATTCTTCCGTCAACGTTGTGCCGTTATCATTTGTGCGCTTGATATTTAATGCTGTACCATTGTACAAAGCGCTACAAGCCAATAATGTATCGCCTTTACCTATAGCAATGCTTTGCGTTGTTTGGTTCGGCACTAGGGCGTGAATCGTTTGCCAATCTTGCGCAAAAGAAAACGTTCCTAAAAGTGCAAAGCAGGAGAGGATGAGTGTTTTTTTCATGTGTTTAGCGTATGAACAATAGCCTCTAAAGTAATACTTTTTTATGATTTTTGCACGGTTGGTCTTCGTCTCGGCTAAGCCGAGATCAGACCGCCTGGGCGTTTTGCATGGTTGGTCTTCGACTCCGCTCAGACCGCCTTGACATTTTGCAATATTAGAAGCCTGAGGTGCACACTGAGCGCAGTCGAAGTGGGAGTCGAAGGCTGGCTTAGCACCTCGCGCGCACCGACTTAAATCTTCGCTTTAGTTGCCAATAAAACCTGCTTATCATCTCTAAGAATAATTGATTTTACCTGCTGGTGTGCAATGTATCTAATCT
>Ga0222668_1001313_pt1 | contig 11559 bp, 14 predicted proteins | sample AntAcemetagen728_FD_179823 | JGI IMG/M metagenome (GOLD analysis project Ga0222668, IMG submission 179823) | Saline water microbial communities from Ace Lake, Antarctica - #728 | ecosystem: Environmental > Aquatic > Non-marine Saline and Alkaline > Saline | place: Antarctica: Ace Lake... | reverse complement strand
TTCCGCCGCTGGTCGGTACGTTGTGGTGGCTGGGCTGCGGGCATCGATTTCGCTCCTGAATATGCTAGTGGTTGAAACACATTCAGAATACGATACACGTCAAGGTGTATTTGGTGGGCCGGTTACAAACAGTCACCTCTTGAAGTTGATCGTTTTGCTTAACCATAGTCATATTATTCTCCGTTTTTTATTTATGACAGAACTTATGATCGGGGGATGTAATTGATTCAATAATAGGACAGCCTGACAGATTACCGCGCCCACTGCATTTCTCATGCAGTGAAGCCAGAGTTGATTCGAGACGTTGCAGGTCTTCTATTTTATGTCTGATTTCTATTAATTTACGGCCAGCTAGCTCTTTGACCTCTTGCTTTGATGACGAAGGCTTGTCTGCAAAACCCAGCAACTGTCCCACTTCTGCGAGAGTGAACCCCAGTTCCTGTGCTCGTTTGATAAACTGGATTCGTTCTATGACCTCCGGCGGATACTCGAAACGAGGACTTTGCTATCGGCTGTTCGATCAGTCCCTTTCTTTCATAAAAACGCACCGTCTCAATACCAACTCCTGAAGCCTGTGCCACTCGTCCAATTGTCAGCTTGTTCATAATTAACCTCTGGACGCATTATAGACTCCGTACTATGGTACGGAGTCAAGGGGTGATTTCTACATAGAGAAAAAGAGTGCTGATACTGATCAGGCTTTGCGGAGACCAATGGTGTCATTAGTCGTCAGTTTGGCTTTTCCTCAGAAAAAACCACTCACCCAGGAAAATTAAGCTCAAGCCGGTAAGGGAAACATAAATCACCAGCATATCCGTCTGAGCCTTGACAACCAGAAACGCTCCTAGCACTACAACGTCTAAAATGATCGCCGTGATTAAAACAAAACCACTAGCTTTCACGTCTTTGCGGAGGTGATAAAATACTCCCCAATGGATGGCGATATCCATGATGAGATAGAAGATGGCGCCGAGCGAGGCGACACGGCTTAGATCAAAGAAAACCGTTAATAACATGGCCATGACAACGGTATACACTAATGTGTGTTTTTGGATGCTACCTGGCATACCAAAATGTGAGTGTGGCACTAATTTCATGTCTGTGAGCATTGCCAGCATTCGGGAAACCGCAAAGACACTGGCAATCACGCCGGAAACGGTGGCGACAATCGCAAACAATACCGTAAACCATACACCATACTCTCCAAAAGCAGGCCGAGCAGCTTCTGCTAGAGAATAATCTTTCGCCTTAATGATTTCATCGACCGTCAGACTTCCCCCCACCGCCAGCGTCACAAGCATATAGAGAACCAAGCAGAGGGCAATCGAGATGATGATGGCGCGTCCTACATTTTTATGAGGATTTTTAAGCTCTCCGCCACTGTTTGTGATCGTCGTAAAACCTTTATAGGCCAAAATTGCGAGTGCTACTGCTCCTAGAAACTCTCCTGGACCCGCGCCGGTTTGAGTCGACGAAGAATTTTCGAATGAAAAACCGGAAGCCCACAATCCCCCAATTGCGAAGAGAGCAATTCCGCCAATTTTGATAAAGGCGGTGAAAAACGATAGTTTTTCTATGAATTCGTTACTCAAGATATTCACGAAAAAAGCGAATGCAAGTAAACCGACTCCCAGAGCGACCACTAACCATGCATTTTCGCCGACGTTAAAGAGTTGCAGGGTGTACGTACCAAATGTCTTAGCGACCAGACTCTCATTGATGATCATGGAAAAGTACATTAGCAGCGCGAATGCGCCTGTTAGCGTTGTTTTACCGTACGCTTTCTCAAGGAACATGGCGATGCCACCCGCGGATGGATAGGCATTTGCCAATTTTACATAAGAATAAGCGCTGAAGGATGCCACGATTGCTGCTGCCAGAAATGCGAGCGGGAACCATTGTTTCGCTAGCTCAGCAACTTGTCCGGTCAGGGCAAAAATACCGGCGCCGATCATCACGCCCGTACCCATCGCAACGGCCCCAGTCAAAGTCAGGCTGTTCTTTTTATACTCGGATGAGTTCTCGTCTGAATGTTCCATGGTGTGACCCGTTAATGTCGCCTCTACGGCATTGGAGAATTGTGTGGTGTGTTGACCGTGGTATTGAGTTCGACTTCTCAACTCCAATTGATTACAGTACTGCGCTGTCTTGGAGCAGAGTTCACTCTGTGGTCAGTGGCAAACCAGCGGCTTTCCACGCCGACATGCCGCCAATCACATTCGAAATATCTTCCAGACCAGCACGTTTGATAAAGGAAGATGCGATCGACGCGCGGTATCCAGAACCACAAATCACCATTAATGGCTTGTTCTGCGGAATCTCTTCGACACGCTCCTGCAGCGTACCACCGTGGATGTGCATAGCATCTTTGACATGGCCTGCTTTCCATTCCTGCTCGGTCCGGACATCCAGAATCGTCACTTGCTCTTTTTTCTGGATGTAGTGATGCAGGGTATGCACCGACATGGTATTCAAGGTCGCTAAAGGCAAACCCGCTGTTTCCCAGGCGTTGATACCACCCTCCAGATAGCCCTGCAAATCATCAAAGCCAACTCGCAATAAGTGTATCACTACTTCTTTAATCTCAGAGGGGTTATCAATCACAAGCAGGATCGGGCAGTCATAAGGCAACACCCAACCCGCCCAGGTAGGAAGATTGGAGCCTAAAGGAATATTGATGGAATCGGGTATGTGTGCAGCGGCAAACGCTTCTTTTGAGCGAACATCGACAATGAGACAACCTTCGCACACACGTTCATAAATCTGTTTGGCCTGCCAGCGTTTCAAGCCCGGTAATTCCGAACCAATGATGGCTGGCCCTTCCTTGTTGACTTGTTTCATGCGCTTAAAGTAAGGTGGTGACAAAGGCATGTCTTCCAGTAACTCTTGCGTCCATTGCTTTTCTTCTTGTTCTTGAAGTGCGTTGCTATACAATCGCTCGAATCCTAGCGTCGAAGAGCGACGAGAACCGATGGCCTTACCGCACAAAGAGCCTGCCCCGTGGGCAGGAAGAATCTCAGTAATATCTGGCAACTCGTCCAGATGCTGGAATACGCTCTGGTAAAGCTGATGGGCGAGTTTTTGCTTCTCTTCCTCTCCTAACAGGTCTGGTCGCCCTACATCTCCTACGAATAAGAAGTCTCCCGTAAACATGCACCAGGGAGTTTCCGTGCTGCGAGATTGGTCATACAACAACACAGCGATATGTTCGGGAGTATGACCGGGAACATGTCGAAAGACAAAACGCAGATCGCCTATCTCAATCGTAACACCTGCTTTCACGTGCTTGTCGGCAAAAGACTGCGTCCATTCTTCGCCTCCATAGGATGAACAATGAATCAAAGGCTCCTCATCTAACCGTGCCTTTAACTCCCGCGCACCACTGACAAAATCTGCATGAATATGAGATTCAATGATGTGCCTGATATGCAGATCGTGCTCCCTGGCATAGTCAATGAAGTCATCCACATCCCTGGTCGGGTCAATCACAACAGCATCACCACTTTTTTCATCACCTACGAGATAGGATATAATGGCAAGCCCCGGTACAAATCGTTCGTAAAACAACATTGTTATCACACTCCTATTCCAATCAGATCTTCACTAATCATCTGTATGAGAATCCACATATTTTTTCACGAATTCCACTAGTTCCGGCTTCTCGCACTCAAAGCCCATTTCCTCTGCTTTTTGTAGCGTCTGCTCGCCAGTCATCCCTTGTTCTACGGCTATTTTCATCATAACCATCGCGCCGGCACGCTTACCACTTTTACAATGCGCAAACACGGGTTTAGGCAGATCGTCGTATTTTTCGCGAAACTGGTCTACGAGTTCGTCGCTCATTGACTTCATTGAGACGGGAAGATGAAGGTATTCCATATTCGCGGCTTTTACCTTTTCAGCTTCGGCCTGTGGGAGAAGCGGTTGCTTCTCTTCATCGTCGGTGCGAAAGTTAACAATCGACTTGTATCCATCTTGACTCAACTGACAAATTTCGGCTTCATTTGGTTGTGGGCCTACGGTGATTTCCTCATTAATTTTCATTGTGTTATCCATTTTCTTTCTCCTCGTTGAAGATGCCTGGTTCAGTGTATGGCAAATATGCACTCTTTGATTAGACGCAATCCCCGTGCCATTATTCAGACCTTTTTGTTCCTGACTCCGGCACTACAAATATTCCGTCGTCAGACAGATAAAAGAAAAGATCCAACACTAAACTGATCGGTCAGCCACCAAGTTGAGCGATTTTCCGCCAATCTCCAACCGTTAATAAGGACCGCAGCAGGCAATCCCACGAACAATTCCCACTGAGAATGCGACCGCCCTGGTTTATCACGATCAGAGTTGGTCCAACAATCACGCTCATCACAGCTGCCCTTTGAATGATCGGTCGCTGTGTGGCAATCTGAAAGAATTATGTCATAGAAATATCTGAATTCAGGACCGAGGTGAATTCTTCCACTCGTGGGGATGAACGTTCTCTTGAAATTGCTGATTGTATTCATCGAATGGCGTGAATTGGGCAAATTCGGAGTGAATAATAAATCACTATCAGGAAGTGTTTAAATTGATCAAAGTTGTTTGATTAAGGCCGAAGTTATTACGTCAGGAATTCTGTTCGGGGGCTTCCGAAACTTCTGCTTCCAAATCTGTCTTTGTGAAGAGCTTCATGCCACCTCTCACAATCAATGGAAACAGTCCGAGCAAGACGAACGCGATGAGGATCTGGCTCAGCTGGCTGGGAGTGAACACAGCGTTGATGCCTTTGTCGGCCAATGTCTGCAAGTTAGGTACACTCGAACCTGCGTACACATAAACAGCCGTGCCGGCCAACATGCCGAGTTGACTCACCCACCAGAACGTGCGAATTTTGATCGGGGTCAATCCCATCACTGCATTGATGACGAAGAACGGCACCGCCGGTATCAATCGTAACGTGAACAAAAAGAACGGGCCCTCTTTTTCGAGTGATTGATTGAAACTCTCCAGACGTTTACCGAATCGATTTTGAATGGCATCTCGAAACAAATAACGACTTAGTAGAAACGCGACTGTCGCACCCGCAGTCGAGGCAAAACTCACTAAGACAAAGCCATTTATGAATCCGAAATACCATCCAAAGCTGAGCGTCAACACGGCAGCTCCTGGCAGCGACAAGCCTGTAACGATCACGTACAACAGGAACGCTGCTCCAAAGACAAGCACGTGATGCTCACTCTGAAAACTCCGCAGTTGAGCTTCTTGCTTCGCCAAATTCTGCAGCGAGAGCACATCGCCAAATTGCGTGTACGCCACCACGATGACAACCACCACTGCGAGAAGAATCGCGGTCTTTGCGACTGAGCCAGATTTCGTGGGGCCAGTTTCCTCATTTGTATTCACAGTTATGTGGTCCTTGTCTTACAAATTCACTGATTCATTTAAGTCGATGTTAGTAGGACGTATTAAGATAAAAATCCTTACAAAATATTTCAATTTCTTGGTCGTCAGATTACTCATTCACCAGATTCGGCACCCACTCATAATCTGACAAACGGACGATTTAGCGTAATTAAAGACGCGGGTCTGTGAGAAAAAGCACTGATCTCGGAGCTTGCTGAAGGTAACATTCGCGAAAGTTCTGTGAAAAGTTAGCCGAACGAACATTGGCCAGACTGGCACGCTCCTGACGCCACAGCAAAGATTACGTAAGAATGACTGAATCAGCCGAGGCGCTGTCCTATATTGTCATGGCCACCCTGACATCCAGATAACTTGCAAAAATGAAAAATGAATTGAAAAACTGCTTCTAAGAAGAAAAGCAAAATAAACAAGACATTTCTTGTAAGGAATTCCTGGATTTATCGTCTTCCCAGATACAGAGGACTCGCAAATGCAGCGGTCCGTATCACCACACCCTCGAAAGGAAGCCGACTTCATGGATACTTTGGTCACCTCGGAAATTCAAATGCCTGAAGCTTCTGTTTATGTTCGTTATGCAGCCGCGGCGAATACTCTTGAACCAGCGTTATGCTGTCCTGTGCAATACGCCGCTGAGTTGTTGGATGTTATCCCTGACGAAATAATCGAACGAGATTATGGATGCGGCGACCCAACTCCGTATGTTCGCGAAGGTGAAACGGTTCTGGATTTAGGGAGCGGCGGAGGCAAGTTGTGTTACATCGCCGCTCAGGTCGTTGGCCCCGAAGGACGTGTTATCGGAGTCGACTGTAACCGCGAGATGCTTAATCTCGCTCGCAAGCATGCCCCGACTGTGGCTGAGCGACTCGGTTATGCCAACGTTAACTTTCGATACGGTCTTATTCAAGACCTGGCGCTCGACCTGGATGCACTTGCGATAGAGTTGTCGGACAAGCCGGTAAGCGATCCAGCTGGCTATCTACAACTGCGTCATACCGAAGAGCAATTACGCAGTGAAAGGCCGCTCGTGGCTGATAACTCTGTCGACTGTGTTCTTTCCAACTGTGTGTTGAATCTTGTCAGGCAACAAGATCGGAAACAATTGTTCGCCGAGATTTTTCGAGTCTTAAGACGCGGCGGACGTGCCGCGATCAGCGACATTGTTAGCGATGAAACCGTGCCCAAACGATTGCAAGAGGACTCCGATCTTTGGTCAGGCTGCATCACTGGAGCATTCCGTGAAGATCAATTCTTAAAAGCGTTTGAAGATGCTGGGTTCCATGGCATCGAGGTGGTGAAACGCGAAAGTGAACCGTGGCGAACGGTCGGGGGGATTGAATTTCGCTCAGTGACCGTCGTTGCTTACAAGGGGAAGCAAGGTCCGTGTTTGGAACGGAATCAAGCGGTTGTTTATCGCGGTCCCTTCAAAAAAGTCGAAGATGACGACGGACATATGTTTCGACGTGGAGAGCGGATGGCGGTCTGCGATAAAACGTTCCATCTTCTGCAAAATCCGCCTTACACAGGACTCTTTGACGTAATCGAACCGCGTGTTAGAATTTCGCTTGAAGAGGCGATTCCGTTCGATTGCCGTCGCAGCGTGAAGCGTGATCCACGTGAATCAAAAGGTCAGGAGTATCATACTACAACGGAAGCTCCTGACGATTGCTGCGGCGATGGAGCATGCTGCTAGCACTTGATTTGACATTCATTACTCTCGTCGCTTTTCAGCAATCGTTAGACAAGGAATCTCTATGCAGCTCACATTACTTCGGCAAAACGCGGAATTGGCCAACGCAGTCGCCCAGCGACAAATTCTGGAAGGTCATACAACGACACAACAACCGTTCTTCAACCAAAAACTGAACGAGTGCGGACTCCCCCCCCCTTCAAGCTACTGGGATTAAGGTCTTACAGATCAATGTTGGCAAAGTGTGTAATCAAACATGCACGCATTGTCATGTCGATGCTGGACCGGATCGCCGGGAAAGCATGTCACGCCAGACGGCTGAGTCGATTATCGACGTGTTGGCTCGCACGGAGATTCCAACGCTCGACATCACCGGGGGTGCACCTGAGATGAATCCGAACTTTCGTTGGTTAGTCGAGCAAGCAAGCCACCTCGGTCGTCGTGTGATCGATCGTTGTAACCTGACGATCCTGATGGCGAATGGATTTAAAGACTTACCAGAATTCCTCGCTGAACACCAGGTTGAGGTGGTGGCGTCACTGCCATGCTATCTGGAAGAAAACTGCGACAGCCAACGTGGTGACGGGGTATTTCGTCAATCGATCGCGGCACTGAAGCGGCTCAACGCACTCGGTTACGGCGTTCAGGGATCAGAACTAAAACTGTCACTCGTCTATAATCCAGTTGGAGCGTCATTACCACCGCAAGAAGACAAACTGGAAGCACAATACCGAAGCGAACTGAAGAGCCGCTACGACATTGTGTTTTCCAAGTTGCATACGATTACCAACCTGCCAATCAGCCGTTTTCTCGATGAACTTCGGCAAACAGGCCAGTATGAAGAGTACATGCAGAAACTGATTGAAAACTTCAATCCACTTACCGTTGCGGAAGTGATGTGTTGCAGCATGGTCTCCGTCGATTGGCAAGGTCGATTGTTTGACTGTGATTTCAACCAAATGCTGGACCTTGAACTAAGCCCCGAAGTGCCTCGCACAATTCAAGACTTTAATGTTGAACTGCTCTCGAAACGCAGGATCATGACCGGTCGACATTGCTTTGGTTGTACTGCCGGCTGTGGATCAAGTTGCCAAGGTGCCGTTTTGAAGAACACATCAGAGGTGACAACATGATTGCCAGGTTGGCGCTTAGCTCGCTTCTATTTGTAACTCTTTATAGTGGATGTTCAGAGCAACAAGTGGTCGTGACTGGTTCCAGTAAGGTTAAAAATGCAGTGAAGCTGCAAGGCTAACCATATCACAAAAGCAATTTCAAAAGCATCAACGGATTCAATGCAGCATAGGTCGTAAGGAAGACCGTGGGGACTATGCGGCGCCCCGTATTTATTTCTGCATGGTCTCCACCAATATGTGTAAAAGTATTGATGGCCTGATGCGGATGACTGAAGTCTATAAAAAAATATCGAGATGATTTTTATAATGTATGTCACTTCACAGAAGTCGGAGTAATTATCTTCTATCCTCTTGATAATAATATACATGAATCTACGAGAAACACTCCGTACGTGTATTGAAGTCAACATAATAGAGGAGAGAAAACAAATGCTGAAGAACCCCGTTATACATGGAGCTCTGGTCGGACTGGTAACAATATCATTAATTGGTTGTCAGGCTGGCAGTTCTGCCCCAAGTGCCTCAGAGAAGAGTAAAACAGGAGTCACCGCGCCGCAGGAAAGTGGGTCTGGAACTCAGGAAACACAGAAAGAATCTGGATCTGGCAGTCATTGACTCAGGAGCAAACGAATGCGAATTCAATTGATCCTGTGGAGTCTCTGGGGGTTGGCACTTTTCGGGACTTTGAAAATTGCGGAATTACCTTTGCCGGCGTTGCACGGTATTTGCGGTCCCTGGGGATGCGGCCCTCCAATGGAAGCCTTGATTGCCTGCCATGGTGCATGGTTGCTTTGTTTTATTCCTGTGAATTGGTACGGATTGCATAACCTTAGTCTGAAACAGTCCTGGTGGTTTGGCTGTTCACTCGCCAGCATCGGAGTGATCGTGATCTTGGCAGTGGGACTCTATGAACGGTTTGTCTGGTTTCCTCAAGCAAATGAACTGGCTCACAGATTTTTCCTGCAACGTTGGGCTTTTAGCGTGGCCACCATGACTGACGTTCCGCTTATACCAGCCACTTTGTCTGGAATCGTAGTGATGCTTTTCAGCCATTATCAGTATTTCAGGATAAGCGATTCGATGCCAATTGCCACACAAGAAATAATTCGATAGTCCGACAATATCATCAAACAGGACCAACCTGTAATTGAACCAGTCCAACGTTGTCACATTCTGTGATACACCCGCATTTTCCAGATGAGTTGCCTGACTTTAGCACGCGATTTGCGCCAATTCTGTGAAAACAAAGGATTTGACGCGTTTCATACCAATGTGACAGGGGAAGCCAACGGGTGACGCCAAAAACGATGATTTGCGAGTCAGTTTTGACAGCCGCTTGAAGCTCAAGTTCCTGGGTAGTCAGATCACAACCGGCGCCGGATTGTTGGCATAGCGCGAACTCGATAAGACAGAAACTCGGACTGACTGAAATAGCCCCAGCTAGCCAATATCACAATGAGACTTATCCGTTGATGGAAGAATTCTTCGAGCGGACTTTGATGAAGCAGAAACCTGAGCCAACGCTATCACAGCTTTGAACTTAAAATTGTGAAACTGAAATATTCCAGTGGTGCCTACTTTGGAACCGGGGATTCGGCTGCTCCCCCTGAAATGGGATCCAGCATTTGTGCTTTGGTCACTTTCCATTCGTCGTCCACTTTGTGCCAGATTAATTCCCAACGTGTCGGCCGATGTCCGGCCATGCCCATTAAAGTGGCTGCACCGTTGGCGCGAAAATGCGTGGTGGCGACCGAATTCTCTAATTTCAACGCGGTTTGAACGTCGGTTATTCTGAGGTCGCCATCAATGGTCAACACAGCGAGAGCCATCTTTGCCTTTACCCGCAATTGTTTTGCCCGAAGGCTGATATAACTCAACGTTTTTTCGGCATCCTTTTTCTCAAATGCATCGACCAATGCATAGAGATCGGCTTCCACACGTTCATCCTCGGTAACAATTCTCAATTCCAGAAAATAAAAGCCGATGAGTAAAACGACCATTAAGAGACCGCCAATCATGTATTTTCTTTGACGTCTTAAATGCCAGCGAATAAATAAGATCACAGCCAGAGTGCTGCAGATGATCATCGGCGGGACGGCTGTCTCAGTAATCCACATAGTTTTTTCTCTTACAGTATAGGATGGTTTACCCGGGATTTCCTATCTTAATCAATCCAAGTCTACTGACTCAACTGTGGCTTAGTCGGAATGAGCGGGAGGAGCTTACGGCAATCAGGACTAATTTAGAAATTATTCCGAATTTCTAAAGATCATGATTCAGAATCTTTAGAATCCCTTAGATTCTGAAGTAGGTTCTTCAGACGCTGTTTAGATTTAGGGGGAAGCTGAGCCTGGGGGCCATCGGACTGGTATGCACTGCGATTAGAATAAAGGCGTGAAACACGACGGAGAAAAAGCATCTGCCTTTTAAAAAACCTGCAATTCTGACACATCAATAAATGCATCCGAACAGTCAGGCTTTCTTTGAGCGAAAGTTGTTGCTCAAGAGATTTATTAATCGACTTCGCTACATGTTTGCATGAGAATATGCTCACGAACCTTGCTCCCCATTGAACCAGTTCAAATCCAGGCATTTCCAGAGTCGAATTCTCGCACGGTGTAAAATAACCCAAAGATTTGACGTAGAGAGTTGTTGTTCCTTACAAATATCTTCAGCAGAGTAATTATCCAATTCACGTAAACGAAATGAGGTTGCCATGCGTGTGGGTAACTTATTGAGACAGTTTTGAAACATGTTCCAGAATTCTTCCGTTTCCAGAGCAGCTTCCGGTCGAACACCCCATGTTTGTGGCGCATTTTTCCACTGCCCTCGATTGTCAAATAACGATTCTAACCAGCTATCAACACTCTGGTCATGTGGGGTATTACTGTCGCATTTCTTGTTCCGAAAAGAGTCAATTATTTTTCGTTTCAATATTGAAATTAGCCACGTCCTTTCCTGGGAATCTCCGCGGAATTGGTCATAAGCTCGTAATGCAGCTAGAAAAGTATCCTGTACCAATTCTTCAGCAACATCTACCTTTCCAACTCGTGCCAGGGCAAAACGAAACAGCACATCACCGTGCTCATCGACCCAACTTTCTGGTCCAGTTCGTAATGAAGAGTTACCCTGATTCATAAAATATCAATGACCAATGAAATTATGATTTAAAAAATGGTGATAGAAATTCTTGCAATATAGGGATTTTACGGAAGTGTCCCAATAATTGTTGAAACTTGAAAGGTGGTCTCCCGAGGGACGATAATCGGCCCTCGCAATTTCAAGTTTTAATCGTCGGTTGACGCCGACGGGGAGACCACCATGAATGACTCTAAT
>Ga0222668_1001307_pt1 | contig 11591 bp, 9 predicted proteins | sample AntAcemetagen728_FD_179823 | JGI IMG/M metagenome (GOLD analysis project Ga0222668, IMG submission 179823) | Saline water microbial communities from Ace Lake, Antarctica - #728 | ecosystem: Environmental > Aquatic > Non-marine Saline and Alkaline > Saline | place: Antarctica: Ace Lake | collected... | reverse complement strand
AGACGGCAGGACGAATTCCGTGCCCCGAGGCTTGCGACACCCGATTGAAATCAAATTCCACCCCACGGTTGATGGATCGCTGAAACATGAGCCGGTTGCGAAGACGCCAGAGCGCATAATCAGGTTGAAACTCCGCTCGATATCGCTCCGGATCGGAAACATCAAAATGGTCTTTTGGGGTCCCCGAAAGATCGAGCCCACGTTCCAGAAAAGACGGACTAAACTCCTGACGTCGGGGAGCAATCGCAATCGTTTTTTTATCGGGAACATTCTCACCGATTTCTCCGGGAGAGAACCAACGCACCCCCTGGTCCTCAAGGTATTGATACACACCATAGAGCACCGCCATTTCCGTATTGCCCGTGATGGTCACTCCCGTCAGCGGACTCTCCGGTTTGGGCGTGGCATTTTCGTCGATGACAAAGGCTTGAGCAGACTCTTGGCCCTTCCAATCCTTCTCGTCCTGAACCCGCAAACGGATGCCAATATCACCCTTCTGCAAAGCATCCGCCGCTCGATCAGATACGGGCAATTCCTGCCCCGTCATTTGCTGAAAATACGCCCGCAATTCCTTTTGGGCCAATTCCAGCGGAGGTCCAAAACTCTGGGGCAAAAACAGCTGAGCCCGGACCTGTCCGTCTTCCACCAAATTCACGCTGGCGGTGCCCGAATTTTCCGCAGCTGTTATTGGCTGGGCGACTCCGGATAAAATGATCATCCCGACGGCCAGACATCGGGCGGGACAACAACCAAAAATGGAACGCAAAGAAGATTTCATAGAAAGGGAATGAATCATGGTGGTGCGCGAAAAAAATCGGCAGGCTGGTGGAAAGTTGTTCATGTTTTTAAGAGTGCTGGAGTGTGAAGATCGTTCAGTCCGTCCGAATGCAGCAGCGACCGGTCCAAGGGATCCAGCGACCGAAGGTCGGCGACGTCGAGCAAGAAGATTTGCGGTCGGAAATGTTCGTCCCCCGCCGTAAAGAGAATCCATTCACCTCCGGGAAGAAGCTGGGGATGAAAATGGGGGCGCTGACCCGGGGACTCGACCGGCCAATTGCCCACCAAAGGTTTCAGCACCGCTCGCTCCCCTGGCACCAACTGTTCCAAATAAGTCATCGTATGCCCCTCGAGGTGTGACCCTGCCGCCACGCCCGCCCCCATACGGTTCCGAGGCACATTACATTGTTCCCAAAACCACAAGCGGCCCTCGGGATCCCAGCCGGTATGGGTATATCCGAAATGGGTGGGAAGACAGAACTCCAGACGTTTTCGTTCGAAGGGATCATACAGTCCGGTGACAGCTCCAGCGGGATGATAGAACGTCTCGTAGGCGAGTCCATGCTGAGTGGAAAGCTGATGAACCACCTGGCCTTCGGCTCCGGGATCGCCATCCCGCAGCAGGGAGTAGCCGCTCCCGTCCAGCGAAGCAAACATCATACCGCATTTGCCCGCAGGATGGTTCACCACAACATGGTGATTGCCAAAAGGCATCACATGGTGGATGGGAGCATCCACTTCAAAAAGAACCCGCTGGGACCCGCTGGAAAAATGATAAGCAACGACACGGGCACCCTGGCAAGGTTTGTTGTACTCACTTCCGACCGGCGCATCGATGAAATACAACCACTCGCCATCCGGACTCGCCGCATTCTGGCCAGTCGGTTCACGATCCGGAGGAAGCCAAAAAAGCGATTCCGTTTTCTCGGTCCCAAGATCATACGAATCCAAACGGTTGCCTTCGAAATAGAGGACCGTCCCGCGTTCCCTATTGAGCACGCTGCGATAATCTCTCACGCCGCGCAGCCCGGGCTCCGCCTGCCAAGGACGCCAGTCGGCCTCTGGAGAATCAGCATGGCTGATTGCCCGATTTTCACCGGTCTCCAAGTTCAGCCACCGAAGCTGGACCGTTCCGTTTTCATAACAGTGGTAGATCAGGCGCCGGCAGTCCTTGCTCAGGCTAGGAATAAAATAATACAGCGGATAACAGGCCTCACTCCCCTCGGTGAGTTGAATAGCCAACCGGTCGGTGCCGGGTGCTGACAATCGGCGAAAATGATGGGAAATTTGCATAGGTCAGGCCTGGCTCCGTTCCACTTGGGAGGGAGCGACCCCGGCTTCCTTTCTCAAAGCCACCGAGTCCCGCAACACCAATCGCGGACTCACTTCAACCTTTTTCCTTGCACCTGAGGCTCCTTTGAGGCGCGAAGTCATGGCCGAGACCGCCGCATTGACAATTTCCTCGACTTGCAGATCAACCGAAGTCAAACGCGGACTGGAAAACTCAGAGGCAGTAATGTTATCGATGCCAACCATGCTGAGATCGTCTGGCAGCGAAAATCCCGCCCGGCGCAGTTTGTTTTGAAGGTACAACGCCTGCATGTCGCCTAAAATCAAAGCTGTCGGGCCGGAAGGGGATCGTGCGACCAAAAGATCCACAATTTTATCCAAATCTTTCTCATTCATCCACTCCTCATAATCGGGTCCTTGATACTGCCGCATGCATGTGAGATAGGCTTGAGCACGCTCCTGCCCCGTTGTGTCGCCCCGACCTTGGGAGAGCAGGGCAATACGCTCATGACCGTTTTGACGAAGATGGTTGATGGCCGCCATCATGATTTCTTCTTGATTCGGAAGGACCGAATCGGCGGGGATCTTCAAGTGACGGTTGATCTGCACGGTCGGATAACGCTCAGCAACCCAACCAGCCAGAGAGAGATCATTGGAGTGCCAGAAAACTCCTTCGACCCCCCATTCGATCAGCCAATGCGTCACTTCGACTGGTCGGGTATAAGGTCGCACGATCATTTCGAAATCCGCCATATAGGCTTTTTCGACCAAGTAGTTTTGGATTTGATTATAAAATTGATCATACGAATCGAGAATCCGACCATCGAACTCGGGTTCCCGATCAACAGACGGTCGGATGTAGGCTAACAGCGTCCGTCCACGTGACTTTTTCCGTCCCCCACCCAGTGGATATCCAAGCTTATGGGCAGATTCCAAGATCTGCTCGCGTGTCTCTTCCGCGACGGGAGCCGCTGATTCGCTCAGCACCAGAGAGACAAGAGACTGGGAAACGCCAGCCAGCTTGGCAACGTCCTTTTGAGTAGCTTTTTGAGTGTTCATCCGGATGAAAGCGGAGGAAAAATCGCTAGTGACCGTGGCTGTTGTATTTCATGGTGTTGAAACCTGTGCGATCAAAAAGTTTTATTTGAAGATGTTGGAGGGAGGAACGTAATTTATTAATAATTGCATCGTTTTCTGGGCGCAAGCTTTAAAATCCCTCTTCTTGTTGGTCCAGACTTGGAAAATTGGCTCAAAAATCGTCCGCTTTCCGCCCTTTACTCCGCATTTTTCCTTTTTGAGTCCTCTTAATTTTAATTATTGCCTATTTCCCTTAATTTTATTAATCATGAAGAGTCTTGGAGGGTTGCGCGAGAGGAGGTCTTGCAAGTGAAAATCCCCACAATCCCCCTAACCCTATCTATGAAATCACCAATAATCAGACTCAATCGTTTGTTGTTCTCCTCCCTAGCCCTCGGGTTGATTCTCACCCCCGCCATCTACGCCGACGAGGTCGTTTGGAAGTCCGATTTTTCCAATCTTCCTCTCGGGCCAGCAGAGGGATTCGGGCCTGAATCCTTCATCGTCGAGGAAGGGGGACCGCGTTTCCTCTCTAAAAAAAGCGTGGAGCAACAAGTGGTTTTCGCGGAGGCCAGCAGCGGGGTTCCCGATTTGATCGATTACCGGACCAAGGTTCGCTTTCGTTACGATGAAGACTGCAACATCATCATCGCCGTAAAAAACCGCGGGAATGGCCGGGACGAAGCGCAATATCTTTGGTATTATGTGGGCATCACCAAGACCGAGATTAAAACAAGCACCTGCCACCTTGACCCTGCGGACAGGCAAGCCTATCCAGATGATCCCCGGGTGGGCTTCACCGTCGATCTGCCAACAAACGGATTTATGAGTCTCCCCCAGGGAGAGTGGATCACCTTTTCCGTCGATGTCGGCGAGAAGGTGCTGAAAGTTCGTTTGGCATTGGACACTGGAGAGACCGGGGAGTGGGAAATCCCAGTCTTTGCGGGATCGGGCGGCAGCTACATCGTGGCACGCAAGCCTTTAGACATCAGTGAATTTGTGATCGAACAACTGCCTGAGTCGGTCCTGCCAGCGAAGTAGTCGTCGCAGAAATATGCTGTCCAAAAACCAACTGACAACCGCGTTCCGGCAGGCGGGTCTGGCCAAGGGCGACTTGATCCTGGTGCACAGTTCCCTCCGCAAGCTCGGACCTGTGGAGGGTGGCGCGGACACTGTTCTCGACGCTTTGATGGAAGTGATTGGCCCGGAGGGAACTTTGGCGCTTCCCACACACTCCTTCGACGTGGTGACAGCTCGGCAACCTGTCTTTCATCAAATTCTCACGCCATCGAGTGTGGGGACGCTGTCCAATGTGTTTCGCAAACGAGCTGGAGTTTTACGCGGACTTCACCCCACGCACAGCATTGCCGCCATCGGCCCACTGGCAAAAAAACTCATGGAAGGGCATGAAAAAGAAGCAACCCCTTGCTCGGCAAACAGCCCCTATGCGCGCCTGCGGGAGTGGAATGGCAAGGTCTTGATCATTGGCGAGGGCTTAGAGTGCTGCACCCTTTTTCATGCTTGCGAAGAGCTTGCGGGAATGCAACGCGAGGGCGCCGCCTTTGGGCTCGATCTTTTCACCATCACTGAAAACAACGAGGTCAGGGCCGTCGCCACGCATCCCTATGTCATCAATACGTGGGATCAATACCCGCAGCTTGAGCCTCATCTTGTGGCGAGCGGCGCCTTAAGCATTTCTTCAGTCGGAGAGTGCGCCCTGCGACTTCTGGACGCCAAGGCGGCCTCCGACTGGTTGATTCCTCAGCTAACAAAAGACCCAAGCATAATTCTTCCCAAGCCTTCACCAAACACCCAATGAGCACACCAACCAATCCCGATTCCTTGGACAAACACCCATTTTTCGAACGCTGGCAAGATCCGGTCTCCGGGATTGTCAGCTACATCCTCAAGGAGCGGGTGGCGCCCTTGCAGCAATCGTTTTATTTCACGAATTCCAGCGTTTCCCCGGATGAGAAATGGCTCTGGTTTTACACCAAATTCCCTCCGAATCAAACCCCCACCCTGGGATGCGTTTCTTTGGATCCAGAGAATCCGGTGATCAAACACTTTCCGCAAGCTGGGTTCTCGAACGGGTCCCCGATGGTCGCACCGGAAGGCGATGCGGTGTATTTCTGCATGGGATCGGGCGTTTACAAACTCAATCTCGACGGACATGTGGAGGTGGTCTGTGCCCTTAGCAAAGAGCAGATCGGCCGCCGCCATTTTTCGCGAATTGTCACGCATCTCACGATGTCCTCCGATGGAAAATATTTCCTCCTGGACGGGGATTTTGGGAACTTCTGGTGGGTCGGAATCGGCGACATCCAAACCGGCGAGATCACGATTCTCAGAACCTTCGCCAACCACCACGACCATGCTCAGTTTTCACCCGTGGATCCGAACTTGTTTTCCATCTCGCAAGACCATTGGAGCGACAAAATCACTGGCCAGCGCTTCGCCCTCAACCACCGGCTCTGGTTGATGGATGTCCAGCAAACCCGATTTGAGGCCGTGAGTACCAAGGACTGGTATGGCCACAACTCCGATTGCACCCACGAGTGGTGGGCGAAAGACGGGATGCTGTGCTGGGTGGATTATAGCAAGGGCACGTTTGAAGCGGATCCCCGCACCTTGGAGACGACGCATGTGTGGAACCGCTCCATGTGCCATGCCCACTGCTCGGCGGATCGACGCTACTGGTGCGCCGACGAAAATCCTTACAAGTGGGCGACTCAACCGGTGCAAATTCTTTTCTACGATCGGGTTGAAAAAAAGGAACAACACATCGTGACGGCGATGCCCCAACCCAAAGTCCCGGAAAATCTATATCGTCTGGATCCACCCTATTGCTCGCGAGACACGAACCATCTGGACCCGCACCCGCAATTTTCTCCCAAGGGGACTTGGATCACCTACACGACTATGGTGCGCGGAGAGGTGGATGTGGCGCTGTGCCCATGCGAGCCTTTGAAATGAGCGGACTCGCCCGCACGAGCCTCAACTAACCTCCATATGACCGCACCGAAAAACGCCCTCAAACCGCAGCAGCACATGCCTCCCACAGCTCTCTCCGCCCCCGAAATCCTCACCACCACCGTCGGCTCGTATTCGCCCATCGATTGGCTCGCCGCCCTACCCAGTGAACAGGCGGTTCTCGATGCCACGTCCGTCGTTATCAACACCCAGCGCCGCGCCGGTATCGACCTGCCAACGGACGGCGAGCTTTACCGGTTCGACGTTAACCACCCGGATACCAATGGGATGATCGAATACTTTATTTCCCGGATGGGCGGAATTTCCACCACGGTCGGACTCACCGACGCAAAGGCGTTCCGGGCCAAGCAGGAGATGAGTTTCCGGCGCAAGCCCGCGGGCGTCGTCAACGGGCCAATCACCGAAGGTGTCTTGGACCTGAACGAAGATTGCTTGCGCTCGGCCTCTGTGGCCGGCGGTGACTTCAAATTTACCCTGACCAGCCCCTATATGCTCGCCCGCACACTGCTGGACAATCACTACGGCGATTTCGAAAAGCTAACGATGGCTATCGCCGACGTCATGGCCGCGCAGGTGGCCGGGCTTCCATGCGCATGCGTCCAGGTTGATGAAGCCAACATCCCTGGCAGCCCCGAGGGCGCCCCGGTCGCGCAGGCTGCAATCAACCGAATCCTCGACGCCGTCAAAGTTCAAAAGGCGGTCCACTTTTGCTTTGGCAACTATGGCGGTCAGACTATTCAGCGTGGTGCCTGGAAGCCTCTCCTCGACTTTTTAAACGGCCTCCACGCCGACCACCTCGTCCTTGAACTGGCCCACCGACCGGACTCCGACCTCGATGCGCTCGCCGACATCGACCCGAAAATCGCCCTTGGCATCGGGGTCATCGACATCAAGGTTAACCACATCGAGACGCCCGATGATATCGCCGGACGCATCGAAAAGGCTGCCGCCAAGGCCGGACCTGGCCGCGTGAAATGGGTCCACCCGGATTGCGGATTCTGGATGCTCAAGCGTTCGATTGCCGACCGCAAGATTGAGGCCCTCGTCGCTGGTCGCAACTTGTATCTGGGCAAGCAATGAGCCCGCACGACACCCATCCCGATTTTGGCAAACCGGTCAATATTTCTGCACGAGACCTCGGGATTTCGCCCCCATCGGCATTCGAGGCAGTGCGGGTTTCGGCGACCCGGATTCCGTGTCGCAAAACACAATCCATCTCATGAAGCAAAATCATCAAAACGATATTCAACTCCCCGAATGCGGGATCTTTTTCGGTTCGGGAGTCTACAATGGCTATCCGGGCTATCTCGTGCGTTCGGGACGCACACACACCGCATGGATTCCAGCCTGTCCCTCCCCGCTGGACACGCTGGACAAAATTGTCGAAGAGAATCAGGGAAATTTGGCCCAATTTTGGGGTTTGAAAGGCGGATGGGGTTTCAACGGCGAACGGGCTCCGGTGCCTATGGGGCGTTATCTGGCGCTCGAGGACTTGGGAATTGCTGTCCCAGAACCGAACTGGAAAGACGGGCAGAACATCACCATCGAAGACTCGGACGCTTATCTGGGACACCCTGAACGCTACGGAGCCGGTCTGCTGAAGTTCATTCAAGCTGCGGCCGAGAAACAGATCTACACGATGTGCATTTATTGCAATGCCCTTCCCGAGTGGTCGCAGCGCTTTAAAGAAGCCGGAAAATACTATTTGGGCTATGACTTCGGCGAGCGTTATAGTTTCGTTCTGGAGGAAGACCACCTCGAAGGTCACTCGGATGAAATCACCCTTCAGTCTCTGGCCGACAACCTGATGAGACAGGTTCGCACGCATGTCGAGGAACGGAAAAGTGGGGGTTGGGGGTTAGTCATGGCAACTAGCGCCAGCTTCCATATCGACTACGAAATTGCCGCGGGAACGGATGTGCCTCTAATCGAGGACTTTGCTTTTCCCCATCTCAACATGGCTTCCTCATTGGGTCGGGGCTTGTATCGGCAATATCACCTGCCGATCTGGGGTTCGCACATCGCGCATGAACACTACTCATGGACACCGTACAGTGATCCGAATAAATTCCATCTTCTGACCGCCGGCTTTTTCCAGAAATACATGGCTGGCGCTAAAATTATTCTGAATGAAAGCGGGAATTGGTTTCTTCAAACGGTCAAAAGCACAGATTCTCCCTTGTTTGATTTACCGCGAGTAGAACTGGACCACGTCAAGAACACAGACCCTATCTTGGCCGCACCCTATGTTGAAAAGGCGCAGGAGCAGTTTGAGAAAATTGGATACGATTCCCCCATTGCGAGCACCTTTCGTCGGAGGGTTTCAGATTTCTATAATTTCGTCAAAACCCATGGCACACCCGAGGGCCAACCCGAAGTCACCCTCGCAGTCATCAAGGGAAACAATGATCTCTGCGGGAATGAGTTCTCTCCCAATGGAGCCGTGGCCGGAATGTACGATCTGGCAGAAAAAAATCCTCGCTGGTTCGAAGGGCAACCGGAGCGCGGCTGGAATATTGTCAAGCAGGTCTTTTATCCCCGCCCTCCGGTCCTGGCACCCTACCTCAATCGCTTTCTCTCCGGGACACCCCACGGCATGGTCGATATTGTCAGTTTTGCAGCAGATCAGGTGGAGGCAGACTTTCTCAAACGCTACCGAGCACTACTCTTTTCGGGATGGAATACGGCTTCTCTCCATCAATACCGCGAGCTGATTCGATTTGTGCAAGGGGGAGGCACGTTATTTTTATCCATCCCTCACCTCTCCACAGACATCCGCCGTAATTATGTCTCGTACACGACAGACGATCTCGTGCTACAAGGCGATTTTTCCGAACTTTGCGGAGTAAAAATCCACGGGAAGGGCCCTCGCTTCTATTGGGCCACAGCCCCGGACCGAAAAGGCGAACTCGGGTTCGAGTTTCCACGACGTTTCGGAATTTTCACCACCCGTCTTGGAGAGATGGAAATCACCGATCCAGCCGCTGAAATTCTCGCAGTAGATGATGAGGAAATGCGTCCGCTCCTGATCCGTCGACGCTGCGGCAAAGGCACGGTCTATTTTCTGAACTCCTGGTCTTATCCCGGAGCCTTGGATCGTGACGAAGGGCCGGGGAGCACTTTGGACTCCCCCGGATTAATTGGGTTTATCTACCGGCACATCGCCCGCAAAAATCGCGGAAGTACCTGGATCACTCCAGACGAAGGAGCCGCTGATCGCGGGATCGACTCCATCGCCTATTCGTATTTTCCGAAATCGGACACAATTTGCCTGCAAAACATCGATTTTCAGAAGAAACAGCACTGCCTCCTCCATCATCACGGCACCACCACACCCGTCGGCCTGGAACCCGGAGCCTTCCAAATGCTCTCGGCGACCGGCAGCTCCAAGGTGGACTACAAAATCCGACCGGACGATCCGGGGAACTGATGTCTTGAAGGTGGGATTATCCAGATTTTTAAAATGAACCAATCAATCGATCAGCAGCCCGTTTTTCTCGTCGACCCTCACACCCCACTCGGTCCGATGAAGCCGGTCAACGGCGTCAACAATGGCCCATTTTGCCTGGATGGTCTTCTTGACTTTTCCGACGAGTTTCGTGCGGCAGCCTTCGCGGACGTTCGCACCCACGACCCGAATTATCCATGCCGGAATGTCTGCGACATTAATGCTGTTTTTCCAAGGGGGGATGCGGATCCCACGGATCCGGCGAATTACGACTTCACCCTCACGGATCACTATCTGAAGACAATTCGGGACACGGGAGCCACGATCACTTACCGCCTCGGTTACACGATCGACCATCACCCGATTAAACGTTTTTCTCATCCCCCAAAAGATTTTCAGCATTGGGCGCAGGTCTGCCTGGGGATCGCCCGGCATTACAATGAAGGCTGGGCGCATGGATTCGAAAACTGGGTCGCGCGGTGGGAAATCTGGAACGAACCGGACAATGCCCCCGGCCCCAATTCGCCGTGTTGGACCGGGGCGTTTGAAGAGTTTTGCAAACTCTACGAAATCACCTCGAAAGTTCTCAAGTCCCACAATGCTGAATGGCTCGTCGGGGGACCGGCTGCCGCCGCGAGCGGCGGATGCTTTGGCACACCGGTGATCGAGAGGTTTTTGGAGCATTGCGCAAAAACAAATTGTCCATTGGATTTCTATTCCTGGCATAGCTACGAAACTCAGCCAAAAGAAGTCCTGCGCTTGAGCCGCCAAGCGAAAGATGGCTTGACGAAATTCGGTTTCACTAACACGGAAAGCATCCTAAACGAATGGCACTCCGGTCCAAATGACGAATGGGATGTGTTTTTTCACTGCCGTGATCCGAGAAGAAAAAAAGAAAAGGCGCGGGAAATGAACGGTATGGCGGCGGCTTCCTTTGCGGCTGCGGTTTTACTCGATTTGCAAAAAGGACCAGTCTCGCTCGCCAATTACTACACCGGGGACGCCATTCCCTATTTTGGCATGTTCGATATTCATGGCACGCCTTCGGAACCGTATCAGGCTTTTCTTTGCTTTGCAGCACTGGCCAAGGGCCGCCAACAAATCGCTGTTCTCCCGCAAAATACCATAGAATCCCTTCATTGCGTCGCAACCCTCAGCGACGAGGGGCGGATTCGTGTCATGGTGGTCAATGATTCACCGCGGCCGGTAAGGCTCACCCTCTCGCTGGCGAATCAAACCATACCATGGACGATTGAGCACGCCGCATTCTGGCCCGAACTCGCCAGGAATCAACTGACCCTGCCGGCGCACGCCTTTGCTTGCGTGGGTGCCGCATTTTAAACCTCATATTCGGGCTTTGGAGTTCGGAGATGCTAGGTCTGCGATGGCCTCCCGACCCTCGGCGGCATCGGTGCTGAGCCGGGCGTTTTTTCTTCAAAACCGGTCCGATCCTCCTCCGTGATAAGTTCGTAGCTGTGGCCTGACCTAGCGTGACCCCAAAAAAGCGGACGATTGAAAAATGAAGTTCTGCGGATCAAAACGAGAAGCAGAAAATGAACCACCGCCGATCAGATAATGTCCCGGGCGTAGGCGACACACTCGTTGAGAGAACCTTATGAGATCTTTTCGACCAAAATCATCCGTAGTTTGGTATCGAGCAAAACGACCTTAAGTTCTTCCCGGCCTAAAGCCTGAAACTCAGCGCCGAATCGTTGATAAATCACCTCCGCCCGATCAAGGACCGGACGTTCTTCGCCGCCACGAGCCAGTCGCTTGCCCAACTCGAAAGCGGCGGCCAACTCGGCCGCCTTGGCGGTGTGAGCGGCGATTTGAAAATCGGATATTCTTCTTCCTGGATTTTCTTCAAAACTTACCAATAAAACTCTTCTTCCTTCGTTTTCTTCTCCGTAAGCGTCATTTGTACCGCCACTGGCGGAAGAATCCGTAAACGTCATAAGTTTCGTTTTAACATTTATGAACGAAACGACAGAAATTCTAAAAATCG
>Ga0222668_1001298_pt1 | contig 11678 bp, 11 predicted proteins | sample AntAcemetagen728_FD_179823 | JGI IMG/M metagenome (GOLD analysis project Ga0222668, IMG submission 179823) | Saline water microbial communities from Ace Lake, Antarctica - #728 | ecosystem: Environmental > Aquatic > Non-marine Saline and Alkaline > Saline | place: Antarctica: Ace Lake... | reverse complement strand
TTTCTTCCGATTCTGGAGAACATTTAATTTCTCCATGTTCACCAATAAATAATTTTCGATTAAAATAGGAATTGTAATTTTTTGTTTCAGAAAACAGTAATTTATTAATTGAAAGGCCATTGTCATGATCTTTATCTAGAGGATTATTCATTTTTTTAAATCGTATTCGATTACCCCTTGAAAAAGTAACTTTTAAATCTGTAAAATCAACCTCGTATATATTAACGCTGTCATTCACTTCGATTGTCAATTTCTTTTGGTCAAAACCGTAATCAATTATCTCAATCTCCATTATTGAGGTGTTCATAAAAAACAAATTTGCTCTATGAAAATTTAGCCATTCGATAAGATTGATCAGATTCAAATCATCCTCACTTCCTAGAATTAATATAGTAGGTTTTAACCCTGATTTCATATCCCTAACCCCCTATCTCCCATTTCCTTTAAAATCAATTTTTCATAGGGCTCGCTTCGCATTTCAATTTCGATAAATTCCAAAGCGTCGTATCTATCTTCATTATGGGTTCTTAAGTAAGCGTATGCAAAGTCAAATGGACGCAGATACCCTTTATTCAATCCATTAATGAGTACTTCTTCAACTCTTACCCAGTCCGACGAAGACAAATGATATAAAAGATGTGAGACAGAATAGTTCGTTTCTAAATAATTCGGGTAACCATTTTCAATGATCAGATCACTAAAGACAGCTGAATTTAATTTCATATGATCCTCAAACAATTCAGCTTGCTTCGACCTTTTTGGGTCATTTTCACCGATAGTCATAATTGAATCCAAATAAAAATTTTGCCAATACGCATCTATAGAATCGATATAATTAATTTGTTTTACAAGGGAATGATTTAGTCCCTTTTCATCAACTTTTCTCTGAGAGACTTTTATTTTCTCCAATTCCTTATCGGATAAATAAGAAAACTCTTTTTGTTCTTTGGTGAAATAAAAAATATTATATGAATCGTTACTTTTCTCGCTTGACAACAACAATATTTGAAAAGCCTTTTTTTGCTCTCCACAATGAGTCAACGCAAGCGCCCAATAGAATAAATCTATTGATTTGTATTGAGTTTCAAATTGTTTAAAAACTGAGCTATATAGCATATTTGCCTCTTGATATCGTTGCGCTACATTCAGCTTATTTGCTATTGTTGTAAGATTATTGTACACCTTATAGTCCTGACAATCTGTTACATTCGTCAATATTAAACCGATCAAAAGAAATCTGATTCGCATAGTATAAAATTTAATAAAATGGAGTTTAGAAAAAATCCCTAAACTCCATCAATTACACGCTTAATTAATCGCAAAAATAGAGTTTACCATCTTGTTTGCCACCAGTCGTTCCGCCCTCTTCTGCCGTCGTCATGTACCTTTCATCTTTATATGACTTGTCAGAAGCTACTGTTCCTTGCCAATAATCATCAGTTGCTCCGCCGTGGATCTTATCTAATTCTGTCTTTTTGTTTGTGAATTTTTTTATTGCATTCATAATTAAAAATATTAATTTAACGCCTACTCTAATTTCACTACCTTTACAATCGCATTTTCAGCATCCTACGGTTGCAAAGGTGTGCAAGCCAACAAATCTGCAAAAATGATGAGTTGCACTAGAAGAGCGGCATTGCAGTGTCGCTCTTTTTATTTTTGAGCATCAAACAAACGTGAATTTTTAGAACTCATTTTTGAGTGAAGCAAACTATTTCTTACTAAAATAAACTACGAGTGGGAATGGGTAGTTTTGGTGTTTAGTTAAATCCAAAAATCTGAGATTTTCATATAAACCTGTTGGCAATGTAGGAACTTAATTGATATAAAAAATCAGTATAAATACTGACTTAAAATTTAACCCTTAGGTATAAAGACTCAATTTCCTAGAATACGGCAAAACGTAAATAGATTACGTTTTGCCGTATTCTAGGAAATTGAGTATAAAGACTTAAAAATATATTATAGTCAACTCATAATCAGTAAATTACAGAATTTACTTTTTTAGGTAAAAAATGACCTATTATCTAAAAAAAAAGCTGAAACTTTCAGCAATGGAAGTTTTGAAGCAAAAAAAATGTGAAAAAAAATAAACTGGCTAAAAAAAATAGGCTGAAAAATTAGGATTTTCTCAACTTTAGCAAGGATATGCGGCGCCATAAAACTTAGCGATTAATTCGAATAAACTCTTTATCAAAATGATCAAGCCATTCTAAAACCAATTTGGTCGTATAATCATCATTATCCGAAATAACCAAAATCATTGTTTCCGTTTTAATTCAGACTCATAAAACTCTTTCATTGGTGTTTTCATCATTCTGCCTGGTCGGATATAGAAATTAAAGGAAGGGCGTCTATAATAAGCACTCAGCCCAATACTACGGCGATTATTTAAAATCTCATCATACGAAATGCAGGTTAAATCGTCAGCCGTGTAGGTGTAGGCATAATAGATGATACAATCTCCATTTTCCGTATATTTCCGATCCTTAGCGGAAGCAAAATCCCACGGATCGAGAATACCTGTTTTTACTAATTCAAATAATTGAGGCTCTATATTGACAAATCTATCGGTCCGCATGTGGAGCAAGAGGAGCGAAAAATTTGCACCCACAAATCTATTCTTTTTTAGCTTTCCGTTTTCAATGAGATCGACAATAGCCAAATAATTCAAAGAGTCAACATCTTGAATGATCTTTTTCCGCTCCACAAATACGGAGTCATTTCCCGTTACCCACCAAATAGAATCGTACCCAGCATCCTTTTTTTTACTCAGCTGATCTACCTCCACCATACTATCCAGAATTGAAATCGTTTTCATTTCGTCCATGTATTCTATGGAAGTGGTATCTATTATGAAAGAATTGATTTTTGCAATTTGCTTATCTGATAATTCGATATTGCTATCCTTTAGATAAGGGTCGATTCTTCTGGATACCCCACCAATTTTACGAAAATGTGTTTTTAATAATCGATACACTTTATTTTTCTCTCCTTTTTTTGATAAAATGATAGCATAAAGCCATACATCTTTCGTTTTTGGAAGATCAATTTGCTTAAAGGCTTGCTCAAATAGCACTTCTGCTTGATCAAACCTACCGTTGTCATAATGCCATTCCGCTTCTGCAGATATATTGTAATAAGGAATGTAATTACGCTGTCCAAATAAATTACCGTTAAGGAATATTACAGTTGCAATAATTAGAATTTTTCTCATAAAAACTTTTTTAAATCACCGCCACAATGATAATGCGGCGGTGAAAGAATTACAAAACATTAACCAGTTACTCCTGAAGCATTTCCTGATGCAGAACCACCTCCTGTAGCGATAACTCCGCCACAAATATAGGTTTCATCCTCGCAAGCCGCATCACCAATAAGTCCGTCGCAATCGCCCGTATTATTCTTAGTCATTAGTCGTTCATCACCACCATTATTCGTATCTTCCCACCCAAGATAAATTGGGTCAATAGAGCCTCCTCTTAAATCATGTAAATTTTTGATTGTCTCAGAACGGTTAGGCTAAATTTTCGTTGATATCTCGGCTCAGCCGAGACGAAACAGGAATGAAAATATAGGTTTTGTTATGAGCTTTTCATTAAGTTATTGTCTGAAATTTATTCCATTCTTGAAAATTTCGAGTGCAAAGCGCAACTCAAAAAATGACCCGTTAGAATTTAGTATCGTTTCTGTCACAGGATTTATTGTTGAATAAATAACCTCTTCATTATTAATAAATCCGTGATTATAGGCGAGTGATAATAGCATGCTTCGTTTTTGTTTTGTCACATATTTAAAGCCCAAGCCGAGATGAAGCAAAGGAAAAATTCCGCTCATTGTTGTTCTTTTAAAACTGATCGAATTGTTCCAAACAAGTGTCGTTAGATTTCGATTCGTTTGGATTTGCGTATTCACTCCTAAATTCATTTTTACAAAAAATTGTTTCGTTAAACCATGCGTAAAACTATAAAATAAGGGTAGTTTAAGCGAAGTATTCTGAAAGTAGGTGCTAAAACCATCCATTAAAAATGAAAATCGAAGGGAGGAGACTTCAATCCCGTAGATTATTGATGATACTTCACTTTTTCGCAAAGAACGGTCAAAATTAATAAAGAAACCACTTCCAAAAGAGGCCTTATTTAACGCTCCTGAATTTGGAAGAATCAGACTTGCATTTGCAGGTTTAGTGATAGACATGCCTGTCGTAATGGATGACTTTTGAGAAAGGCTAAACATTGAAAGATGAATCAAAATAACTACCAAAAGGATTCTCATTTACTTTTTTTACGATTAAAATACCAACTTATTTCCATTTCTAATTTTGTTCCTTGATAAATGAAAGTAGAGTGTGCTTCGGGATCAAAACGTTCTAATTTAAAGGTTCTAATCGGAGAAAAGCCTTTGCTAAAAACCATTCTGTATTCAATTGTTCGAGGTTTATTCAATTTAAAACCAAAGCCAGCTTTTAATATGGTATAAAGCCCCTGTTTATCTTCGATTGTTACTTTTGTAGCGGGAGAATAAATAGTTGCGACATTGCTATCGGTTCTGATACTCCATAAGTTAAACGTTTCTTCTAGACCCAAAACAATAAACGGAGTACATTTTTTACGCTTAAAGTTAAATTGAAACTCTAGTGGTAATTCATAGCGGCTAATGGAGCTCGTATGCGTGTATCCATGATAAAAATAACGAACGATTTGAAATGAAAGTAAGTCCAATCCCGTATTAATATTTACGTGATCGCCGATATAGAATTTGGTTCTTATTCCCAATGAAAATCCATAAGGCTGTTTTATCCCCCATACTTTAGCGCCTAATCCATCTCCAAACGTCAATTGTTCGATATAGGTTCTATTTAGTGAGCTCGACAACCCAAATTTCACACGCTGATCTGATTGACCATAACCAGAAAGCGTCAAAAAAAATAAAATTAGTGCAAGTATTTTCATTTATTCTAAAAAATCACGCGTTACGCAAGAATTACGTAACGCGTGAAGTTAAATTAATTCTCTAAAATTAGTTTTTCTAAGTGAGATGATGTTCCGTTTTTAATCAAAATATAATACATCCCTGATGGTAAATTGAAAGATTTTAAGCTTAAGCTTATTGTGCCTTCATTAACATCTTTTCTTGAATACAATTCCTTACCCTTAATGTCATATAAGTACAAATCTAAAGGTTCTTTGGTTAATGTATTACCGAAAGTAAGGTTAATTAAATCAGTTGTTGGATTCGGGTAGCAACTAATAATTAAAGGATTACTCAAATCAGATGTTGTTAGTGCATCCTCAAAAGCTTTTTCTTCATGCACACCTGCATCAGTTATCATTCTCACAGCAATTAAATCATCTTTAGTTATCCCTTCTGGATATTCTACAACCAAATTCATGGCTTCTATTGTCACTGTAAATTCAATTCCATCCTCAGTTTGTTTGCTTGACAATTGATAAGAATCTTTCGGAAAATCACCGATCAATTTGACTTCACCATTGATTAATTCCAATTTACCTTGCCAAAATGTTTTTTCTGCTGTAATGATAGAATCCTGTTCATTTTTATTTGGTAACCACATGATTATTTCAAGGGAGCTAAATAAGTCTTTTCCTAAAACGGAAAAAGATGCGTTCATGTTCTTTTTTACAATGTTCTCATCATTAAAAAAAGTATTTTCGCAGCTTACTTTTGACTTTTCATACCCAATTGGTTCTTCTTTTAATCTTGAATCGACAAGGTTATAATATAGACTGGAATTATTCAAGCCCCTTGAACAAATCCAATACCATTTTGTAACCGCTCCCCATTGTGATTCGTCGCCCCATACGTTGTTTGCATATTGATTAGCACAAGCATTTGATACTCCTGTGTACAACGCTGCAGCACCTGGACTTTCATTTTGAGTTACTTGTGGACAAGCTGTTTCCTTGTCTGTATTTGGCACTCCAGAAAGAGTCACCCTTGACCTTGCTTGGTATTTGTCATTCAAAAAACTACAATTAGTGCGTGTTTCAGTCATTCCATCCGCTAAAGAAATGTTACTCGATAATAATGTACTCACGCAGAGTACGATAAAATTTAACTTTTTCATTTTATTAATATTTGGGTTGCCTTACTTTGGGTTTAGGAGTTTTCAGGTCATATTTTTCTCCCGTTATAAACTTTACTTTACAGTATTAAGACTTCTATTTTTGTGTTTTCGCCAAAGGATAGCAGGTCTTAAGTCTTGTTTTTACTGGTTTTGATCCTAACTTGTGAATTTTTTTATTGCATTCATACTTAAAATATTAATTTTAACACCTACTCTAATTATCACTACCTTTACGCACGCATTTTCAGCATCCTACGGTTGCAAAGGTGTGCAAGCCAACAAATCTGCAAAAATGATGAGTTGCACTAGAAGGGCGGCATTGCAGTGTCGCTCTTTTTATTTTTGAGCATCAAACAAAAGTGAATTTTTAGAACTCATTTTTGAGTGAAGCAAATTATTTCTTACTACAATAAACTACGAGTGGGAATGGATAGTTTTGGTTTAGTTAAATCCAAAATCTGAAATTTTCGGGTTAACTTATTGGCAATGTAAGCACTTAATTGATATAAAAAAACAGTATAAATACCGACTTAAAATTTAATCGTTAGGTATAATGACTTAAAAATAAATTATAGCTAATTCATAATCAATAAATTACAGAATTTACTTTTTTAGGTAAAAAATGACCTATTATCTAAAAAAAAGCTGAAACTGTCAGGAATGGAAGTTTTGAAGCAAAAAAAAAATTTTGTGATTAAAAAATAATCAAAAATTAACGGTTATTTAATCATTTTAGTTATATTTGTCCAAGTTTCAACCCCATCACTTAATTCATAAAACATGTTAGTAAAGACATATGGCTATGCCGTATATGGGATTGAAGCTGTTCCGATTACGATAGAAACGAATGTAGGGAAAGGGATTAATTTTTTCCTAGTTGGCCTTCCTGATAGTGCCGTAAAAGAAAGTCATCAGCGCATTAAAGCAGCTTTTACAAATACGGATCTCAATTTCCCAAGGAAAGAAGTCACTGTAAATATGGCGCCCGCAGATATTCGCAAAGAAGGATCGGCGTATGATCTTTCCATTGCGGTTGGCATTTTAGCTGCGAGTGATCAACTCAGTACGGATAAAGTTGCCGATTATGTCATTATGGGAGAACTGTCCTTAGACGGAGGATTGCGTCCCATTAGAGGTGCACTATCTATGGCGATAAAAGCAAAAGAACAAGGGTTTAAGGGGTTTATTTTACCCAAACAAAATGCGCGGGAGGTTTCAATTGTTGAGGGATTAGATGTCTTGGGAATCGAAGATATTCGTGAAGTGGTTGATTTTTTTAATGGAACGAAAACGATTGAACCGACCCTGTTTGTTCCAGATCAAATTGACGAGGCCCATTCGGAATTCGCCATTGATTTTTCGGATGTAAAAGGACAGGAAAACGTGAAGCGGGCACTAGAAATAGCCGCTTGCGGCGGACACAATATCTTATTAGTTGGTCCCCCAGGTTCAGGCAAAACAATGCTTGCAAAACGATTGCCATCCATCTTGCCACCCTTAACAATTGATGAAGCCTTAGAGACAACAAAAATCCACTCGGTTGCGGGCCTCGTTGGCGAGCATAAAGGGTTAATGACAACTCGCCCATTCAGGAGCCCACACCACACGGTGAGTGATGTTGCATTAGTTGGCGGGGGATCACATCCGAAGCCAGGCGAAATTTCATTAGCGCACAATGGCATACTTTTTTTGGACGAGTTACCAGAATACAAAAGGCAAGTTTTGGAAGTTATGCGTCAACCGCTAGAGGATCGTGTAGTATCCATTTCGCGTGCAAAAATGTCTGTTGATTATCCTGCGGGGTTTATGTTGGTTGCATCTATGAACCCCTCCCCTTCGGGCAATTTTTATGATCCTAAAGATCCCAATTCGGATCCCGAATATGTTGTAAAACGGTATATGAATAAGATATCAGGTCCACTTATGGATCGAATAGATTTGCACATTGAAGTACCTGCTGTTCCTTTTGAACAATTATCGTCTGCTCGCAAAGGAGAGACAAGTGCGCAAATTAGAAAACGAGTTGTTAATACTCGAAATTTACAAGAAGAACGATTTAAAATGATTCCTAAAATTCACTACAATGCGCAACTCGAGCCGAAACAGATCGAAAAATTTTGTGCGATTGATGAGCAAGGACAATTGCTATTAAAAATGGCTATGGATAAAATGGGTTTATCAGCACGTTCCTATTCACGTATTTTAAAGGTATCTCGAACGATTGCCGATATGGAAGGAGCGCTGACAATTCAGCCAAAACACTTGGCCGAAGCCATTCAATTCCGAAGTTTGGATCGTGCCAATTGGCTGGATTAAACGGAATAGAAATCGATATATAAACTATGTTTTAGCTGAAATGAACGTCAAATTCTAGGATAGAATCGCACTAGGTTTACAATGAAAAGATGATTTTATCGATTAAATAATGTAACTATTTTAACAATTATTGCTTTATTTGATACAAACAAAACCGGATTATTGACTTTTGAGTGTTGAATACTCAAAAAAGAGGGGTAATCCGCACGATTCTTTTTATTATATTTACGTGCAAACCAATTTTTTATGGAAAGAAGATCAATCCTAGTTCCACATGACTTTACGACAGTCGCGGACAACGCAGTAAGTTACGCGATTAATCTTGCTTCGCAGCTTGGCGCTAACGTTGACTTATTGCATATTGTAAAAGACTCTAAAGAAGCAGCCTCTGCTAAATCTAAGTTTGAAAAAATTATTGACAAAATTGGTTCAACTCCAAATGGAGTTGAGATTAGACCACATACTCAAATAGGTTCTATTTATACTGACATTGCAAGTAAGGCAACTGAACTTCATTCGACCCTTATTATTATGGGTACACATGGCGCAAAAGGGATGCAAAAACTATTTGGTAGTTTTGCAATAAAAGTAATCACAAGTACGCATGTTCCTTTTTTGATTGTTCAAGAGCAATTCACAGGTTTGGATATGAGTAAAATAGTTGTCCCGATAGACGAATCGCAAGAAAGTTTACAAATCGAGCAAGTTGCAACAGGATTAGCTGAAATTTTAAAATCAGAGATTCACGTTATTTCTGAGAAAAAAATTGACAGCAATTTAAAATTGAAACTTGCTGTTCACAGCGGACTCTTTACAAAACAATTGAAAGCTAAGGGTCTACCTTATCAAACCAAAATATTAGAACGTAAAAAAGGGTTTGCTATTGACATAGCGGCATACACGACGAGTGTAAATGCAAATTTAATTGCGTTTGCTTACCATTCTGACAGCCTTTTCCCGCAATTCGATTCCTTTGCACAAAGTTTAATAACGAACAAAGAAGGCGTCCCTGTTTTGGTTTTAAATTCGAAAGAAGCAGGAAATTATTTCTTTTAACACATGCGTTAGCAACAAAAAAAAGCACAAGATATATCTTGTGCTTTTTTTTGTTCAACTTGTTTGATTTTATCCTTGAAAAAAGTTTTTCATTTTATCAAAAAAACCTTCTTCTTTACCTACAGGGTTCGGTTTGAAATTTTCAGATTGATTTAATTTTTCCAAGATATCTTTTTCCTCGTTGGAAATTTTCTTAGGCGTCCAAACATTTAAGTGAACCAATAAATCACCTGTTCCGTACCCTTGAACACTTGGTAAACCTTTACCTCTAAGACGAAGCATTTTTCCACTTTGCGTCCCTGGTTCAACCTTTATCTTCGCTTTCCCTTCAACAAGAGGCACCTCTATGGATGCACCAATCACGGCGTCTATAAAACTAATATAGGCCTCATAATGCAAGTTGCTCCCCTCACGCTGTAAAAACTCGTCTTTTATTTCTTCAATTACTACTAACAAATCACCTGGGACACCATCAAACGGACCGGCATTACCTTTCCCTGTAACTTTCAATTGTAACCCTTCTTCAAAACCTGCCGGAATAGGCACTTCAACAACTTCCTCTTGACGTTTTAAACCTTGCCCATCAACACCAGCAGGTTTTTTATCAATAATCTTTCCCGTTCCATGACAAGAATGACAAGTTGATTGCGTTTGCATGGCGCCTAACATAGTTTGCGTTACACGCATCACCCTACCTTGGCCATTACATGTTTTACATGTATTATAAGTAACGCCTTCGGCATTCACCAATTTATTAACTTTGATTTTTTTCGTTACACCAAGAGCAACTTCTTTTAAAGTCAATTTGATTTTAATTCTTAAATCAGAACCTCGCGCTACACGAGAACCACCTCCACCTCCACGTCGACCACCGCCGCCGAAAGAACTGCCAAAGATATCCCCGAACTGATCAAAGATATCATCCATATTCATTCCGCCGAAACCACTTCCACCGCCTTGCGAGGCACCACCTACACCTTGATGACCAAAACGATCGTAGCGTGCTCTTTTATCCGCATCACTCAAGATTTCGTATGCTTCAGCCGCTTCTTTAAACTTATCTTCAGAGGCCGTATCACCCGGATTTTTATCAGGATGATATTTAAGCGCAATCTTTCGATAGGCTTTTTTTATCGTCTTTTCATCTGCATTACGCTCGACATCAAGAATTTCGTAATAATCTCTTTTTCCGCTCATGAATTCTATTTAAATTATTGTCCTACGACAACTTTCGCGTATCTCAATGATCTTCCATGTAAATTATAACCGCGCTCGATCACGTCAATAATTTTTCCTTTTTGTGCTTGGTCTTCTACAGGAATATTCGTGATTGCTTCATGTTTATCCGCATCAAAAACTTCACCCTTACACTCCATTGCTTCAAGACCCTTTTGCTTTAGCGTAGTTGAAAACTTATGATAGATCAGTTTAAAACCTTCTTTGACACTTTCGATATCCGTTAATTTATCATTATTTTCAATAGCACGTTCGAAATCATCCAATGTCCCTAACATTTCCTTCATCAAAGATCCACTCGCAGTAGAAATGATATCCGCTTTTTCTTTAATTGTGCGCTTTCTAAAATTATCGAAATCTGAATAGAGACGAACATATTTATTGTTCAATTCAGCATATTGCTCCTCGAGTGTAGGCAACTTCACTTCATCCGTTGTTGTGTCTTCTGAATTTTCAACACCGTCTTGATCCTCATTCAATATATCTGAATTATGCATTTTTTCTTCGTTACTAGTTGTTTCTCTTAGGTCTTCGTTTTCTTTCTCAGCCATCTTTAATCAATTTGAATTTCTTCGAGCAAAAAGGTTGCCATTATAGACATTAAGACAATCTGTCACGTAATACCTGAAAACCCCATCAAATAAGGTGGCAATGTGTCAAACACCGTATAATAATGGCAGATTTTTCTCCCCAAAAAAGGACACAACGATAAAATTTATTTACGGGTTAAGTGCACCTTATCTGCGAGACCAGTCGTTTTTGCAAAAATGGTGAATGCATATACGAGCATTGCAATTGTTAAAAAGATTGAAATGCGACCGATTACATCTCCATATCGCACAAAAAATGTGATCTCTTTGTTTCGATTTAATGAAGCTACGATCGCTCCTTCCTTGTCCCATTCTAGCTCTGATATAATATTCCCCTTTTGATCAATGAAACAAGAAATACCTGTATTTGCCGCACGTGCCAAACTGCGTCG
>Ga0222668_1001291_pt1 | contig 11742 bp, 8 predicted proteins | sample AntAcemetagen728_FD_179823 | JGI IMG/M metagenome (GOLD analysis project Ga0222668, IMG submission 179823) | Saline water microbial communities from Ace Lake, Antarctica - #728 | ecosystem: Environmental > Aquatic > Non-marine Saline and Alkaline > Saline | place: Antarctica: Ace Lake | collected... | reverse complement strand
CAATCCATAGAGTGTGTGCCCCCCAAAGATCTGGATCAGCAAATGTGACCGTGCATGTTAGAAACAGGCACGCCACCCAGACCATTCCCGTAGAAACCCACCATTCACGATCACGCTTTCTCCCGTCCGCAAGCATTTGCCCTGAATCAGATTCCGTCACGACGATTCCTTGTATCTCTGTCTCTTGATTCACTCTAAATATTTCACCGTTTGTTAGCCGGATTACAATAAAAAAAAGATCTGCACACAATTGCACAGATCTTTCGTTTTTCAATTTTAGCTCTCAGCTATAGAACTCAACAATCCAGAAGATTTCTCACTTACTCTTCAGAATGTCTTCCAGGCTGGGAAGTTGCGTATGAGATGGCTCCAAAACTGGAAGACTCGTACCGTATGACGGATATTCTTCATATGCAGTCAAATCAATATGATCGTAAATTTGAATGAACATTTTATGAGAATAAGGAGCTTTAGGATCTCCGCCCAATGCGACGACTTCTCCTTTTTGTCTCAAAATATTCGAATAGTTGTATGGTCGGAAGTAATAATAACCATGATACGCTGGGGTATATGGATAGTGAGGATACATATCTCCCGTTGTTAGACAATCTAGCCAACTCCGCTTCTTGAGCTGGCAACAACCGTCACAGAAACTACTGCCACAAGCGTTACAAGCACCATATCCACTTCCCGATTGACCGGAACCACACTCATTCCCAGGCATACACGAACGGGCTGCAGGATAACTACATTCACATGATGCTAATGAGATTGTTGCGGGAGCACTGACTGTGTTTGCAGGAACAACTTCACCGTCATACTGCCAAACACTTAAACCGATGAGCAATGCAAAACTCGCATTCATGAGACCACCTTTTATATTTTACGTTGTAATAACAACTCTTTTGGTTAGGCAAATTGGTGAACAACACAATTTCAATTCACTCTGTACTCAGAGCATAATGTCTCTCACCATAGCTCGTTTTCGACTTAAGACTCGTCAAAGGTGAAGTAGAAAATAGTAGAAATCAGTAAAAACTAAAAAATTGCATAATCTGGGAAACACCGCACAATTAGCATCAACCTCCCCCACTCAGATTTCCGATATGACTGATGCAATGGGATTTGAATGAACACATCAACTCTCTTGTATTTCAATCTAATTTGAAATAAATCTCAGACCATTATCAATAGTATCCTGAGTTCCCCGCGTATTCAGAATCATTTAATGAGTCATACAACGAGCAACACTGAGTATCAACGAGAGTAATAATTACATAGGTTCCATTAAACGTGGTTTAATGAGAATGATGATCTATTTAACAAATTACTAACTCCAATTTCTCAAAATTGACGACCAAAGGATTGGGAGACAAGTATGTCTATAAAAGCCACTTGGAAAAGACGCACGATGCTGGCACTCGCCTGTGGTGTTGCTATCACGGCCACACCGCTTGCTGCACAGGTTCCACCAGCTCCTCCTGTTCCGGGAAAAATGAAAGCAAATCAGTTTACACCTGGAGCGGCAAGGAAGAAAACGCCAGTTGTAAGCACTAAAACTAAAGAAAAAGTTCACCAGCTCGTTGACCGAATTTATGAATCTGAAGTTGAACTCAGTGTTCAGCAAAGGCATTCTAAAATTCTAAAGATGAAGATGGATGTTTTTCGGGTCGCGATTGCAGACCCCTCAAAAATCGAAGTCGTCGCCTTCGGTGCACAGGAAGTTGAAGTAATCGGAAAAGAAACCGGTACAACAACAATGACGCTCTGGCTGGGAGAAGAAGCTAACCCTCAGATCTTGAGTGTGCAAGTCAAAGTTGAGGGCGACAATTCCATCGAAGATTTACGTCGATTGGAATATGGTGAATTCCAAAAGATGATCAATGAATTCTTTCCTAACAGTAAGATACAATTGATTCCCTTTGCTGACAAACTGATTGTTCGCGGCCAGGCACGCGATGAAGAGGAAGCAGTGAAAATCATTTCAATCATCCGGGCTCGCTCTGGATCCGGCTCAATGGGCAACGGCAGTGGCGGTGGCGGTGCATTGTTCTCCGGCGGTCAGGCTGCAGATCCGTTTCCTGATGGTGCTGTACTACCTGAATCAACCGTCATCGACATGTTGAAAGTACCAGGTGAAAAACAAGTGATGCTGAAAGTTCGCATCGCCCAAATCGATCGCTCTGCTGCACGTTCTGCAAGTACCGACTTGATTGTAAGAGCGGGAGATTTCGGCTTTAGTCAGCTTTTCTCAGGTGTCGCACAACAGTTAGGAAATGGTGGGAGCGGTCTTGTAACGGCATCCTTAACCAGCAAGCACGTTGACATGTTCATTTCAGCTCTTGCACAAAATGGTTATGCGAAAATTTTAGCTGAACCAAACCTGGTAACAATTAGTGGCCGTACAGCCAACTTTATCTCTGGTGGTGAATTTGCGGTTCCAACAGTTGTCGGCGTGGGTGGTGCTCAGGCAGCAACCACGACTTTCAAAGGCTTTGGTACTCAGCTTTCATTCCTCCCGACTGTGCTGGATAAAGACCGTATTCGACTACAGGTAACACCGACTTTCAGTACCATCAATCCGGCACTGTCTGTTAACGGAATCCTGGGTGTGGATACGCAATCAGTCAGCACGACTGTTGATCTTCGGGAAGGACAAGTTTTTGCAATCGCCGGACTAATTCAAGAACAACAACGAGGCGATTTGAACAGAGTACCATTCATTGGTGATATTCCACTGGTTGGAACCCTGTTTTCAAACAAAGCTGTATCACGTGATGAAACGGAACTGATTATTCTGATCAGCCCGGAATTAGTTCATCCAATGGAACCTGAAGATGCCCCTACTGTATTGCCTGGCATGGAAGTGACTGAGCCTGGAGATGTGGACTTCTTCTTTATGAATAATATTGAAGGCAAGCCTGATGTGCACCACAGAAGCACTGTCTGGTATATGCAGAAAAAACGAATTCACCATCAACAAAAAGATTTTATCCATCAGACAAAATCTGACAAATACTATATCAATGGTGACTACGGATTCTCTGAGTAATACAAGTTATTATTTCTTTGCCAAATGATTCTTATATAATTCCAATCACATTCATCTTGATGATGTGAGAGAAAATACAAGGAAGTAAGCGATGTCTATACAACCCAAAATTGCAAGTTTGCCTGCTATTGCATTAGCAGCAATGCTGGTCAGTGGTTGCCAACATAAAGAACATCACGCCCAGATCCCCTATGATTCTGTAGCTCCATTAGGGACCATTAGTGATGACATTTGGCAAAAGCAAGAAGAGAACGGTGAAGCGTCTGACTTCGTAATTCATGAAAGTGAATTTGTCGGGACTACCGCAAAACTGAATGCTGCTGGCGAAGATCATATTAAACAAATCGCGGTGCGAATGATTTCAACTCCTTTCCCTGTCGTCGTCGAGAATAGCTCCATGTCAGTGAACGAGTCGGACGAATACAAATTCCCAGTCAACGGTAACGATGATCTGGATATGCATCGGCGAAATGTCATCGTAAAAATGCTACAGGCGATGAACGTACAAGATGCGGATGAACGAGTCGTTGTCTCTCCCGCCTTTACTCCCGGCTTTCAAGGTTTTGAAGCCTATCGGGCTTACTCAACCGGGTTCAGTAACCGCGGCGGACGTGGCGGTGGCGGTGGTTCATTCGGCGGATTTGGCGGTGGCGGTGGTGGCGGCGGTGGCGTCTTCTAACACAGCCTCTACTTGTTTACGGAATTCGTTTAGCAATTATCATCCAGTGGGCGGGTTCATGAGAATCCGTCCACTTTTTAGTGTCAGCCAGGTCTTGATCCCTGCGATTCATATAGATCAGAAGACAAGCAGACAACCGGTACTTTAACTAAGTTTATTCTGCTAGCAAATAACACGATTCGAATGGCACTCCTAATATTTTCAGTCGAAATAACGCCAGGAACAGAATTATGAACAACAAAGGATTGTCTTGTTCAACTGTGATCCTTATTATCACAATGACATTTCAGGGATGCTCCCAACTCGGAACTCAGATTTCGAAAGTCAAATCAACTCTTCCCGGGCAAAAAAAACCTGAAAATCTCTTGGCAGCCGCCCGAGGCTTTGAAAGCAAAAAAGAATGGCTGGCTGCCCGTGAACAGTATGAAAAATATTTAAGCAAGAATCCCAAGAGCGCCAACGCCTGCCATCGACTGGGTATTGTCTGCTCGCATTTAGGCGACACCGTAGCTGCTACCCGTTACTTTACTCAGGCGCGGCAGATCGAACCGAATAATTCGGAAGTGCTAAATGATTTCGGATATGCGCTATACCAACGAGGACAATATGGGGCTGCTGAAAAAATCTTTTCAACTGCATTACAAAATGATGCCAATAATAAACGCATTATGAATAATCTCGCGCTAACCGTTGGTCATCAAGGACGATTCAAAGAAAGTTTTTCAATCTTTCGTAATATCATGCCAGCAGCAGAGGCACATGCCAACCTGGCCTACATCCACACACAAAGAGGAGAAGGTGAGTTAGCGTTAGACGAATATGACCTGGCATTAACTGCTGACCCCCATCTGGAAAGAGCCGGACTGGCAGCAGCGGAATTAGCGGAAATGAAAAACTTGACAATCGCAAGACAGCTACAGGCAAGCAAGAAACAACTCGCATCCAACGAAGCAGTCCCGAAAACACAACCCGAGGAACAGACCACACAACTGGTCAGTGCAAAGCAGACTGCCGAAGCAGCACCCAGACAATCACTCAATCGAACAATCCCGGTTGTAAAACAAAAGCTGATTTCACAGGCATCCTTGAATAAACCAGCTCAGATATCAAGACCACAAGCATCCCTAGCCAAACCACAAGCGCCTGTTGCCAAATCGCAAGCATTCGTTGCCAAGCGGCAAGCGTCCATTCCCAATCCGAAACCAATAATTGAAGAAGAAGCTCTGGAAATCAACTCTTTCCGGACTCTGGACGAACTCACCCAAGAGGACAAACCAGCGATCATTCGAATTTCAAACGAAAATACCCAGGCAGAATCAATATTCCGTTCTCCTCAAGAATTGCCTGATAACTAGCCGGTGGCCTGTTTTACTGTAGCGTCTCCACAGACATTGGGAGCGCAATACTGCGCAGGACACCTGGGTTTAATGAGAACCGCGATCCAGTGGCTCCTGCTGCCTTATTTTTTCACCCTTGCTTCGATCGCTTTCACAGTCGAAGCAACTTGAAACCGAAAGCTTGCACTGTCGGTGTTGCGGGCAACTTCATTGATTTTTTCCAAACTTTTTTCGGTTCCAATCTCTTTGAGAACACGTAAAACGTTGACCAAAGTTATGAAATTTGCAGGATCAAGCTGCTCTAAGACGGCATCCTCTGCACCGCTTCCATAAGCGATCAATTTGTTGGCAGCATTATGAGACTTAATAGGCTCTTTCAGTAATTTTGCTATCGCCACGACTCCTTCCGGTGTTTGATGTTTCAGGATCGCATCCATTACATTTTGAGATCCCAGAATATTCACCTCAGGCAGCAACTCGATTAACGCAGGCACATCTGCTTTCGTCGACCAGACAACCAACGCCTCTGAAGCATCAGCGACAACAGTGATGTCTTTACTATTTAGAACTTTGATTAGTATTTTTGAGATTTCAGGATTTTCCTGTTTCGGTTTCGCCTGACTTAATTTTTTCAAAGCAGCTTTTCGCTTCAGTACATTTTTCGTTGCCAAATCAGAAAGCGTATTTTTCAGATCAGCATCGATATTTTCGGGGATCTCAAATTTGCCCGCTTCCTCGCGTTTTTTCATCTCTGCCATTAATTTCTTCTGTAAAGCTTCCTGGTCGGCCCGGTACTTGAGCAGTTCGTCTTCAGTAAGTCGTTTTGAAGAAATCACAATCGGAATTTTATGTACTGTCGTTTCTGAACGACGAAACATTTTGTAATTCAACACCAGTGTTTTGACGCCCCCCTGCTTCTTATCAAACTGAATATTGCCTGTCCCCGTCAGTTCCACTTCAGGGCTACCATCCACGGTTGAAATCGTGCGATAAGAGTGTTCGACTTCAATCGTGACAGTGTCGGCTGTCTGCTCCGTGATTTGATAATCAGTGGTCTGCTTTGCTCCCAGCGTCTTCTCAACATTCGCCCCGCGCAATGTCAGTGGAAATCGATCGGAGGCAATAATTGAAATACTTGTCTTTTCACTTTCAGACCACTTTGTGTCTCCCTCAGGAGAGAGCGGGACGAGGTTAATCTCGGACAAATGCCCAATCAGATAAGGTAACAGCGATGAGCCTTTTACCGTATCGATTTCCCCGTAGCGATTCAGGCTTAAAACATGTGGCTCCAAGTTCCCCGGCATGCTGTGCGACAGTCCCGCAAACGGATTTCTGTGCCGATGCATACGCCTGGGAGGAATCAACAATCGTTGATTTTTACGCTTCGTTATGGAATTCAATTTCCCGGAGCAGCGCAGCGAAAAGCCATCTGCATCCGATTCGATTACCTGGTATTGTTCGACGCCACTTAATGTTTCAAAATAGTTTTCCAATGTGACTTCAATGTTGACCCGGTATGCAAGGTGTTGCCCTTTGTCCCAGGCATATTTCAAATTCACTTTTTCTGCCGCAGATCCCGGAACCTGCGCCAGGAAAATCAGCATGACACCCGGAATCATTCCAAACAAACATCGATTTCCAAACCGGAAGTCATGAAACAAAAAGACAAACAGCGAGCGCCATCGGATTCCAGGTAACATCGAAAACTCCCCAAGAACGTTTTTCACAAAGTAGTTTCCTTCAAAACTGTCAGAAACACGTACTCGTTATTATAAAAGCCCACGTGAGAATTGCATCAAATATTTGCCGGCTTTTGAAATCCCAAGTGCCTCGACAACATTCAGCCTTTGATAAACCAGTTCACGGCTGAATCTTCTCTGTTTGCCGTTTCGTCGAACATCTCCACTTTGTTTAACAGGCCAGCAGATTTATAAGTCGCCTGCACCAGTTTCGGGACTGTTCCGGCAATCCAAAGCGCTGCTGGCTGACACAAAGATAACAAGCCGGCGACATCACCATACTTCACTGCCCCTGGCCATAACCTGAGATCGTGGATCTTTGTAATTTCCGAAAATCGAAACCCTCCGGTATCGACAGCCAACTGGTTCACCAGATTTGGCGAATGCGCACAGGCAGCAGCAGCCCGCACTCCCGAAATGCCAAAACCAGCCAGACAAATTGACTGCGGATTACTTTCGTGATGTTTGGCAAAAGAAAGCACATTCAAAATATCATGCACCTGTTTGGTGAAAACCGGATGATTATACCCCAACGTATAGCCGGCAAATTCACGCGGGTTCTTCACCACTGGCATTTCCGTAGGAGCTGGCTGATTCTGAATAAAAGCTCCCTGGTACAACACATCGATTCCTGCCACAGCCGTTCCGGCATCTACCAGCCGTTGAATCGGTGCAGTCAGATCTTCATCCTGCTCAAATAATCCTGATTTACCCTGATCGTGTAACCAGATCACCAACTTCCGGTTCCATTCATTTGGCAGCAAGAACAAAGCCGGAGTTGCTTCCCCATAGCGTTTGTTTTTGATCAACGTATGATATTGTCGATAACCATCCTTTCCCTCTTCTAAAATGGTTTCCGGTTCCAGATCATCAGCTTCCGGCAAAGAACGTCCCACCATCACCTCGATGGCGCCTCCCACAACGCGCCGGTATTCCGCAAGGCTTTCCTGATCATGGGGAGTCAGTTGCTTGATCTGTGCGGCATTATTTTTAGCCAGAGTATGTAAAATTTTCATCTCCGATTGCTCATCACTCGGAGGAGCCGGATACTTCTCATTCCAGACGGATAACTCTTCACGCGTCAGAGGCTCATAATCGGCTTCGATGATGGGAGACGTCATTCCCAGTTTGAAATGCTGATTGAAAAACTCATACATCATAGCGCGGCTGACATAATTATAATTATGTGGGAAGGGATAATATTTGCCCACCACATTTTCAGGAACGCCCATCATTTTGAAATGCTGTTTGAGTTCGGGTAATCCTTTCGTCTCGATCTCTTTGGTCCAGTCATCAGCGGCCGACATGCCTAGAGGACGAGGAGCCAACAAGGCAGCGAATTCGATGTTGCCGGTATTCACTCGTAAATAGGTCGCGTTTTCACACGTGCAGCCCCCCTGCATTGCTGTTGAAACCATCACCGCCGGAAACGCAGCAGTAATTCGATGATCAATGGCGGCCAGTAAGAATGTCTGTGTTCCTCCTCCACTGGCCCCGGTAATCCCGATCCGTTTCGGATCGACTTCTGCCAGCGAACTCACCCAATCCAAGGTACGAATTGAATTCAACGTCTGTAAGCCCAGCGCGTTAATCAAACGCAATTCTGCTTGCGCACTGAAAAGTCCCCAGTTACTCTCGCTCGACATCTCCGGTCGCTGCTTGGCAAATCGGTGGATTAGATCGTAACTTAAACAGAATCCATCTGCATAACCCAGCATGTCATAATGAAAGACCATACAGCCCATCCGAGCCAGTTGAACACAACGGGCCTGCAGCGGATACCTTCCCCCGACTTCATACTTTTCTGCTCCCGCCTTGATATCGTCCTGAACGCGTTTTTCGCCACTATCATAAAAACGGCCTTCCGCAAAATGCCCATGCGGAGACAGAATCATCGGCAGTGGCCCCTGCTTTCCTTTGGGACGATACAGATTCCCGGTGACATATAAACCAGGAGAACTTTCAAAGAAGACTTTCTCGACAGTGTAATCATCGCGATCGACTTTGCCATGCAGGGTTGCCTTGATCTTGGTATTCTCAGGTTCCGGCCAGACACCTGCGGCGACCTTGATTTGCCGCCGGACATACTCGGCCCGTTTTTCCCATGCTTCCGGGGATTTGCTCGGTGTAAAAGGGAAATAGCCGTTGAGGTCTTTTAATTCTCCCAGCCGACTGTCGTCGAACGCCGGAATCTGTTCGTCGGCAAATACATTTCCTGTCTTTGAAGTGGAATTGAAAACGCCTGCTGACAACAATGCCAGCCCAATATTTTGCAAAGCCGTCCTGCGATCCATTGAGCATTGGTCATCATTCTGAAACATCGTTCCCCCACTTTCTCATAAGTTGCATTCTGACAGAAAATTCAAGTTGGAATCTCAGCTGAGAAGCATTCATCCAGTCTAACCATAATGTCTTTACAGGTTCCAGCCTGCGGACATTTTTTTGGGCATTGATCCTGTTTCTCTAGACGGTGGTCAGCTTCACTCTTACGTCACCAGGACGATTGGGACCGGGTATCAGAATGCGAAGGACGCGCTGCCGCAATGCGACGCGCTCTCAATGATCAACTTGAACCGTCAGCCACGATTCGTCGGCCATGATCCGTCGGCCACGATTCGGGTCTGTAGATATAGCAGACCATCTCGTCGGCATCCGGCATAAGAATCATAGAGACAGGCAGAGCGGGTGAGATTCTCAGGCCCGTTTCTTGAGCCAGATTACTGCCCCCAACAGCAGCAGCAATATGCTGCCTGCCATGAGACTCCAAACGAGGGAGATCTGCTTAGGCTGAGGAGCCGGGTTATAACTGGGCACATGGTATTGCTCGCCTCTGGTTTGAGACTCGGGATGATTTGGAAAGGACTCCGCCTTGAGGGTCAGATCTTTCCACAGCACCTGCACAGGAGTCTTGCTGTCGCTTTGCTGCACCCCGATTCGCATCAGGTCCACGTCTGCGGTCCCCAATTCCACTTCACGCAATTCACGAAACGGCTCGCGCGCCCCATCCGATACAAAAAACTTCAGCAGGCCCCCTTCTCTTACGAGTTTTAATTTTCCGGAGTCCGTTTTTGCATCATACATCTTGACGTCATAGTTTCTTTGGGAATCCTCAGTGGTTGACAACGTCGCGCTGAAAACGTGTTTATTTTCAGGCCGCAACAGCCGCCCTATCATGACCGCGGACTCTTTCTCGTCATGCATTCTCAGGTAAATGCTCGGCCCCAGACCATAACCGGACTCTGGTTCTTGCCAGGCAGGAACTTCATACGACGCCGTAATCTCAAAATCGCCGTGAATCTGGAATCGCGGACTGACTCCCACTGCAGATAATTTGTATCCCGCCGGCAAGTTGAACAATAAACCGCCTGGGCGAGGCTGCAAGAGCCTGACAGTTCCCCTCCCCAGCGGAACCAGGGATTCATTATCAAATTGCTCACCTAAAAAGCTGAAATAAAGTTCTCGGCCACCTGGTTCTGCAGCCTGCGCTGATACTGGAATCGTTGCTACACAGAGCGAGAAAATACAATAGAAACTGTTCTTGAGAAAACATTTCATATGCCCCACCCCGCAGACTTTTCTCCTCCAGAAATGGTTCCCAGCGACTGCCAGACTTCTGCATTAATATTTTCGTTCACAAACCGAACGACACCATCCCCCATCAACAGATTCACTCCACTCGCATGCCAACTGGAGGGATTCAGAATGACTCCATCCCAGGTAAAACCATTTTTACAGTTGATGCGATTGGGGGTCCTGACATGATTATATCGGGTCCAGTTCATATTGCCTGCTAACCAGGTCTGTCCCGACTCAACATCGTACTGATACACGCCCGCCGTCTGAGGTGTCAAACTACCACAGGCATCACTGAATTGACTTTCAGTCCAGACTCCCTGCAGATTATACAGATCCGACAAGGGGTCAATCATCGTATCATCCCAGGTTCCCTTTGCGTGCTCGCTGAACATGGCCGTATTGGAAAGCCCGTCTTGCACATCCCTGAATCGCACACTGCTATTCTGGCCGAACATTCCATTTCCCGCTCTGCCAGACCACGAACTCCCATTGCAAGACCGGTAGTTATTGGGGCCCCAGCGGCTCTGCAGACGACTCAAGTCACTGGGACAGAGAAAAAAACTCAATTTCACCTCAGCCGCCGGACCGTTAATCACTTCATCGAATCGTTTTGCTAATTCTTCCTGATTATCATTGGCAGCATTCACAAATGGATGAAAGGGCGCAACATCAAAATTCAGCAGATTATAGACGACAGCTTGATCAAGGTAAGGCAGTAACATGGCTTGCGCGGAATACCTCCGGTCATTTAATGTTCCTAACGAAGAAATCGGACCATCATCATCGGGACCAACTCCGAACGGTAAAACTTGATGCGAATTGTGATAGGCGTGTAGCGCGACACCAATCTGCTTCAGATGATTGGCACACTGCATTTTTCGGGCTGCTTCACGCACCGCTTGCACTGCAGGGATTAGTAACGCAACCAGTAATCCGATGATCGTCAAAGTGACTAACAACTCAATCAGTGTAAATCCGCTCCATCGATTCTTATCTGAAATTGCCTGCCGACTCATCACCTATCAGCCTCCTCTTTCAAATTCTGAAACGGGCCTTCTGATCACAATCGCTCAGGTGCGCAATAAACCTTTTCTTTGACACAAGTTATTCTTTATTTTCTTGTATTTATTTTCACTATTGTCAATTTATTTTATTATTTCCGCTTTTTCGTTGTTAAGAAACACCTTTAACTATACAACCTACTAGTGAGAACAGAATATAATGCAGGCTTTCAGTGCGATAGCCCAAGACTGGCGGACTCCTGAAGAATACTTCAGAATCTTCTTAGGAGGAATTTATGAGCAAGGAGTCCAAAGTGTCAGGGAAACAGCATCGGCGATCGTTTACGGAAGAATTCAA
>Ga0222668_1001288_pt1 | contig 11796 bp, 11 predicted proteins | sample AntAcemetagen728_FD_179823 | JGI IMG/M metagenome (GOLD analysis project Ga0222668, IMG submission 179823) | Saline water microbial communities from Ace Lake, Antarctica - #728 | ecosystem: Environmental > Aquatic > Non-marine Saline and Alkaline > Saline | place: Antarctica: Ace Lake... | reverse complement strand
AAAGATCAATAAATCCCGCGCGTCTGTCGAAATTGCGCAGCAGGAAATCACCCATCAAGAAACCCTCCTCACCAAGCTCAAGCAGGCCATCTTGCAGGAGGCGATCTCGGGCAAGCTGACCGCCGACTGGCGTGCCGCCCACCCGGACGTGGAACCCGCCAGCCAGCTCCTCAAACGCATCCAAGTCGAAAAAGCCCGCCTCATCGCCGCCAAGAAACTCCGCAAGGAAAAGCTCCTCCCAAAAATCACCGCCGCCGAAATCCCCTTCGAGATTCCCGGTGGGTGGGAGTGGTGTCGTTTAGGAGAAGCCATCCGGCTAATGAACGGAGGTAGCTTTGAGAGTGGTGATTTTAGAAAAGGCGAAGGGGTCAAGTGCATCAAGATCACTAACGCAGGCGTAAGCGAGTTTGTTGAAACCGACGATACGTTACCAATCGGCTTCGCGAAGAGCTATGCAAAGTATCAAGTTTTCAGCGGCGACCTAATCCTTGCCCTGACTCGTCCATACATCGCGACTGGCCTCAAGATTAGCCGCTGCCCTGATTCTTATAATGGAGCATTGCTCAACCAGCGAGTTGCCGCCATACGGCCAATCGAAGAGCTTCTAAACTCAGACTACGCCTTTTTATTCCTTTGTTCTGATTTTGTCTTGCGGGGCTATCAAGCGGAGTTCGATTCCAAAGGGCAGCAACCGAATTTAAAAAGTGAGCATGTCACCCACCTTCGGTTGGCTCTCCCGCCCCTCTCCGAGCAAGCCGCCATCGTGGAGCGGGTTGAGGCGCTGATGGAGCATTGCCGGGCGCTGGCCGCCGAGATCGAGCACACCCGCACCGACGCCGCCCATCTCCTCCAGGCCGTCCTCAAAGAAGCCTTCGCTCCAGCCGCCCGCTTAACTCAATGAGAAAAAGAAGCCATACATGACTCAGGAAGAGGACAGCCCAAATTTGTCAAACATGACAGGAGGCCAAGGCGGGCCGCTTGAATTGGACGAGCAACAACAACAAGTTTATGATGCTCTGAACAACTACGCTGGAGAAAAGTGGAGATTGGCTGACTGGTATTGTGGTGCCTTGCAAACACTTCGCTCACAAGGCCCTGATTATTTGGCTCAGGCTGCAAACTCGATCCGTGAGATTTCCGAGAAACTCCCACAGCTTGCTGGAATCAATCTTCCTGAGTCCCCCCACAACAAGACCAAAGACGCGATAGCGAAGATACTGGAGCTCAAAGCAGATAGCTATCAAGAGGGATGGGAAGGTAACCCGATAAATTGTGAACTCTCGGAAGCCCTTGGTCTCCTTGAGAATTTGCAGGCACTCTACGATGCCCCACCACGAACACGCATGCTCCAATCAGCATTGGAGAAGCGCGATCGGTTCAGCACAATGCTATCAAAAGAACTTCGTAAGGCCAGGGACAATCAGTTCAGGGACTTGGGAAAGTTTTTCCAGAGTGTAACTCACCACCAAAAGTTCCCCACTCACGAAGAGTTTGTGAATAAGTTGGGTTTGTTCGAGAAACTGCTCTTGCACTATCTCACGCCGATAACCGCATCACAGCATGCGGAGATCCAGCAACTAATTGATCATTCGCCAACACCAGAAAGCGAAGCCCAATTGAAAGAACTTTTTACCCATAACAGTGCCAATCTGCTCTTTTTCCTCTACAAAATTGAGAACCCCGAATGGCTTTCGCTAGTCGAGGAAATTGGAGAGTTCAAACAACTTCGCGATGCAGAAGAAACCGCTGAAGGTGGCACGTCTTATCGTTCGGATCCTGCACTCACATGTCTTTCCAGATTGGCTCACAAAGCCCCTGAGAAAACGCTATCCATTCTTAAAAGGCTGGGCGGTTTCAACTCGGAAGCGCAACGATAGCGGCTTGATCTGAGAGTATCTCGTTGGGTGTTCTCCAGCCAAGGCATTTTCTGGGCCTGTTGTTGAGCTTGTCCTGAACCTCTCTCACCTGTGTGTCGGTGACTTTGGCGAAGTCGGTTCGCTTCGGGAAATACTGCCGGATGAGGCCGTTGGTGTTCTCGTTCAAGCCCCTCTCCCAGGAGTGGTAGGGATTGGCGAAGTAGCCTTCCGATCCGAGGATCTCGTCGATCAGGCCGTGTTTGGCGAACTCCTTGCCGTTGTCGTAGGTGAGAGTCCGGATGCTCCCGCGGTATGGCAGCAGGGCGGTGATGATGGCCGTGGTGACGGCCATCGCGCTCTTGTCGTCGGCCTTGAGAACAAGCGTGTGGCGGCTCCTGCGTTCGACAATCGTCACCAGGGTCTGGCCGGATGGTGTGCCTATGACGGTGTCCATCTCGTAGTCTCCGAAACGGGTGCGCTCTTCGACGACCTGCGGCCTCGTGTCGATCATGCGCTGGTTCGGGATACGCCCGCGCCTTTCTTTCGCCGCGCCGCGCCTGCGGTAGCTGCCCGGCTTGTGGCGCAGGTGGGTGTGAAGCCTTCCGCCACGTGCCTTGTCGCGCAGCACATGTTGGTAGATGCCTTCGGGGCTGAGGGATTCGAGGCCGTCGAGCTTCATCCTCCTGCTGATCTGCTCGGGGCTCCACTGCTCTTCGGCTAGCTGTTTGCCGACATGCGCCCAGCGTTCCGGCTCGATGCGGGAGGCCCGGCAGGAGGCTGACGAAGCCCGCTTGCAAGCCCGTTTGTGCGCGGCTCCGGCGGCGTATCCCCCGTCCGCATCCGAGTTGCGCGAAAGCTCGCGCGAGATGGTCGATGGCGAGCGGCCGAGGGTTTCCGCGATGTAGGTGATGGAACGGTTCTTGCGCTTGAGGGTGGCAATGGTAGAACGCTCCCCGTAGGTCAGGTGCTGGTTGGACATTCGTGCTTGGATTCGATTTTGAACGAGGGAATCAAAGCCGTTCGGTCAGCCCTGATCTACTCTATTCCGAACCGTTGCGTTTCCGGGTTGAATGCTAGTAATTAATAACGATAGAACTTATGATTTTAATACTATGATTCACGGAACTACGTCCGATCGTTTTGCTCAATTAGCGATGCATGAGTTCGGGCATGCTGCTGGATTGCGACATCCACATCATGAAACGAAGTCCAACGGATTTGATATCTTGAATCCTCTTAGAAATCTTGGCCCAGGTAATTTCATGTCGTACGATAAAAATGCCAGAAACGTCCATATAAAGCAAATCCAACAAATTCAGAAAAAATTTGACAGGAAAGAGTTAAATCTTCCTCATATCGGTTGGGGAGGGGTGTCACCTCCAGGAAATACCTGTTGTCCCCATTGAAAAATTACGGAATAGTTTACTTACGATGAAAATGCCAATTTTAATGTTTGTAGCTTCAGGATTAGTGGTGACTGCCTGTAAGTCTCGACGTGAGAATGATAAACAAATGGATTCTAAGCCCGCTTTAGAATCAACTTTTCATGGGTTCTGGAAATCATTGGAATCACCAAGTATTATTTTCTTCTCGAAAGACGGTTTATTCATATTAACTTCGATTGGGGAAGATGGAAATCTAATAGGTAGAGACGGAATGTGGGTTGAATCTGATAGAGTAATCTACTCTTCGGAAATAATCGATCCGTTGGGGTTGGATCCACCGGAATATGTGAATGTGATAATGTCTAAGCCTCCTGCGGATGATGAATGGAAAAAAGTTCGAGGAGTTGTCTACGAAGTTTTCCTAGGGGATTATGAGAATAGTATCGGGTATTTCGGATACGTCGAAAGTGGGGATCGGATATTCTCTCCACGTGGTGATTATACTGACAACTATGTAAGAGCTAAGTAAAAATGAACCAATCACACGTTGCCAGACAAATAGAAGCCTCCCATATGAACAAAGGGTTTGTCGTGGGGTCTGTGTGTCGTGGGGTCAGGTCTTGCATTGCAACATTTCCCGTCATTCGTCCTATCGGTGAGGCGGGCAAAACCTAACCGCCAGAGCAAACCCCGCTCCCGTCACGCCCTCTGCTTTTTCACATGCGTTCAAATGCAGATGTCGCGCCGTCCGCTAGCGCGCAGGTGGTTCGCGGGGCGGTCGCGGCCTCAATGGTCGCTTTTGGCGGCTCGTTCCTCACACGCCAAATCGCTCCCATCGGCCACGCCCTTCGCCGTGCAGACCCGCCCGCCGTGCGCTCCTCCTGCCCCTATCGGGTCAGCCGCGCCCGGCCGGCATGGAGTTCCATTCCCTGCGTTCGTTCCACTCTCTCCAGTCATTCCACTCCATGCCTCGGGCTGGCATCCGCTCCGGCGTGGGGGTGGCGTAGGCGCCTAACCTTGCACCTGCGGTGGATCAATTTGGGTGCCACCCCCACGCCTGCGCTCAGGGTGTTTTCAAGGTTTGTTGGCGGATCGGAAGCAAACCCCGTGAACCATCTTTCTCCTTCATTCGGGCATGATCCCAGCTTCCCGATGGTCAGGAAGTGTTTAGGCGGCCTACGGTGCGGCAGAGTGTTCCGGGTGAAGATCTGCCTCCCCAGACTCCGCTCCGCTACGCCCTCCACACACTGCCGCCCCTCCGGCCTCCGCAAGCGGCAGCAAACTTTCCCCAATCGTGCTTCGTCGGAGCTTCAGAAGAAAACCGCCGTCCCCCTCGCACAGCTCCGCGCCCCGCTTCCGCCATCATGTTCATACTTCACATCATGGCTCCAGCCCCCCGTGCCGCTTGCGGTCGCGGGCATCAAGCGCTGTCCTCGTCATTCCCGGCGCTTCCGCACTCCTATCGTCGTTTGTGCAGCTTGGTCATTCCTGCGGGATCGCTTGACCCCCGCGCCCTCCAGCGGCAAGAGCAGCTATCGTTTGTTTTTCCAAAAGCAAACTTTCCCCAACTCAAATCCAGCAACTTCAAGCAGCTAAAAAAGGAAGCGGAGCGGCAGGGTGGGTGTCGGTCGTAGTCGGCCCGGGCAAGCATCTTCCAAGCCATCAGATCCCGGCAACACAGCCCCAAGGTTCAACCCATTTCCCCCGCCACAAGCCCAGTCCATCCCCCTCCCTTGGCTCCTTCGGGTCGGTGATCGCAAAAGCTCCACCGCCCCTCATCGCCCCACCCACGGAAAAAAGAAGGGAGATCCGGAGGCCGCTGGCGCGGCCATGAAAAAGGAACGAATCTCACTCCGCAGTTTGCAAAACCGTCTCCAGCATCTCGCTGACGAATTTTTGCTTCGCTTTGGGAAGCTGGCCGACTTGCTCAATTTGGCGTTGCAGCTTGGGAGTCGGGCCACGTTTGCCACTTGGCTCGGGTTCCTCGATGAGTTCAGCGACAGAAACCCGCAATGCCTGGGCAAGCGGGCCAAGAAGCGAAAGCGGGATTCGACGGCGACCGACTTCGTAGGAAGCAATCGCGGTCTGGTCGAATCCGAGAAGCTCGCCCAGATCGCTTTGTGTCAATCCCCGCGCTTTGCGAAGAGCGGATACGCGCTGGCCAAAGACTTTGAAGAACATTGATTCGGTGTCGGTCATTAGTGGTTTGTTGTTCATGTCGTTTTAGCATGGGTTCCCGTCAAATTGACGTTGACCGCCTCTATGTATGACATTATGACGTATTCAGCAAGCCGAGTTAAAAACACGAAATCAGACTTGACGCATTTTCAACCACCCCAGCCATGAACGAACCAGAACGCAAGCTGCCCTCCACGCTCGAACTCATCGACATGGCCGTTGCCGCCGCGAAACACGCCGCCCATTCCTGCCGCAAGGAAACCACCCGCGAGCTTTTCGAATACGCTCTTGCCCTGCTCCGGGAAAGCTGGATCGCCGAGGACGGGCAGGAGGCTCGTAGCGCGGCCAAGGTGATCGAGGACGTGCGATGGACGCAGAACCTCTTCACAAGGATTTTTGAACAACAGCAACAGGAGGAAAGAAACTAAACATGGCCCGGATCCCCGACATCGAAATCGACCGCATCAAACGTGAAACCGACCTTGTGACCCTGGCGAGGTCGCGGGGGATCGAGATGAAAAAGCACGGCTCGAAAGACTTCGTGGGCAGGTGCCCGTTCCACGACGACGGGGGGAACCCCAACTTCATCGTCAGCCCGGCCAAAGGCCTATATCATTGCATGGCCTGTGGCTCTGCGGGCAACGCCATCCAGTTCGTGGAAAAGTTCGACGGCGTGAGCTTCCGCCATGCCTTCGAGTTGCTGGCCAACGGTTCCGCCCTTGAAAATCCGCCCGACCGGGTGCTGAAAGCCGGAACGGTTCGCAAGCTGGATTGCCCGCTCGATCCGGACGCGAGCGACGCGGAGCTGACAAGCCAGGTCATCGGCTACTATCAGGAACGCCTGTTCGCCCCGGAAAACGCCAAGGCCCGCGAAATGCTCGAAGCCCGCGGCCTGTGGAACGAGGAGGCGGTGAAACGCTTTTACATCGGCTTCGCCGACCGCACGCTTGGCCTGCGGCTGCCACCGAAGAACCGGCGCGAAGGCGCACTGCTGCGGGAACGGCTGATCAAGCTCGGCCTCTACCGTGAAAGCGGCCACGAGCATTTCAATGGATCGATCATCCTGCCGATCCATGACGAAGCCGGAAACACCGTCGAAATCTACGGGCGGAAGATCACCCCAGGACTGCGCCCCGGCACGCCCAACCACCTTTACTTGCCAGGACCTCATGCCGGGATCTGGAACGCGGCCGCACTCGACGAAAAGGAAGTGATTTTATGCGAAGCACCGCTCGACGCACTGACTTTCCACCTCCACGGGATTGAAAACGTCACCTTCATTTATGGAACCCAAGGCTTCACCGACGAGCTACTTGCCGCCCTCATAGCCCGAAAAGTCCAGCGGGTGAAACTGGCCTACGATGCCGACGAAGCGGGAAACCGTGCCGCCGAACGGGACACCGAAAAGCTCATGGCCAAGGGAATCGAAGTCTTCCGGGTTCGCTTCCCCGCCGGAATGGATGTGAACGAATACGCCTCAAAAGTCACACCTGCCGCCAAGTCGCTCCGCCATGCCGTCGATACCGCCATTTGGCTCGGCAAAGGCACTCAAAAGCCCGAGGTGGCTCCCGCACCCTCTGTACTATCTTCTTCTTTAGTTGCTAAGTTAGCTGCTGAGGAGGGCGGCGCTAAGGCTTCTGGAATTGCGGCTAAAAAGGAAAGTGGTTTGCCCGTAGCGGAGCGGGAGGGAGATCATTGGAGCGTTGCGATCGGTGACCGGCGTTACCGTGTCAGCGGCTTGGAAAAGAACGCGGGATTTGAATCCTTGAAAATCACCCTGCGCCTGTGGATAGCCGACCTTTTCCACCTCGACAGCCTTGACCTTTGCGCCGACGGCCAACGCCGCAAGTTCATCGAACGCGCCGCCTCCGAAACCAAGCTTGAAACCGAACTCATCAAGCGCGACCTGGGAAAACTTCTCCTCGTTCTTGAAGGCTTGCAGGAAGAGCGCCTACGCGGCGAAGGCGAAGCGTCCGGAACCGTCGTCGAACTCACGCCCGAGGAGCGCCGCGAAGCGGAGGAACTACTAGGTTCATCGGATTTAATTGAACGCATCGGGCGTGACTTCGAGACCTGCGGCATGGTTGGCGAGGCAAACAACCGGCTTGTCGGCTACCTCGCCTGCACCAGTAGGCTCTTGCGCCGTCCCCTGGCCGTCATCATCCAGAGCAGCAGCGCGGCGGGCAAATCCACCCTCATGGAAGCGATCCTCGCCATGTTCCCCGAAGAGGAGCGCATCAAATACAGTGCCATGACCGGGCAGAGCCTCTACTACCTCGGCGAGTCCAACCTGAAACACAAGGTGCTTGCCATCGTCGAGGAGGAAGGCGCGGAACGCGCTTCCTACGCGCTCAAGCTCCTCCAGTCCGAAGGGGAGCTGACCATTGCCAGCACCGGCAAGAACCCCAAGACCGGACAGATGGAAACCCAGACCTACCATGTCGAGGGGCCGGTGATGATCTTCCTCACCACCACCGCCATCGACATCGACGAGGAATTGCAGAACCGCTGCCTGACCCTCTCGGTCGATGAATCCACCGAACAGACCAAGCGCATCCATGAAGTGCAGCGCGCCGCCCGAACCCTCGCCGGGATCGAGCGCAGCGAGGCCAAGGACGACGTTCTGCGAACCCACCGCAACGCCCAGCGTCTGCTCGAAAGCTTCCCGATTTACAACCCCTTCGTCGAACAGCTCACTTTTACCAGCGAGCGCACCCGCACCCGGCGCGACCATGAAAAATACCTCACGCTCATCGACACGCTGACCTTGCTCCACCAGAAGCAACGCGAGCGCGTCACCCTGCCGAGCGGCCGCCAGGCATTGACCGCAAGTCTCGACGACATCAGAACCGCCAACCGCCTGGCGCCCGAAGTGTTAGGACGCAGCCTCGACGAACTCCCGCCCCAGACCCGCAAGCTCTGGAACCTCATCAAGGACATTGCCAAGGAAGCCGGTGCCGATTGGAAACGCTTCACTTTTACCCGCAAAACCCTGCGCGAAAAAGTCGGCTGGAGCGTCACCCAGGTCCGCGTCCACCTCGAACGCCTCCACGAACTCGAATACATCATTCCCCGTGGCGGCCGCAACGGAATCCGCTTCGAGTATGGCGTGCTGGTTGATCCGGGCAACACCGACGGCCTCGCCCACATCGGCCTGATCGATCCCGAAAAGCTACATATACGACACCGGCCTGACGGGAAAAACAAGTAACTGACGGCACCTGACAAAAAATCGAAGTCAGGTTCCAGCCCAGATAAAGCGGAGCTTTTTGCGCAACCTGACGGCCTGTCAGAAACGCATATCAGGGCCACCAAAAAACCAGCAATCATATCGTAATCATGCGCAAGCAGAAGAAAGGCTTTGAAAACATCCGCCGCCTCCGCACCCGCGCCGAGCGCGGCAAGCCCCAGGGCGCAACTACTAGGAAAGACGTAGTAACCCAGACAAACGACCTCACCGCATCCCGCGACAACTACCTGCGCTGGCTCGAAGGCCGCAAGTTCGCAGGGGAAACCGTCAACCACCGCAAAGCCGACCTCGACCAGTTCTTCGCGTGGGCGGACGCACGGGGACTCGATACCGCCGCCGAAGTCACCCTTGCCATCCTCGAAAGCTACCAGCGATGGCTCGGCCTTTACCGCAAAAAGGACGGCAAACCCCTCAGTGGTCGCACCCTCCGTAGCCGCCTCTCCACCCTCCAGGACTACTTCCGCTGGCTCGTCCGCCACGGCCTTCTTGGAGCCAACCCCGCAAGCGAACTCATGCTCCCACGAAAAGAACACCGCCTTCCCGAACAAGCCCTTTCAATCGCCCAGATCGACCAACTCATGAGCGTCCCCGATCTCTCCGACCCGCTCGGAATCCGCGACCGCACCATGCTCGAACTGTTTTACGCAACCGCCATGCGCCTCGGTGAAGTCAACAAGCTCGAACTCGGCGACATCCACCACGGCAAACGCACCATCCATATCCGCAAAGGCAAGAACAACAAAGACCGCATCGTCCCCGTGGGGGAGCGAGCCATGCACTGGCTGGAAAAATACCTCGATGAAGTCCGCCCGAAACTCGAACTCAACCCCGAAGCGCAAGCCGTCTTCCTCACCGGCTACGGCGAAGGCTTCCACCCCAACGCGCTCGGCTGTCTGATCCGCAAACACATCCGCGCCGCCGACATCGCCAAAGGCGGGGCGCACCTCCTGCGCCACACCTGCGCGACCCACCTCCTCGAAGGCGGAGCCGACATCCGCTTCATCCAGAAACTCCTCGGCCACGCTTCCCTAGAAACCACCGCCATCTACACCGAGATGAACGTCGAGTCCTTGCGCCAGGTCTTTTCGGAATGCCACCCCGCAGAAAAACGCTGGCGCGAGCGGGGAGCTTGAAAGTCGCTTCTTCCATTAGCCGCCATTGGCTGCTACGAATCACCGCGTGAACCGTCCTTGCCGCCACGCATTGCTTACCCCGCTCCTCGCGGTCGTGGCGTTGCTGCTTGGTCTAACAGAAAGCGCATCCGCCGCCTTCAACAACGCTTCCACAGAACCGCACTATGGAAATTTTTTACTTTGGGAATCCGAAGCATCAGGGTTTTCCGCGTATGAAATCGCAGACCCCATCAAGGAAAACGGCCAGTGGATCTACGACAGCACGTTGGGTGTTCCTGTTTACTTGTTCCCCGAGGCATCCCATACCTCGTTGAAGCCGTTTCGCTTGGCTTCAATAACGAGCAGATCTCGGTGGATGGACATGAGCGGGTTGATATTTCCGCCACATGCTTCCAGTGCCTGACCGGTCCAAACATTGCAGATCCGGGGAAAATAATAGACTTGGGGCGATTCCAGCAAGACGCCCTCACCCCAGCTCGATTTTCCGGCGACAGTCGGCAGTCCTTCGGAATCGGGGATCGTGCAGTGGTTCAGGAAAGCCGCCACGTACGGGCCGCGCTCGCGGGGTATGGATTTCATCCAGATATGCTGATTCGGAGAAACTTCCGCAACCTCCCAATTGATCGGAATACATTCCATGACGGCGGCTGAGGGCAGGAAGATCGCCTTCACGATCTCTGGCGCGGAGAGCCAACGCTTGTTGACATATGCCTGCCTGTCGCCCCACGAAAAGGTCACGTATTTGCAGTCGGGGAAGTCTTTCGGTGGTATGAAGCCTGACTCGACAAGCCACGAATATGGGAAAACCATTCCTGTGTGGAGTTTGTCGGCAATCAGCCAAACCTGAACTTCGGGAGGGCGCTCAGGTGTGTAGACATTCACGGTATTCTTCCTGACCAATTCCATTGAAGGTTTTGGCGGGGGAGGAAGAGTAATGAAGTTGCAGGAACTTGCCGATAGAGCAAAAAGAGCGACTCCAAGCGTACGTGTGAATCGGGCAATCATGGGACTGATCTGGGATGATTGCCCTGACAGGCAGGCTATGACTTCAGATACGAGCAAACATACTGGCAGACCCCTTCGTTCACTGTGAGTGAGAAACCGCTGTCACCGGATATCTCGAAAGACTCATCAGTCGGGACGAAACGTGTTGTGTTGGAGCCGTCAATCGCCACGTCACAGGATCCAGAGGTGATTTCCATCAGTTCCGGAGCGGCGGTCTCGAAGCGATAGGTTCCGGGAAAAATAATCCCGAGGGTTTTCCTTGATCCGTCGGGTAGATGAACGGTGTGGGAAACCACTTTTCCGTCGAAGTAAAGGTTGGCGATGGAATCGACGGTTACGTTGTTGAAGGTTTGCATAATTTTATAAAAAAAGAGGTGCTGTGTGAGATTCTGACTAGTCCATTGCGATTTTCCACGCTTCATAGCCTCCTTGCAGGATGGAAACGTCGTATCCTCTTTGAGCCAATCGTGTCGCGACGGTCATGGCGTCAGGGCAGGCCAGATCGGTGCAGTAAAGTACGACAGGCGTGTTGTTTGAATTGGCTGTAGTAATGCGCGTCTCGTATTTCTCGATGTCACGGTCGAAATTTGATTTTGGGAAACTGATCGCACCGGGAATGTGGCCCAACTTGTAAATGAAGGCGGGACGCACATCGAAAATCAGAGCGGCGTTGCTCTGGACGAGTTGATAGAGATTTCCAAGCGGCATGCGGGTAAGCGTGCCGGGGCGAGCGGGGGTCGCTGGCTTCTCTTTGACATCGGTTGTCGGTTCTTTGACCGCCTTCGACGGATCGAAAGGCGGGATGGGTTTTTCCGGAGGTTCCGAGCAAGCAATCGAACCGATGCTCACACAAAGCAGGCAAGCGGAGAGGATACTCCGTTGCAGTTCTGGATGCGTTCCGAAAATTGGGATCATTTGCCGATTTTGATGAGTTCTACGTCGAAGACGAGAGTTCCCGCCGGATATCCGGCAGGGGGGCTTTCGCCGTA
>Ga0222668_1001286_pt1 | contig 11823 bp, 16 predicted proteins | sample AntAcemetagen728_FD_179823 | JGI IMG/M metagenome (GOLD analysis project Ga0222668, IMG submission 179823) | Saline water microbial communities from Ace Lake, Antarctica - #728 | ecosystem: Environmental > Aquatic > Non-marine Saline and Alkaline > Saline | place: Antarctica: Ace Lake... | reverse complement strand
GAGTAAATTCATGGATCTTCATCTTGTTTTTTTTAACAAAGATGATCAGTTGGTCCGTAAACTATTTACGCAGTGGTATAATTTAGACTAGTCAATTCTGTTTTTACTAATCGCGCAATGAAATATATTAGGTAAAGACATCAAAATATGTTTAACCATTTATCTCGATACTTTTTTCATTCACGCAAAAAATAGATAACTTTGACAACCGGAAAGCAGACAGAAGAGGAGCAGTAAAAAATGACCATGAACGTAAAATTTTCAGACACAGCAAAATTGCCTACCAAATACGGTGAATTTCAAATTATAGCGTTTAACGAAGAAGGAAGTTCGCATGAACATGCCATTGTATTTCAAGGCGAATTAGAAGGCAGAGAAAATGTATTGACTCGTATTCATTCCGAATGTTTAACAAGTGATGTTTTTACCTCATTGAAATGTGATTGTGGCGAGCAATTGGATGAAAGTTTACGCCTAATTGCAGAAAAGAAAGAAGGTGCAGTGATTTACCTGCGCCAAGAAGGACGTGGAATTGGACTTTTCAATAAAATTAACGCCTACGCTCTGCAGGATCAAGGACAAAACACCATTGAAGCCAATCATTCTTTAGGATTCGAGACAGATCTTCGAAAATTTGACATAGCTGTTGAGGCTCTGCAATATCTTAAAGTAAAATCAATCGTTTTACTTTCGAATAATCCCGACAAAATAAGTTTACTCCAAGATTCAGGTATTGCCGTAACGCGCATCCAACCTTTAATTATTAAACCAAACAAATTTAATATCGGCTATTTGACGATTAAAAAGGATGAATTAAAGCATTTGCTTTAGACTACCCTACTTTCGTCTTAAATCTCCCTATACCATTGATGCAAGCATAATAAATTTACCTTTTAATTGCTTAGCAATCTAATTGTCTTCAAAGATAAAACGCAGTTATGCAAAAACGTGATTTAATAAAGGATCAAATTGAACAACTTGGCAAAGTATTGGGTGAAATTCTCTCCTCCTTTTTGCGTTTGAAAACGGAAGGCAATGCGAAGGAAGCGATTCAACAAACAACCAATGAATTCCTTGTCAAATTGTCAATTTCGATTGAGGAATTGGTCGATTTAAATAACGAAGAATTGGCCGATTACCTAGGTTCCAAAAACCTAGTCGACACCCATCTTGATCAATTGGCAGCGTATTTGGTGGAAAGAGGCGTATATGCGCAAGAACAAGAAAAATCTCCACTCAGGTGGTATACAGCGGCTAAAAAAGTAGTTGCCTTGGCTGAAGAAAAATCAGAGACGATCACATTTGAACGAATGGATTTGAAAGCAAGAATTGACAAAGAATTGGCTGGATAAATCTCCTGTATTTGACGGCTAATTCACCTTGAAAAGCAATATATTTATTTCTTTTTGTTGTATAATAATCCCTACCACTTATATTAGCAGAAGAAATAATCAAGCATCATGATCGAAAAACTTTTAAAAGCAAAACATTGGCAATTATTTACCTTAACTTATGGAATTACCTTAGTTTTTCAGATTATTGTGATGGGGACGCTATTCTCAAGTATTGCATTGTCAAGAAATCCCGACCCCTTTTTTCTTTTTGACTTCATGAAATATGTTCCCCTTCTGATCCTTGTCGTTGGGGGTGTTTTTTTCGGTTGGATTTGGTCTGTCGTTATCGGATTACAAACTAAAGTACCTGATGAGGCAAAAATGAGTTTAAAACGTTTCAAAATTTTCTTTTTCATTCCTATAGTCTACCTTGTTGTTTTGGCTTTGCTTATCAGCTATTTGACTCTTGATATTTCCACTAATACAATGAATGACGGTTCGATTACAAGGTTTCAACCAAATATGGCAATAATCGGAGGATTTGTTGCGCTTATCCTTCCACTTCACCTCTTCTCCATGTTTTGCATCTTTCACTCCTTCTATTTTGTTGCAAAAACAATCAAATCTGTTGAATTGCAAAAGTCGGTTGAATTCTCGGACTATGCAGGCGAATTTTTCTTAACGTGGTTCTTCATGATTGGTGTATGGATCCTGCAACCTAAAATCAATAAAATGGTCAATAACCAAGAACCCGAGAGTTATTCGAGCGAAATTTCATAAATGAATCAAGTAAAATAAGGCCCTACATAGTTGAATAAAGTTATTTTTATACTTGCCGTACATTTAAGAAGCGTATGGCATCAAATAAGTGCAATTCAGACCGATTCTAAACGATATTTAGTTGAACATCCCCACAAATTTCTTTAACTTTATAGAAGTAGGAATATAAAGACGAGGCACTTTTGCACGTTTAAGACCACCACTTCACTGCAATGGCATTTATAGATTATTATAAGGTACTCGGTATAGCTAAAACTGCAACCGAAAGCGATATCAAAAAAGCATATCGTAAACTGGCACGTAAATATCATCCCGACCTCAATCCGAATGACAAAACCGCCGAGCAAAAATTCAAAGAAATCAATGAGGCCAATGAGGTGCTCAGTGATTCTGAAAACCGTGTGAAATATGATAAATACGGCAAGGATTGGAAACATGCCGAAGAGTTTGACAAAGCAAAACAACAGCAACAATCCCAAAGTAGATCGCAACAGCAAACTTCTCAAAACTTTTCAGGAGGCGATTATTCTGACTTTTTCGAATCCATGTTTGGTGGAGCAAGCGGAAGGGGCAACTCCGCTTATCGCGGACAAGATTTTAATACAGAGCTGGAACTTGACTTAAGAGACGTTTATACGACTCAGAAAAGGACATTAACAATTAACGGAAAAAATATTCGCCTCACCATTCCGGCTGGGGTTAAAAATGGACAAGTCATAAAAATTAAAGGACAGGGAGGAGAAGGAGCAAATAAAGGTCCAAAAGGCGATCTCTTCATTCGTTTCGTAATTGCCAATGACCCAAAATTTAAGCGAGATGAAGCGAACTTATTTACCACAGTTGACCTCGATTTATATACAGCCTTACTCGGAGGAGAACTGCTTGTTGACACTTTCGACAGCAAAGTTAAATTGACAGTTAAACCAGAAACGCAGAGCGGGACGAAGGTTAAACTAAAAGGAAAGGGATTTCCTGTTTACAAAAAAGAAGGGGAATTTGGCGATCTCTACATTACGTATAATGTTGTGCTGCCTACTCAATTGACCAAAAAGGAAAAAGAACTGTTTCAAGAATTAACTAAATTAAGATCAGTATGAACCGAGAGCAACTAATTCCACTCAGCCACTTTTGCGAGCATTATCATGTGGAGATGACTTTTTTTAGATCCTTAAATGAAGTCGGATTGATCGAAATTGTCCAATTCGAATCATTCGATTATATCCATGAACACGAATCAAGTGCGCTTGAAAAAATTATACGCATGCACCACGAACTTGAAATTAATCTAGAGGGAATTGAAACCGTCTTGCATTTGCTTTCAAAGATTGAAACACTTCAAAAAGAGCTAATTACAGCAAAAAACAAGTTGCGCCTTTACGAAGATTAAGTACATTTAATTTTAAAATCAAGCGGATAAGAAGCACCTACTTTAACCTTCATTGCATATAAAATGGACTACAATAATAAACGCTTTCGACCGATACAAAACACAGAAAATGGCGAAACATCCTCGGAGACCATCTTTCTGTACCAGCAAATAAGTCATATTTTAACTTCAACATATATCGGAGGACAAATCGTAAAAGGGCATCTTATAGGAATAGTTGGAGAAGATGGTACTATTGACATGCGTTATCATCAAATCAATACAAAAGGTGAATTGATGACAGGAAAATGTATTTCGAAACCTGAAATCTTACCAAATGGGAAAATTCGATTGCACGAAACGTGGCAATGGACTTCTGGTGATCTTTCAGCGGGTTATTCTATTTTGGAGGAAATTTAAATTTGTGATTTTCGGAAATAGGCCAAATGACACGTGCAAATTCATAAAGTTGAATCTCATTTTGTATTTAGCTTTGAACCTATGACAAATCAATTAACCAATGGAAAATATTGGTAAAAAAATCCACCTGCGGAAGAGGAGAAAAGGTCGACAAAAAGTTCAACTAAAAACTGAATGCGAGGCAAATTGAAATAATTTCCGTAGTATTATGAATATCTATACTTTTAATTATGAGCAATCGTATTACCAAAACACTGATTTCTATATTCCTTATTGCAGGAATAAATTGTAACGTACTTGCACAAGACAAAACGCCTCTTGACGTAAGTGATAACAAATTAAAAATAGAATTTGAACCGGGACTATTCTTCAATAACGGTCGTTCATTAAATTGTCTCTACACCGTAACACCCGATAATAATTTTGCAGTTGGTTTATACATGATGGCGACCGATATTCCGCAAGAAATTCACAAAAACATTTTCACAAACGTAATGCCGGACACGAAAATTCGAGTCGTGCAAGAATTTGCATTTAACTTTAGATACCGATTCAATGTGTTCAAACAATTTGAATCGAATCCATATTTAGGTTTAATACTTGGTTGGGAAGAACTGCGTTTCACGCACCCCACCTTGCCCGAACTAACTTTTACAACCTTGCTCATTACACCGCATATTGGATATGAGGTATACTTGTATAAACGGATGCTTTACCTCAATTCACAAATCCGCTCCGTATTTTATGTCGGTGGCACAAAATCGGATGAATCGCGTCCTGAAAACATTAATAGTTATACTGTCCTTCCTTCGATTTCAATTGGATTGCGAATTTAACACCTAAAAACAAGCCCAATGACTTCTATTAGTTTCGAAAATAATTCACAAAAGAAAAAGTCTAAATTAATCTCTGGCTGGTCAAGCAAATGGACATTTGTGAAGATATGGGCAAGCGTTTCTATCCACCTAATTAAAGAACATAAAAGTCCTATTAAATTTTATCGGATTCTCAAAGGAGCTATTTCTTTAAAGAAAAAATACACGAGCGAAAAAAAATACCACAACAAATTGGCCTATGTGGACGGAAGGATTTTTTTTAATTGTAATAATGCAGGATGGCCTTCTAAGCACTTCTTTCGCGTGGTTGATTTAGAATCAAAAAAAGTACTGAATGGTGGGGTCTCTAATCTTGAAAACCTACGAATGGTTCAATTGGCTTTCACAAAAAAATGTCCGTTAAATTGCGAGCATTGCTATGAAGGAGACCAACTCAATAAAAAAGAAACGCTCACATTAGAAGATCATAAAAATATCGTCAAAAAATTACAAGAAGCTGGTATTCCAATGATTCATTTTGCTGGAGGAGATCCAATGGCCAAAGTCAACGATATTCTAGAAATTTTAAATGGAGCTGAAAAAACAGCTGACTTTTGGGTCTTCACATCAGGTTTTAACCTAAATAATAAAAATGCGACACGATTGAAAGAAGCTGGACTCACTGGCATTTCTATCGGTTTAGATCATCATGACGCAGCGTTGCACAATAAATTTAGAAGAAGTGACAAAGCATTCGATTGGGCCATGGAAGGTGCAAAAAGTGCCGTTGAAGTGGGGCTGGTACTCACCTTCACGATTTGTCTAACACGCGATTTTACTACAGAAGATAACTTGATGAAATACCTTTTATTGGCGAAAGAAAAAGGTGCATCTTTTGTCCAATTTCTCGAACCACGCGCCGTTGGTAATTACAGTGGACAAGCCGTTTTCCTCTATCCTGAACAGACACAACTTGTTGATGATTTTTTCTTAAAAATTAATGGATCACCTGAGTTTAATGCTATGCCGATTATTTTGCATCCTTCGTATCACCAAAAAAGAACAGGTTGCTCTGCAGCGGGGAATCGATACCTCTACGTTGACACAGATGGTTATATGAGTTCATGCCCATTTTGTAGAAACACGAAAACACATATATTGGATGATGACCACGAGGAAAGCATCCAACAAATGAAAGCGGAGGGTTGCGATCTTCCTGCCATAACCCCCTTAATACTAAATTAATAATTCAGTGCTATGAAATATAATCCGATTTTCCGAAAATTCGTTGCCTACTTATTTATAGTCGGAATGTTGGCGAGTTGTAATCAATACAAAGCGATTCCCACCGTTGATGCCACTGCTCCAACCGTCAAAAACTTAATGATAGATGAAGACGGTATCATCAACAGTGATAATATCCTCATTCATGCAGGAGGTCTCACTTACCATTTAACAGAAACGAGTACTGAAAAAAATCAGCTTATTGGTATTTTAACCCTATTCGACGACCAAGAAGCCGACAATTATACGTCTTCATTAAACGACAAAAGCCTTGTCAATGAAAAAGGTGAAAAGATGTATTCGCATTTCTTTGATCCTTCTAATTCCCTTTCTGAAGGAGATCTGATTATGATTTCGGTAGATGACAAAACAGGGAATGTCCTTCTCAAGCAACAAACAGGTGAGATTTGGAAAGTTATTGTTGGGGTATTGCTTGTAATGGCTGCACTAATTGGTGGAATGTTTATTTTTCTATTGATTGCATGCAATTGCCCTCATGCTTATGTATTTGATGGTAAAAATTTCCGTTATACAAATACACTTTTCACAGGAGCCACGGCACCAAATTTGGAGCGAAATGATTTTAAGTTGATGGAGGATTTTACACCAACAGCTGAAACCTTCGAAATGATTCTAAAAAATGAAGAGAATGAATCGCATTTTTTTAATTTGCTCGAATTAATTGTTGTGGGACATGAAGAACGTGTTGAAATTGCAACGGATCAAAAAGGAACCATACACACGCTCTCCAATTTAGTGAACGCTAGTAAAGTCGTGAATGAAGCAGGTCAAAGTTTAGAAGAGCCCCTTTCATTCAGAGATGAAATAGCCTACTCTTTTGACTCATATTCAAGCGAAAGTATGGTAAATGCCTACGCAAGTTTTGAACGACCAAAAGATGTTTCAAACGCCAAATTAGTCTTAACACTTAAAAATTCAGAATGGGGAGGAATGGTGTATAAAACATTTGCGACCATGATGGGTGACAAGTATGCCGGTTGGGTTGAAAAAAATAGAGAGAGAAGCACAGCAGAAGCAATTGCAGCATTGAAAGAGGCTGGTATTCCGCTTATTGTTTCCGTTAAGGTGGGTGAAAAGTGGATCGATCTTGAGGCGGTTGATCTAGTTGGAGAGGTTGCTTATAATACGCTCGCGTTTTCAATTGATCAGAAATATTGGTCTGGAAACGAAATCACCTTTAAATTGCAAGGCGGTTTTAAATTTTGGGAGCTTGATTATGTAGGAATGGACTTTAGCGCTGACCAAGATATAGAAATTCAAGTGCTCAACCCTACTTTATCAGTAATAGATTTAGACAAAACTGCTGCACTTCAACTGGATGACACGTTGTATATGCAACATGACCAAACTGGAGATTCTACTTATTTCAAATTTGAGGGTTTACCAACCTCCAAGCCGAATAGAACACTAATTCTACATAGCAAAGGCTACTATCTTTCCAATGAACATTATTCGGGAGATCCTTATTTAGGACGATTAATGAAGTTGCGCGCTCCTGGAGGATTATCAAGACTTTCACGAGAATTGTATGAAGCATATGAAAGTTTGGTCTACGCAGCAAGTAATCAGCCCTAAAAGGTGATTTTAGATTCCGCGGTTGCGTCTTAAACAGCTTGTATTTCGGTAAATTCTCTTCAAGATCAGAATCGAATCAACTCTGTATTAAAGATTTCACTTCTGAAGGCACGATTGAAGTTTCGGCAATCAAGGAACTGATTGAAACCACAGCTCATTTTTTTATTAAGTTGAAAATGGAACAAGTACAGAGTACCTTATGGCTTGAAATTATATGAAGTTTGAAATCAAAGATTTCTTAACTTAGCACTCATTTGCACCTAGGTTTAAAATAATAAATCGTGAACAAAATTCTCCTTGGTCTATTCGTTTTATTAGTTGGACATTTGCTCCTAGTTGCTTTTACTCATCTTTCACTTGTGGGGTATTGGACAGATGCTTTTATCCCCCTTATAATAATCATCTTCAGTCTGATCATTTACAAAAAAATCAAAAATAGAAAAATGAATGGGGGTAGGATATCAAGTTTATTCCTCAGCCTTATTACAATTTCATACCTCGTTTTGGGTATTCAACAGTTTCGGAAACTAGGCGGTTATCAATTTTTAAACAGCTTCCAAATCACTACTTTTCATTGGCTTAAAATTGACAATAGATTCTATAATGCCTATTTTGTTCCTGTTGGATCCTATTCGGGAGGAGAAGGTGAATTTTGGGTCACACAATCGAGCTCTGTGTTCCCTATTTTAGAAGAAAAGATCTTCTACAAGCATGCTGTTCTTTGGAACTTTAGTTTGGGAGAATGGGATGGACAGGAGATCGATCAAGAAAAAATAGTACGCGACTATCTGCAGACTGAAATTTTAGACAAAAAACAGGGCAACTAAAAAAGATAGATTTTCTATCTTCGAAACCATGAGAACCAATTCGATCGTAAATCAGTTTATTCGTATCCTAGCAATTAGCGCTATTTCAGTCGTAACGTGTTCGGCATTGCCCCACAAAGATTTAAATGAATACGGACATTGGCTGTCATTTCACAACCTAGATAATCGCGATTTTGAAAAAACGAGTGAGCCGAAAGAATTGAGCTTCTCTTGGGAAGATTATGACCTAGACACTACTTTCACAAATTTGTATCAAGCCCTATTTATTTATTCCCCAGACTCCTCTTTTTTTATCGACATGGATTCTTATTCCCTCCATCTTGAAAAAGAAGATAATGGCAGCTACTCATCAAGCGGCGGTGATGTTGACACGAAAGTGCAGCTTGTCGATACAAGGTCTAAACAAACGCTTGACATCATTTTTTGTGGGACACAGTGTTATTCGGAAACGGCGGTTTGGTTTACCGATTATCTTTTCCAAATCTCGGGTTTCCGAATGAATGAAGCGGGTGAATATATCCCTACCCTTTTGCGAATCGACATCAAAAAGAACCTTATTTGGTACTTTGAAAGCGTGCATCATTTTAAGAAGAAACCAGCCAGTTATGCACATGCCTTTCGCTATACATTCATTAAGTTCAAGGATTAGTGTATATTTAGAATTGAATTAAGACATGGCATACACTTCTAAAGCAGATCACAAATTAGCGCAATTTTTGAGTAACTTTCCTAGATTGGATCCTGAAACTATTGCTGTACTTGTAAAAAAAATTCCTGTTGTCGCACCAATAAAAGGAACTGTTTTGCTGAAAGAGGGAGACATTCCAAAAGCCTGTTATTACGTTTTAGAAGGGTTGGTTAGGCAGTATCAATTTATAGATGGAACAGAGCGAACAACTGCATTTTACACCGAAAAAAATGGAAGCGTATCAGCAGCTCATTATTCGGATCAAACGCCCTCTGCATTTAACCTCGTTTGTACGGAAGATTGCCTCTTGATTGCTGGAAATCTTGAAATTGACGAGTCGCATTATGCCGAATTCCCCATTCTTGTTGAAATCACAAAACGCATGATTGAAACTGAACTGAATAAGACGCAACAAACGTTGACACATTTTATTCTGTCTCCACCAAAAGAGCGCTATGTTCAATTTTTAAAGACTCATCCCGACCTTATCAATCGTGTTCCTTTGCATCAAATTGCAAGCTATTTAGGTTTGACACCTGAATCACTCAGTCGAATTCGAAAACGACTCGTTACCCCTTCAAATTAGCTCCTTTTGCGCCTATAATCATCAACCAAATCCCCCACCCCAATTCTCCAAAAATCATAGGCAAGATAAAAACTAACTCCACTTTAAAACGAATCTCTTCATAATTTTCAATCCATAAACCGACCGTATTGCTGATTATATATCCCAATCCTGCCAAGAGTAAGAATACGGAAATGATACGCAAAACGACCTTTTTTTCACAAACCAATTTAGCTAAGAAAAGCAAATGCAATCCAAACACAATTAAACCTAGATGCCACAGGAAATAAAATTTTTGTACGGAATCAAACAACAGATGCGCATTATCACCTGCGTTCGTCAACCCACTTGAGACCTTCACTAAATCAATCAGTGCAATCGCCAAAATTGCCGAATAAATCAATCGCAACATCCCAGATAGTAAGGCCTTTCTATTGTTTTTTCGTTTATAAAGTTGATAAACGCCCCACGAAACGAAAATATCCAACCCTAAAATTAAAAACCAGCCAACCAATCCCCAATTGTAAGTACTCGTTTCAACTCCGATTAGCGCTATCTTGAATTCGTCCAAATCAGTTGTAAATAAGCCATTAAAAACCAACCCCATGGTCATGCCTGCAATAACCGTCATCAGAATTAAAGAAAATCCGGTCATAAATGCAATTCGTTCTATTGAAATGTGTATTTTCATCTTGTCTTCGTTTAATTTATTTTTGGGGACAAAGCTAGTTCCTGATAGGGCGAAAAAACCTTGACTTTCGTCAAGAAATAGGAAGAGATAAAAAATTCAACTTCCAACTAATTATTAATCAATTCAATGAAAAAACTCATTCTAAGTTTCTTGTTTTTCTTACCCTTTTTTGCACAATGCGACACCTTAGATTATTGGTCGGTTTATCTGAACGATTCCGTAATTGGCCAATTTAACAGCCTAACACCTAACCCAGTCCTACGAGTGAATAAAGAATCAATCCATCCTACGGATACGATTTTTGTCAGCTATAGCAACGATCATCCTTGCGCAAATTGCGACTATTATTATGCGATTAAAGCAACGAAAAATGGTCATAAACTGATTGCTCAACGCAGCAAGCAACTTGGGATGAAAATTCCTTTCCCATTAGTTGGCCTCAAAAAGTATGAAGGCACATTAGATTTTGAATGTTTTGTTTATGAAGACCGTTACGGTGACGAAGAAGGTGCATATTTAGTCCTATTTCGGCTTTTAATTGAATAAAAATTAAAGATTTTGAATCGATTAACGCAAATAAATAAATGGTTGGGATGGATCCTTTCAATTGGCCTACTCCTTTCACAAGTGATGACATTTATTTTAATCGATCCGCATATTGCTTTAGTGTTTCTACTGACAAGCGGCACCGCTTTGCCGTTTTTTATCATTGCAGTCGTGAGTTGTATGAATCGAAAGGCGCATGAAAAGTTGATACGCAATGGGCTTATCGTAGGTATAAGTTGTATTATAATGATCCCTATTTTATTTCCTCTTTTTTTTGATCGCGAATTAATTTATATTAGTTTAATTGGGTTATTTCTCGCCGGCATCATGTGGTGGTTCAGAAAATTAATTGAAATTCAACTTCTAATCGTTCATACAATTGGTTCTGCCCTCCTCTTCTTTTTGACCTTGGTCTGGATTTCGGCAATTTAAAACATACTAAAAACAACGCGTATTATGCTCCTTTCCATCTGCCCTAAACTACCTATGCGCAATAAAGAAATTACGTGTGCATATTATATGGATAAACTTCATTTTGAAGTTATTGGCACACCTAATTATCCGGGCAATTTAATGCTGAAAAAAGATGAGATTGAAGTGCATTTTTTTAAATTCAAGGACCTCAATCCGTATGAAAATTATGGGCAAGTTTATATTCGGACAGATAAAATCGAAGGGCTGTATCAAACCTATTTAGACTGCCAAGTTCGCATTCACCCGAATGGCTTTCTAACAGAAAAACCATGGGGACAGCGCGAATTTTCGATTCTTGACCCTGATCATAATTTAATTGACTAGTCTAAATTATACCACAGCGTAAATAGCTTACGGACCAACCGATCATCTTTGTTAAAAAAAACAAGATGAAGATCCATGAATTTACTCAAAAATTTCCGAACGAAAACAGTTGC
>Ga0222668_1001285_pt1 | contig 11826 bp, 11 predicted proteins | sample AntAcemetagen728_FD_179823 | JGI IMG/M metagenome (GOLD analysis project Ga0222668, IMG submission 179823) | Saline water microbial communities from Ace Lake, Antarctica - #728 | ecosystem: Environmental > Aquatic > Non-marine Saline and Alkaline > Saline | place: Antarctica: Ace Lake... | reverse complement strand
GAATTACGGATGATAATGTGAAGAGTGTAAGTCTTTAATAGTTGTTAAAATCTAGTAGCTAGTCTTTAGCAGCTGATGAAATGAATGCTTAATGAGGGCTTTTATCAGTTATCAGTGTGCAGTCTCTAGTGAAAAATTTGAGATTTTAGGAGCTTCCATCTGAATACTTCATGCTTTTTTCAATGATCAGTGAGGGCACCCCAAGTTCAATTTCAAAGAAACACTCTCGTCTAAATCACGATTAGCTGGCAGCTGGAAGCCATTTGTCGCAGCTAATAGGTGATTTTTAGTTACGCTGATTAATCTTTAGTGGTTTGTATCAGCAACAAATAGTGGCTAACAGCTAATAACTAAAAGCCAGCGGCCAAACATTTACTTCTCTACTGCCCCTGTCACCCTTTTCATAAAAGTGTTTAGAGCATCTTTGTCAGACATGCTTTGCTCCTCAATCAACTTTCTTACCTCGAGAGCACCATACATATTTGAGAGTAACTCGCCCATTACTTCTAGTTCTTCGTCTTTGATTCCTTTGGCTTCTGCCAAAGCTTCCAAGACTTGAATGGCTTCTTGAATGAAGTCTTCGTCGTTTTCTTTTACAAATTCGTTGAGGTGCTTTATTATCGGGAGTCTCATGATCTTATATTTTATACAAATGACGGGATTGGCAGCGTATAAAATCAATCTATCATATAATAAAGGTCTATCACTGAATTGAAACTATTTACTACCGAGACAAAGCGACAAGAGAGGGTAAGCCAATTCAATATTTTTTGATAGCTTAGTATCAACCAAGATCGCTATGAAAATAGTTCTAGCCCACATCATTCTCATTCTTTCCCCTTTTACTCTATTGGCCCAAGTAGTTGCCGACACCTCTTTTTTATTCGAAGGAACAAAAAATGATTTTCATGAATTTCGATGGCAGAGCGACTTGGAAATCTCGCATGACTCAACCTTCTACTACCTTAAATCAGCTGATAACGTTGATAAGTTAGAGCTCATCGACTCTTGCAATAAAATCATTTGGAATTCAGAGAGCATTGAATCAATTCAGACCATTCCCATCGCACTGCTGCGAAAAGGTTCCTTTACCATTAGAATATATGGAGAGTTGGGAGTTACGGAAGTGATTTGGCATCTCTGAAATTTGCAAAAAAAAGGGGAGCCGAAGCTCCCCTAAAAATTCTATTCACTTGACCCTTTATTGTGTCATCATCAGACGCTTTGCCTCTGCTTCCAAATCGACGTAAGGTGTCCCTTCAACGGTTACTCCTACCGCCTGAATGATTCCTCCTTCAAATTCTCCTGGGCTCAGGTACAATTCACTCACGGCATCGCCGCTATCGAAACCTACGCATAGTCCGTCTCCCGAAAGAGTAAACTTAGCAGGCTGCGTCTTCATAGGACCTTCAGCTACCACATCTTCATCGATGTAGAGCTTCATTGTTCCAATAGACTCTCCATACTCACCAGCACTCTCACGAACGAATTCCATTCCGAGAGTATACGTTCCAGGTACCAACTTTCTATTTGAAACAAATACTTGCTCTGGCTTAATGCCCAAGAAATTATACACGTAGTGAAGCTTGCTATCCTTGATGAACAAAGAGTGCCCTCCGAAACGAGAACCGTGTGCAAAAATAACACCGCTAGCATCAGCATCTTTGATCTCTACATTTCCTAAAATCTTGAAATTACGGCCACGAACATTTACCGCAACACCTTCAGGAACTGGAGCTGTATTTGGGTAGTAAACATATCGATCACGAGGCTCCTCTTGAGCAGGTCGTTCAATCAAAAACAATTCCGTAGCTCCCCGATCGTCTAGTGGCAGTACCTTATTGATTTCAGCTTGAACAAACCATTCGTCGATGAGTTCTTGAAGTTTCTCAGGATACTCTTCGGCCAAATTGTGGCTCTCAGATCTATCTTCAGCTACATGGTACAATTCCCAAACGTCTTCGTCAAAATTTCCTTTACCGCTGATCGGAGCGTGAACTGCTGCCGCTTTCCAGCCATCTTTCCAGATACCTCTCGTACCTAGCATGCAATAGTATTGCACTTCTTTCTGAGTAGCTGCATCAGGAGCCGCATCGAATGAATAAGCCATGGACACTCCAGAAAGTGGCGTTTGCTTTACACCGTTGTAGACTTCGGGCATTTCCAAACCACAAGCCTCAAGCAGTGTCGGTACGATATCAGTAGAGTGGTGGTACTGGTGGCGAATCTCGCCTTTGGCTTTGATTCCCTTAGGCCAAGAAATAACCAGCGGGTCATTTGTTCCACCCGCATATTGAGAGTAACGCTTGAACATTTTAAATGGAGCTGAAAATGCAGCCGCCCATCCCGTAGGAAAGTGGTTGTAAGTATCAGGTCCTCCCAAAACATCGAGGTACTTCATGTTCTCTTCCAGTTCATCAGGATAGCCATTGAAAAACTTGTTCTCGTTTACCGAACCATTTGGGCTTCCTTCTCCAGAAGCACCATTATCGGCAGCGTAGAGTACAATGGTGTTTTCAAGCTGACCGGTTTCTTCTAGGTAGTCAATAATTCTACCCACCTGAGCGTCGGTGTACTCTGAAAAGCCAGCATACACTTCAGCCATGCGTGAGAATAATTTTCTTTCGTCAGCATTCAATTCGTCCCATGGACGCACAAAATCAACGGCGTTGGCCATATCTTCAGGCATCGGGTTGAAATCGACCATGTCTGTATTTTCTGGTAGAATTCCCTTCTCCTTCATTCGACCTACTACCCAGTCGCGGTATGCCTCATAACCTTCGTCAAACGTGCCAGCATACTTAGCTGTGTACTCTGCAGGTGAGTGATGAGGCGCGTGATTTGCTCCAGGATTAAACCACATGTAAAATGGCTTAGAAGGATTCGTTGCATTCTTGTTTCTAAGCATCTGAATGGCTTTATCGGCCAAATCTTTGGAAAGATGATAACCTTCTTCAGGGGTTGCAGGTGCTTCAACAAAGTGATTATCTTCTACTAAATCGGGATACCAGTTATTGGTTTCTCCACCGAGGAATCCGTAAAAACGGTCAAAACCAATTTGAGTCGGCCACTCGCTGCGGCTTCCACCTGGGGCAACATCCTGCTCGGGTACGTTGTGGTTCTTTCCAATCCAGAAAGTACTCCAACCATTGTCGCGAAGGATTTGTGCAAAAGGAGCACAATCATCGGGCACTCTTCCGTTCGACCCAGGGTATCCATCGGCTGTTTCGGTAATTGAAGCCATACCATTCAGGTGGTGATTTCTTCCCGTAAGAATAGTCGATCTAGTTGGCGAACACAGCGCAGTCGTATGCCATTGCGTGTAAGTCAAGCCATTCTCTGCCAGACGATCCATTGTAGGCATATTAATGGCACCTCCATAAGGAGACCATGCGCCAAGTCCAGTATCGTCATACAATACGAAGAGAATATTGGGTGCATCAGCAGGTGCAGATTTAGGTGTGAAAGCAGACCAATCTGCTTCTGAATCTCTAATATCTAGAGCGATTTTACCCTTGAAGGCGCCTTCTTGGGCTGAGTCTGTCTTTTCACTTGTAGGCTCGCAGCCAACAAAGAATAAGGCAATGGCCATAATAACCAAAGCATTGATGCGCGTTGCACCAATATTAATTAAGGGTTTGTACATGAAGGGTGATAAGTTGGTTTGCAGAAAAGGTTTAAGGTGGAAAGGTAATTAGAATAAATCTGCCAATGGGCCTGTCACTTGTGACAAGTTTAAAAAAAACCAGTAAACGGTGGGGTCAATTTTGAATTTCCAAACGGTAGCCTACACCATGAACAGTTCTAATAGATACAGATCCATCTGACTTTAGAATCTTACGCAATCGGGATATGAAAACATCCAAGCTGCGGCCTACCACAATGCCCTCGTCTTCCCAAACAGCAGCCATGATATCATCGCGATTCAAAACTTCATTCGCATGAACGGCAAAATGGTTAAGCAATTTGCTTTCTCGAAAGGTGAGATAAAACTCCTGCTCTCCTATGGAAAGTTTTTGATTCTTAGCGTTGAAACGGTAGTTACCCAATTTCATTCCTTCTTCAACCAACACCTCCGTCGGGTGAGTTTCCTTTTTCCTGAAAAGGAACATCCCACCCAAACCTACTGCGGGGATCAGGAGCCAAGCGAGGCTGGCCAAACTCCTATTTTCTTTTGACTCTTGTGGCGAAAACTGAACGTGGATCGAGGAACAAGAAGGATCACCACCACGGTCTTTACAGGCTACAGTATCTCTTTCATAGGCTGCTTTATTGAAGCCTAAAACAAGAAAACCCGTTTCACAAGAACGCACCATAACTTCGTAGGGCTGGTCGATGCCATAATCAGCAAAGGCCTTTTCTAGAAAGAAGGGCAATTCCGTGTAATCAAAACCCGTATTCATGCGAATGACATACTCGTTTGCCCCATTTTGCTCGATCGGTGGAATCGCAGAAGTAGAGTCGCCATCAAATAGAAGCAGTGCATCTCCCGTTTGCCGAAGCGCTAGATTCACCTTATTGCTGAACTCATCAGAGCCAACGGCATCCGAGGCAGAAGCCGAGGCCGCTGCGAATAGAATCAAAAATGTTCTGACTGAAAGCATCTTCCACATGATTGCAATTTACAATCTATCTGTAGTACAATCCGCATTTTTACATTTCGTTTACATTTATTTACAGCGCCCTTAGCGCTTAATACACTGAGAGATCACTTTGATTCCTGTCAATATTCGCATAATTTGAGTAAAAAACTTTTCTTTACAATCGCTTAGAACAGACCACATGAAAATTCTTGTCCCTTACGATTTTACCCCGATCACCCGAACCGCTCTAGACCACGGGCTATTTCTGGCCAAACTGGCTGATGCCAAGATAGAGCTCCTTCATATAGTAGATAAGGAAAGCAAAAGAGCTGACGCCGAGCACAACTTCAAGGAGCTACTGAAACAACTAGCCGAAGAAGATCAAGGCTTAATCAGCAGCAAGGTGAAAGTCGGCGACATCTTTAAAGACATCGCTCGCGAGGGTTCTGAGGGCGATTTCCAAATGCTGGTCATGGGCACGCATGGACCGAAGGGACTTCAAAAGTTATTGGGCTCCAATGCCATTAAGGTAATCACCAGTGGCAACTTGCCCGTTCTGGTTACCCAGTCCAAAGGACCTGCAGATACCATCAAGCGAATTGTGATGCCCGTAAACCTAACCAAGGAGAGTTTACAAATAGTGCAATTTGCAGCCAATGCCGCCAAACGATTTGATGCAGAGATTCATATAGTTCACGAGCCCGAGACGGATGAATGGTTGCTGAAAAAGATGAAGATCAATGTGGCACATGCGAACAATTACTTCAACAAGGAAAAAGTAAAACATACTGTAGTCAACCTTCCAGGAAAGAAATCGTTTGCAGATGAAGTCATGGATTATGGCGAGCAGCACGGTGCAGACTTGTTTGCCGTAGCGCACTTTTCGGAAAGTATATTGCCTCAGTTTGACCGATTCTCGCAAGAGTTAATCACCAATGCGCTTCAAGTACCTGTGCTCATCCTTAGTGCCGAAGATGTAGGAAGAGTGCAAGGCCAGTATACCTTTATCACAATGTAGGTAGCAGCTGTCTATAGAGTCCGCTGTCACACGTCCACATGCTTCAAAAGAGTCATCCGCCTAGGCGGACTTTTTTGTTTTTAAACCTGCGCGGGCCTGGCTGTCAAACCTTAATATTCAGACTCGCCGTATTTTGCGTAGGCGAAAATTAAACCAAAATATTTCTGAAAAACAGTACATTGAGCAGAGTATTCATACAACCCCCGACTTTGAAAAAGCTTTTCGTTTGCTTGGTCACCATGGTGGCCTTTGGCTTGTCCTTACTGGGACAGGATTCCCTTTCTACCCTCAGTAGCCTCAGCTCCTACCCCATCGTGCACGAAGGCGAAGTGCTCTTTGAGCTGACTGCTGTAGGCAAGTTTCAATCAGCAGAAGCTAGAGCGCAGGCTGTAACCGAGGGCTTAGAAAAAATCATCACGACGGAAGATGCCTCGTTTGATTCCTTCGACTCCTTCAGAATGAAAGAGGAAATAGTAATCGCCTACAATGGCGAAGCTGCATTTTCCATTTTCCCTGCCGATACCATTGGCACAGGCTTAAGCCAAGAAGACCTTGCTGCAGAAATAATCGGTCAGATAAAAAGCCACGCCATCAATCGACTCAGCGTAGACTCCATTGCAGATATTGCCAAGCGCATAGGCCTGCTGATCGCTCTCGTCCTTTCGTTTTTCTTAATCGTCAAATTACTGAACAAAGGAATCTCGAAAGGAAACCTGTGGATTTACAAAATGATCCAACAAAAGATTAAGGGCTACACCAATGCCCGCAATCGTTTCTTTACGATGTCGCGGCTGGCTGATATCATACGGTTGGCACTTCGGTTTGTCAAGTGGGTCTTTCTCATCATCTTGGTTTATGCTCTGCTGCCTCTAGGCTTTAGCATTTTCCCGAGTACCGAGGGCATAGCCCGAACGCTAATTGGATATGTACTCGAGCCGCTAAAATCTTTTGTGGGCGCAGTGATCAGTTACGTACCCGAGTTTATTGCCATTATTGTAATCGTGCTCATTGCGCGAAGTATCATTCGGTTTTTGCGCTACCTCTCGGGCGAAGTTGAAAAAGGGAGCCTCGTGCTCAGTGGCTTTTACCCCGAATGGGCCAAACCAACGTACAACCTCTTTAAGTTTCTGGTGATCATCTTTGCCTTCGTGGCGGTTTTCCCGCTGATACCCGGTAGCGGCTCCGACGTGTTCAAAGGGGTAAGCGTCTTTATAGGTCTATTGATATCGCTGGGCTCTAGCTCGGCCATCGGAAACATCATAGCAGGATTGGTTATTACCTACATGCGCCCTTTCAAAATAGGCGACCGCGTAAGAATAGGCGATGCCCAAGGCGATGTGATTGAGAAAACGTTGCTCGTCACCCGACTGCGCACCATCAAAAACGAGGATGTGACCATTCCCAATGCCTCTATCCTTAGCGGCAATACCTACAACTACTCCACCAATACCAATGAAGAGGGATTGATCCTCAACACTTCGGTGACCATAGGCTACGATGTGCCTTGGCGCAAGGTGCACACCATGCTGACCGATGCAGCCGATAGAACGGATAAGCTGCGCAAGGAACCCAAACCCTTTGTGCTGCAAACTAGCTTGGACGATTTCTACGTGAGTTACCAAATCAACTGCTACACCGAGGAGGCTGATAAAGCCGCTAAGATTTACAGCGAACTATACGGGCACATCCAAGACGTCTTTGCCGAAGAGAAAATAGAGATCCTCTCGCCGCATTATAGAGCCGAGAGAGATGGCAGTGGATTGGCGTTTCCGCCAAAGGAGCGCAAAGGAGCGGAAAAGGAGGGGGAGTAAAAAAGCGCCGCCAAGCTATAAGTGGCTCCATATTGTTATTCCTTTCTACCTGCTGGCACTTTGTTTTTTATTTCAATAGCACAGGTTATGATCCAGGTTATAAATACCGCCTCTACCATTCGCTGGCGCAAGCCTAGGTATGCTGAGTTTGTGTCAGAAAGCAACAAAAAGACAAACAGGATACTCATTGCTCCATAAGCGATGGCCTGCAGGGATAGTCTAGTGTAATTGGGAAATTGCCTCAAGCCAACACCAATGACAATAATGCTGATCGGAACGAATACATAGGTCAAAAAACCTGCTAGATTATGAATGACCTGAGAAATGCTCGGGTCAATAAATTCTTTGTTGCATCCATTGTCGCAAGGGAATACCCCAACTGCCACAGTACCTAAACCGTAAAATAGGGCGAGGCCATAAAATCCGACTTTGGTGAGCACTGACGGCTGAAAATGTTTGGCGCCCAGCAAACCAAAAATGGTAAGTAGTATACCGCTTGGGATATACCCAAAGGTGCGCAAAGCTACTCCATACTGGGTGTCTATGGCATAGGACTCACTGATGTATTGACCTGTTATGCTGTAGCCTTCAATGAGCAGGCCGCCCACAATGGAAGAAAGAACAAATAGACTGACTCCAAGTATGCCGATTAGAAAGGTGCGTTTATTGCCCATGCGGTATTTGCCTATTGCTCAATAACAAGGTAGAATATTTTCGAATAAATGAGACTTGGATTTGTACCATTGACTGGTCGGAGCAATTGGATGTTAGATACCGCAGAGTTGAAAATCTAGTGGAGCAGGTATTCCTGATGCGGGTAGACTACTCGTGTATGGTTTGTTGCGCGAGAGCTAAGATGTCGGCAAGGAACGAACCCATTATTCAGCAGCAGTGATTTTCCATTGGGCAAATTAGCGCAATGAATTATACACGATGTTGCACTTTCGTTATTTTCACAACTATTTTCAACTTTAACAAGTTTTATTTTAGCTTCTTTTTTTTATTTCTGCGTCTATGTTGTTTTTGGTTTTATTGATTTCTTCTTTTACTCTTGGGATAATAAAGTTTATTAGAAGTTTATCAAAATTATTAAAAGACTTTAATGTAAATAAGAATGCGTTATCTTGTCTTAAACCAACAATGTCTATAGGCTTCATTGCTGTCTTATCCATAAATCCAATTTCATTAAAGTATCGCGCTTCCAGGTCTGTTAATTTACTCTTGAAATTACGCCTAAGGCCTATCATGACAGTATAGTTTTCGTAGCGCAGGTCATACAATAATGAAATGTGTTTGCGTAAAGAATCGTTTTTTATAGTGTTCAGACCAAGCTGCTTTAATGTTTCGTATGGCGCAGATTGACAGCGAAATTCTATGCCCATTTGAATATTATTTAGGTGCTTTGATAGTGAGTCATTAAACGACTCTCCATTTTCAATCCATTCTATAATAATCTTTTGACTATTGAAATTACGTCTAAGATATTTATGCTCGGCATTTAAGTCTTCTAAATCAATTTCTAAACTTGATTTAATCTCATTGAGCATTTCAATCTCAACTCGACTGAGTTTTTTATTTTCATTCCAGTTGTTAATACTCAAAGCAATTAAAATCCCAATAACTACAAGAATAATTTCTCCGATTGCATACTTGAAATACTTTCCAGTTTTATTTTTCTCCATGAGGTCGTATCGTATTTTTCTAAAGAACTTTATCATTGGTTAGCGGTTTCTAGTAATGAAGCTCAACGGTTTGGCTATGCGCAGTGTCCCGAAGGGCATGTTTTCTTAGGTATTGTTAGCGTTTCGGTTTTATTTATTCCTTATTTTCCAATTCCTTCATTCTCTCGGACTTCTCGCGTAATGGCGCATAAATTTTATCCTGTTTTCCAAGATCAAGCTCAATATTCAATGGGTATTCATCTTTCAAAGAATTTAATTCTGAGGAGGACTTGCTACAAAAATCGTCTCCATCTCTCATTAACATTGATTCCACAAACTCAAGGTGACCTTCAGAAATCTCACGGAGTACATTCATAATTGTCCGCTCATTTGTTCCTTTATCCCACGCTAAACTAAAAATCACCTGATTAAATCTTTCAGGATAATGTCCAAGTGGATTCCCTACATTTTGGAAGTACTCGACTATTTCAAAACTCAATGAGTCAACCGAAGTAATTCTTGTTTTCGCAAGTACCATGTCGTGCTTATTTATTGAAATGCGAAAGTTGTAATTTAATTTTATTGGGACACCACAATTTTCACATATCGGATAGCCATAGTCAGTCTTGACTTTTAAATGTCCTTCCCTGTCACCAAACTTCATGGGGAGTTTGAACTCCACCCAATCGCACTTTTCACATAGCTCTTCTGCAAATTGATCTTCTATTCTATGCCTGATAGCCTCTTCGCTTTCACTGAAGTCGATTGGAATTATTGGAATATCTTCAGTTGAATTAGAAAAGGCATATCTGGTTATACAATTATCGGAACAGCCTAAGAGCATAATTGCGGTTATCAAGATAAAAACCTGTCTCATTGGGTCTATTTTTTACTGAACGCTAACGCTTAAGCTAAAATACGTTGTTGTCCCCCGTGGGGCAACTATGTATTTTAGGTGATGTTATACGCTGTTAATCATTATTTAATAATTGAATAAATTTTTCAATTTCTGAAACTAGAACAGGATGATCCTCTAGTAAAAAGAAGTTGATACTTTGATTTCCGGTTACTGGATCAACTTCATCTAGTAAAACCTGAAACCAAAGCCTCTTGTTGATAGTGATGTGTTGATATGTAAACAGCCTATCTAGTTGAGCCATATTGGCGGGGTTCTCTCCTTGTGGGGCATCAGTTGCTCTGTGAGCAGATTGTTTCATCCTGAATATTTTTAATTGCAATATTCGCGGTATATGCTGTGCATAATCAGGAATAATAGCATTGACATTTTGAGATTTAGCAAAGTAATAGAACTGTCCAATTCGATTGAAATATGCTATCGCTTCATTGTTCATGTCACTTATTATTGCTCGAATTGATGAGTCTTGATCAGGATCCATATGGTCTAATCCGTCTAAAGTGTTCTGTAAGGCTGTAAATTTTTCTGCGTGATATCTCAGTCCTTTTAGGATTGCAGTTGCTCCATGTATTAAGTCTTCCATAATTGCGTATTACAATTAGATAACACACACTAGTGTTCTTTTAACCGAGATATTGACGGATAAGACACACTAGTGTGTCTTATTTACTCCTTTTGGTCGTGAGACCGCTTCGCTAAGTTCGACTATGGCCTCACTTGCTTTTGTATAAACGGAAGGTCTCATCCCAACTGTATGTTAACCATACAAGTATACTCAATTATGCGATCGATATTTTTCCTTGTCTGGCAGAAAATCGCGCTCACGCAGCGAAGCAAGTAAACCCTGGGGAGCGGTGTCACACGGTATTGTTATTTCAAGTATTTATTTAAGAAATCGATCTGTGCCTTGCTCGATTTATCAAATAGAGGACTTGGATAATAGAGCAGTCCGAAATGCCCTCCATCTATATCAACCCATTCTTTTGGTTGTGTGATGCTATTGTATACAAATTGTGTCACTTTTGGGTTAGCACCATTCATTTCATCATTGGTGGCAACAACCATTAAGATTGGAGCCTTTAATTGAGCTGCCAATTGACCAAGGTTGAAATCACCAGGAACTTCAATTTTTGAAAATGAAACCACATTTTTCCAATGGGTGCCAAACCGACCACCATATTCAATAAACCAGTTATATGCCGTTAAATCTGTTAAAGCCGAAGGTGTTCCTTTCTGGTCTGACGATACGATGGGCATTTGTTCTGTCGTGGTATGTGGCAAACGCATTATATCTTCAAGTAAAAGAGTTGTTTTTGCGAAAGCATATGAACTTCCATCTTCATCTTTTTTGGGGATTTCTTCCCCTAAAGCAGGAATCAAAGCAATAACAGCTTTAACTCTATCATCGATAGTTCCAGCTAGAAATGCCTCGCGCGAGCTCAAACTTGCCCCCCAAACGGCAATCTTATCAGCATCAATTTCGGGTTGGTTAGAAATGAAATCGATCGCATCAATGTACCCTCTGGATTGCACCCAGAAATTTAATTCTTGCCGCGGCTCCCCATCACTAATCCCTAAATTGCGGTGATCGTATAATAGAACAGCGAAGCCAGCTTCTCTAAATTTCTCGGCATACTTATCTGCCGTCATCCCGTTGATGGTAGTAGTAAATCCGTGAGCCATTGCAACCACTGGGCATTTATTAGACTTGCCATCTGGTAAATACAACCTCCCTCTAAGTAAAGCTCCTTGCGATTTAAACTCAATATTTCTGTACATACTATTCACAGTTTTATTAATATCTAAGATCTTCCTTGGTTTTTGATCATTGCTACAA